>Ga0209535_1000468_pt1 | contig 28654 bp, 42 predicted proteins | sample LinPmetageLP28_FD_184041 | JGI IMG/M metagenome (GOLD analysis project Ga0209535, IMG submission 184041) | Marine viral communities from the Pacific Ocean - LP-28 (SPAdes) (version 2) | ecosystem: Environmental > Aquatic > Marine > Oceanic | place: Pacific Ocean | collected 2009-08-22
TGATCTAGACCAATTGATTGCCCATATTCACCACCTACTACAGCATCAAACTGATCATTTAAGTTGATCGTTTTAGATGCTACGATAGAAGGAGTAGTAATATACTCTCCTAGATCTGTACCTGATTCATCACCATTTTCTACTGCGACTGTTAATGATGTATCTACAAAGTCAAACCAATTAAGGTCATAAGCTCCGTTGAGCTCATACGTCGTGTCCGCTACTTCTCCTGAATGGATAACTAGACGGGTATCGACTCCACCAATTGGCGTTTGAAGATAAGTACCTAAGGTACTATGCAGTTGGTAACTTTCAGCATCGACATATTCAACACTACCAACAAATGAAAGACCGGTAAAGTTTCCCATTTTTGTTGCAGCTTTAATATATCCAGCTTCTTGAGCTCCGTACAATCCGCCTGAGATACGTTTTTCATAGTATCCGACTTCAGTATCAAGCTTCCAGTTTTTTGTTTCTACTTCTTGAGCTTCTGATTTACTACAAAAGGAAAGATATCCAATTATAGCAACAACAGCTCCGATTATAATATATTTTTTATTAATCATAGTCATAAATTATAAATTATTTTTCTTGAGATTCAACGTTTGTTTCTTTACTAGTAAAGAAATATTTTTCAATTGTTTCGATTTGCGAATCTAATTCATCAATTTTTTTAATTTTATTTTCAATTTCTACTCCTATATTAGCATGCTCTCCGATAGCTGTTCTTGAAGTAAGATATACTTCTAAATCAGATAATTCAATATCTCGTTGAGCTTGCAATTTAGTTTTAATTGCTTGTAAATAATTAGCCATACTTTTATTTATAGTTAAAGATCGAAATTTTCAAATTCCTTTTCATTTATTTCAGTATCTCTAGCTCCAATTTTATAAGAACTTATTTCAGTCTCTTGAGGAGCTACTTGCACTTTAGAACTATCAGTAAAGCTATTCAACCATCCACCGATAGGATTAGTTGTTTGGTCAAATATTTTATCATATCCAAGAGATCTTAGCCTTGTATTTGCTAACCATTCTATATACCCCTTTAACATATCTGCATTTAACCCTAATAATGAACCTTGCGAAAATAAATAATCTGCCCATTTTTTCTCATTTTCTACTGCAAGACCATACATATCATAAATTTTTTGTTCATTATCTTTAACTACTTGCTGGAATCCTTCATCTTTATTTTCTTTCCAGTATTTTATAATATTTTGAGTAATCGCTGCATGTAAGTTTTCATCACGTGCTATCAATCCAATTATTTTAGCATTACCTTCCATTTTACCTTTATAACCAAAAAAGTATGAACATGCAAATGATACATAAAATGCTAATCCTTCAGTAATTTGAGTAGAAATAACTGCATTAAAAATTTTCTGTTTTATATCACCTTTATCATTTCCTAGCAATGTATTATAAGCACCACTAATTTCAGTAGCTCTTTTAGTTATTTCCTTATCCTCTAATATAGAATCAAAAAATGCAGTTGCATCTTTAGCTATATTTTGTAAGGTATACGTATAAGAGTAGCTATGAATAGTTTCAAATCTAGCCCATGATGTCATGCAGATTTCTAGTTCAGGATTAGATACGTAATTTTTAATATTATGTATACTCCGAGATAACATACTATCTGTCATCGTTTGCCATTTAAGATTGCTATTAAAAATAAATCTCTCAGTATCTGTTAAATTTTCATAATCATTACGATCTTTAACTAATGAAACTTCTTCAGGTAACCAATGAAATTCTTCTTGCTTACGCCAAAGATCAAAGAACTTTGGATATTTAAATCTATCATATCTTTGAAGAGATAAATCTTCTCCAAGAAACATAGGTTGTTTAGTTGTATCAATATTTTTTGTATTCAAAACCGTTTCCATATTATCCATTGTCTCCTATAGCTTCAACAGGGCAACCTTCTAAAGCTTCCATGCATAATTCATTTTCTTTTTCATTTGTTGGTTGTTTATATACATATGAGTATCCCCCTTCTTCACTTCTTGTATAATTATCAGGAGCTGTCTCCCTACATAAATCACAATCGATACACTGTTCATCCACATAAAACTTACCAGTTACATTTTCTTCCCATTTATCTTCTATTTCTGCCATATTTACTTATATTTACAAAGCACAAGCCCCTGATTCGCATTCATTTTCATTATTTTCTTCTTCACCTGAACTTTGTTTATCACCATCATCAGTATTAAGATAATATCCGGTTCTCCAACCTAATTTATACGCAAGTAAAGTTTCTTTTATAACTTTTGCATCTGGTAAAGCGCCTTTTTCATAATGATCATAATTATAATACATATTAGCTGATATACTCATATCTACCCATTTTTGTAATGCCCCTATTATTTTTATTAATCCTTCATTATCTTGCATATCATATGCTAAAGTATATTTATTTTTGTAAGATATATAGTTAGGTACAATAACAGGTAACGTACGAGCTTTAGATTTTTTATAGGTAATATAAGATCTTATAGGTTCTACTCCATTTGTAGAACACTGAATTACTGAAGAGCTCTCGCACGGCATAATAGCAGATACTGTACTATGTCTTAACCCTGATTGTTTAATTCTTTCTCTTAAAGATTCCCAATCCATTGATTTTTCACGCGTAACAAATTCATCTATTTCCTTTTTATAATTATCAATAGGTAACCACCCTTTACTATATTTAGTTTCATTAAACTTAGGGCATGGTCCTTTTTCTTCAGCTAAACTACAAGATGAACTTAAAAGATAATATTGAATTTTTTCCATTAATTCATCAGCAACATTAGGAGCTTGATCATCTTCATATTTTACTCCATGCTTTGCTAAATAAGCTGCAAAATTTGTAATACCAATCCCTAACGATCTTCTATTTTTAGTAAAGTTTTCTGCTGCAGGCATAAAATAATCTTGATAATCGATTAATTGATCTAATATTCTTACGATAGTATCACATACTTTCTCCATCTCTGGATCAGAAATTATTTCTAAAACATTAATAGCTGACAAAATACAAATACCTATTTCAGCATCCTTATCATCAATATGCTGCAATGGTTTGGTGGGATGTAAAACTTCAACACATAAATTAGTCATTTTAATATCAGTATCCCATGCAGATCTTTGATTACAATGATCAATATTCATAAAATAAATTCTACCGGTTTCAACTCTTTCTTTTACAAATAAAGACATTAATTTTCTAGCAGGTATAGTTTTTTTAAATTTCAGACTAGTTTTTCTTTCATATTTTTCATATAACTCATCAAAATTTTCATGACCAAAAGCATCATATAAATCTTTAGCTTCATTAGGAGAGAAAAGTGTAATATCACCATTTTTTAAGAACCTTTTATAAAATAACTCACTAAATTGAATGCAATAATCTAATTTACGAACTCTATTATCATCAGTACCGGAATTATTTTTTAACACTAACATATCTTCAACTTCATAATGCCAGAATGGAAAGTTTACAGTTGCTGAACCTCCTCTAATTCCATTTTGATGACATGATTTTACTGTTGATTCCATTAATTTTAAGAACGGTATAACACCAGTATGCACAACTTCACCATTTCTTATAGGTGAATTTATAGGTCTAACCCTACCGATATTTAGACCTATACCATATCGTGACCCGGTTGCGTAACCTGCAGCGGTAGACGACGAAAATATTGACGGTAATGTATCATCTATATCAATTAAACAACATGAAGCATATTGTCTTATTTTACTTCTTACACCTGCCATTAAAGGGGTTGGGATATTAATTTTAAACTTAGAAAAATAATCATAAGCTTTTTTTACGTATGATAACCTCGTAGAATCTTTATATTTACCGAAACATATCATTGCAATAATCATATAAGCAAATTGAGGCGTTTCAAATATTTGACTTGAAGTTCTATCTTGAATTAGATATTTGTCACAAAGTTGTCTGAATCCTGCATATGTAAAATTATCATCTCTATCATGGTCAATATATTCATCAAGTTTATTAATTTCTTTATCGGTATATAACATAAGAATATCTTCATCATATACATCATATTCATGAACATTTTTATTAATAAAATCTAATAATTTAGGAGGATTTTTGCCACCCCATACATCCTTACGCAATTGATATGAAAGCAATCTAGCTGCTACATACTGGTAATTAGGTGTATTTAGAGATATAAGATTAACTGCAGACTCAATTAATACATTATGTATTTCAAGAGTACTCATACCGTCTCGTTTTTGCAGATCTGCATTAATTTCTATATCAGATACAGTTACTCCTTTTAATCCTTCTACTGCCCATTGTACAACTCTGTGTATTTTATCAACGTCGTATGGGACAGATTCACCATTTCTTTTAACTATATTCATTTTATTACTTATTTTAAAATTAGGATTTTCAATGACCCAAATTTTTGGAAATCAAATTTATTTTCTTTAAAGTCTAACATATGTTGTAATATCTTTTTATCTTTAACTGCATCATCGTTAGTTAACTTTCTCAAATGTTTAAAATCAATAGGGTAAATCTTTTTTGAAAAATATCCATAACATTCATTGCACGATAAATCAAATTGTTGCAATAAATTTTCATACACGATAATATTGACATTATCATTTTTTTCTTGTTTATCTAAGAGTTTAACTAGAGATAAAGCTATATCGTTAAGCTCAAAGGTAACACCATATAATGGTAATATTGATAAATCCTTCTTATTACCGTTATAAACATACAGAGATTTTTTAGGGTTATATTTTTCGTTTATACGAAGACGTTTATTGTCATATTCATTCTTTATAATAAACCCTAAAAAGAGACAAGGTACATTTATTTTATTTTTTTCGAACTCTTCTATAGCTATTGGTTCTTCTACTAGCGATATATCAATCATTACATTTGTAAGTCTCTTATTAAGGTTCCAGTTTTAATATTGTACGTTCTAGATCTATTATTACCATTATTAAAGTGGATACTTACAGTAACTAAATCACCACTAACTACAGGTCCGGAATAAGTTGCATTACCAGGTAAGCTCATCGTTTTTTTGATTGCTCCATTAGTCGCATCAAAAAGAACTAAATTATTTTTATTTATTCTAGGTACTAAGTTCATGATTTAATTATATGTTTATTTATAAAGACTTCCACTTCTTTATCAGATTTATTATAAGTAAAACCTGTTAAAGATTCATTTATAGTAGGTAGTTTAAATCCATTTTTACTAAATTTATCTTCTATTTCTTTTATTATTTCTTCTCCAGGTAATGGGATATCATCATTAACATTTAAAATATTTCTTACTTCATTTATATTATACCCTCTTTTAAGTAAAGTTTTAACATCTCTAGAGATATAAAGTTGCTCCATATTTTCAATCCCATTATATTCATCTATTTTTTTAGTTAAATACTCACCAGAAAAAAAAGATTCTTTACCAGTAATATTACATTTTATTTTTAACGACTTACCCATATACATATTATATAAATAATTATATGAAATTCAATGATCTCTTTAAATTATATGAAGATTTTTATGCTCCTATCGATACTAAAAAGCCAGTGTTAAAATCGAAAGGTAAATATGGGACTGTTAATCCACAGTTAAATAACTCTCATAGTACAAAATCTATTTCCGGATTTAAAGGTCAACCTGGTGGTAAAATAAAAATGATGAAATTTGCTTTACCGAAAAATAAATCTACCAAGAAGAACGTATCCAAACAGCAGCGGCCATCGTAGCAGCTAAAGAATCATTCTTTAATAAAATATCAGACATTTGCTGTTCATTAAGACCTTGCAAATACTCTAGAGCATTATCACCAAACATTTTTTTAAATTTAGGACCAAAATATGCAGATGAATTTTTAACTAAGTCTATTGCTGTTTTAGGTTCTACTTGCCAATAGCTTCTTGCTGGCCCTCCTCCAATTTGTATTTTTGTTTGATATCCAGATTCAACCGCTCCTGTTTTTTCTAAATAATCTTTTATTTCAGTCGCACTATGACCATCATCACCGGCAAAAATATAAGATGCTGTTTGTATAGGTTTTACTGCATCAGCCGGTACATTAAAACCAGCTTGTAATACTTGAGCTGCTCTCTCTTCTTTATTAGGATCTTGAGAAGTTTGATAATTCTTGGACCAATCTTTCACAAATCCGCCAAAAGCTGTACTAGTAGCTAAAGCTCCGATTGCAGCAAGTTTACCGAATTTACCTTCTTCTATCATTTGATTATCATAATATTCTTGAAATGATTGCATATTAATATTTATACAAATCTATCAAGGTAATACTTTGGTAAAACTTCCTTATTCTTAATAATTGCTTCAAATACACTTGCATCTAATATATACGTCTTACAAAAATCTTGTTTACTTCTAATACCTCTACCACATTGTTGAACTACATTACTTAACATTTTATTTGAATACCATTTTTTATCTTGTTCAAACAATTTTTTAATCCTATTATCACCAAGCGGTAAATACGGTGCTTTAATAATAATTTGAAATCTTGCTAAATCATCTTTAAGATCTATTCCTAAACCTAAAGATGGACTAACTAATACTGTAGGATTTTTACTTTTCGAATGTTTTGCTAATATTTCTTCATTTCTTGTTTTTTCATCTCTATATAAAAATCTTTTACTTTTTAAATTATTTTTTAAATATGAAGTTATAAATCCTGTATGAGTATGTATTATACCTTTTTCAAATTCATGTTCACTACATATACTCTCTATATGTTTAACAATTTTCGGCAATACTCTTTTTAAATTATAATGATTAATTTTATTTTTTGTATTAATAAAAATAGGAGCTTTAGTACTGTCAAATGTACTTTCTGATTCCACATATTCATATTCATCTATACCTAAATTTTTAGCAAAATGCTTATGATCAATAATTGTAGCTGACATTAAAAGTACATTATCTGCAAACTTAAAAATATATTTTGATAATTTATCAACTTTAAGAGGCATTATTTTTACAGTTTTACCTTCTCTTTGAGCTACATATTCACACTCTTCCCAGGTTTCATCAATTAAATTTAAACTTCTATGTAAATTTTTAAGATATGATAATTTTACACATTCACCATTACTAAGTTTTATTTTTTTATTATTGGTACGATTAGTTAATATATTTACATATTCACTTATAGAAACTGTACACATAACTAACCAATTATATATTGCTTCTTGTTTGGTAGAATATAAATTAGGGACTTTTACCCCTAATAATTTTAATCTTTCTGGGTCAATAAAAACTGAATATTGTTTAACTATTTCATCTTCTAATTCAGAAGCTTCATCACATATAATAAAATTTTTACGTTTAACATGATCAGGTAATGACAAAAACATTTTATAGTTTAATACTCCGAACTTTTCTAACAACCCAGCATTACGAGCATTATGATACGGACATTTATTAGACTGTCTATGATCTTCTAATATTTTTTTAGGCATTACAGATGTTTCCATTTCTACATCTATATTTGAATCTAAAGTACTCATATAGTTACTTTTACCTTTCATTATAGCACTATCACTAAAAAGCTTTAAGTATTGATCTTGCAACGATTTAGTTATAGTTAATGCAAAAGCTCCAGATGGAGGTTCATCTAAACATTCTAATTCATTATTATAATTACCTACACTATCTACGCGAAACGCTCTATATGTTTCAATAAGATCTCTAAAGTTATCAGTAGGCTCGTTTGAAACATTAGCTAATGTTTTAGATATAAAACTTTTACCAGACCCGGTAGGTGCACTACAAATTACAAACTTATGACCTTTATTAAAAGCATGTTCAATTTTTTTTATTATTTTAACTTGCTCTGTACTGGGATTATATCTGTAAGGGAATTTATTAAGATACTTACTCAACATACTTTAATTATACTATCAAACTGCCGATAATACAACTGTAGAGTTATATAATTTACTTCTTTTTTCGAAACTTAAAACTTTTGTTTTGAAATTAGCAAATTCATTAGAACCTGTAAATGTTTCGGTCATATAATCAAATTTAACATGGTCATCATAAGATGTTATATTAAACGGATACGGTAATTCATATTCTTTAATTTCACCTTTTTCATTTTTTAAAGAAAAAACAATATAAAATTCTTTAATTCTAAAAAGCATAAACTTACCTTTCTTTAAATGTTTTTTCGTATTATTAAAAATAACGATATCATTTAAAAGTAAACCAGTTATATTATCTTCTATTTTTTTTATATTCATGTACCCATATATATCCTTTTTTCATCCGCAGACATGGGATATATACTTTCATTAAAGTATTCAAAAAAATTATCTTCAGGAATTGTATTTAAAATTTGACAATTATCTAAACTTACCATTCTCCAATCTTGCATCATTATATCCCAAACTGGTAATAAATTTTTACTTTCAGGGTTATATTTTGTAGCTTGAGTTGGAGGTTTATAATTTAATGTTGTTCTACCATTTACACTATTAAGTAAATTTTGATCTAAAGTACATAACATTCTTCTTTGAGAAGAATCTCCTGATTTCGGTCTTCTTTTCTCAAATAAAATCTCACATACATTACCTTGTAGTGCTGACTTAAGATTACCTAAATTAGTTTTCATCCTTTGTTGATTCAGTCATTTCTTTTTTACTGCAAATACCAAATAATCTACCTTCATTTAAAAAGATTCCTTTTCTTAATGATCCATGATTACTAATTTCTACATTTGAAATACCTACTCCTAAATTATTAGGGAATACAACAATATCATCTTTTTTAGCATATTTACATTCAGGCCCTGCTAAAATAATTTTACCTTTTCTCCATGCTCTTTGAATTGCAGCTGTCGGTATATAAACCCCACCTCTTAAAACTGCATCTCCTTTTTCATCTGAAACCTCATCAATATATTCAACTAGAATAATATCATCAAAGATAAAATCTAAAACATAATCTTCATTAATGATTCCTGCAAAATTACTATTATGGGAATCAGTTAGATCTATTAAACTCCTTTTAGGTGCTAGTACGTCGATATTTGCTCTTGCCATATATCTATTTACTTACTATATCAGATAATTCAACAAGCTGTTTATATTCACGTTGACTTAAAAACTCCGGAATTAACTGTATTTCTTCCTTTTTCTTTTTTTCCTTTTTAATTTTTTTAATATAACTTATTCTTTTATATTTTAATTTAGGTATAAGATTATGAATATAATTATATTGATTGAATTTATCATCAAATAAATTCCAAAATTTATTAGATGTTTCATTGATATATTCATTTAACTCTTTTGAATACATACTAGTCCATCTATTAAGCATAAAAAGATTAAACTGCGATTCATCATCGCGATTCATATCTATTTTTTTCTTACTATAAAGAATACTATTTATATATTGAAAAATATTCACAATAATTCCAACCTTTTAGCAATTATTTTTTTAGTGTTCATAAGAGCATCAGATCTTGAAACAAACGAATCAATTGATTTTTTTTCTGTATGAGATTTATGTCTTTGGTATGACCATGCTACATCACTTTGTAGCATTTTTAATACTACATCTATTTGTTTTTCTATCTCTTCCATTATAGATTAATTTTAGTAGTTGCAATAAACATATCATCATTCATTGCATAAAATAAATCAATAATATCTTGCATAAAGAGATGACATTGTTCATCAGTTAATTTACTACTATATGCAAAATTAGGAGCTTTAGGACCAGCATTAACATTAATACCAGTATGACCTATAGCTACATTATCTTTTGAATAAGTTATACTAACGCTACATTTACCTTTAGTCTGTAATGACCCATCACTACCTTCAAATTCATCATGAACCATTAAATCATCACCATCTACTTCAATAGGTTTTTTAATATATTTTGAAGAAAGAATATTTGCAATTTGAGTATTTAATAATCGTTGATATGCAACTGCTCCAAATTTATCTAAGTTAGGTATCTCCCAACAAAAATTAATTGCATCATCACTGGCAATATAATCATTTTGCAAAACATCTTCCTGATCTATCATACCATCAATACCTACATTCATATAACCTCTAAACGCAATAATATTTCCTATAGGTAAAGTTTTCTTTCGAAAGAAATTATATGCAAAACGTTTATGGATCAAATCACCATCATAATTTAAATTCTTAACTATCATACATCTATTATATGAACGTTCCTATAACTAATCAAGTTGTGTTTTTATCCAATTATAAGTTTTTTGTAAACCTTTTTTCAGTTTATAATTTGGTGACCAACCTATCTTTTCTTGAATAAAATTATTATCAGAATTTCTACCTCTAACTCCTAAAGGTCCATCTATATGTTTTTTTCTAAGTTTTTTATTTTCAAAAGAACAAGCAGCATCAACTAAATTATTGATAGTCACCATTTCATCTGATCCAATATTAACTGGTTCAATACAATCCGATTCCATTAATCTTCTAACTCCTTCTAAACATTCATCAATATATAAAAATGATCTTGTTTGTTTACCATCACCCCATATTTCAATTTCATCTTTAGCTTCTAAAACTTTTCTACAAATAGCCGCAGGGGCTTTTTCTTTACCACCTTTCCAGGTACCTTTAGGACCAAAAATATTATGAAAACGAGCTATACGTACATCTAAACCGTAATTACGATTGTAAGCTAGAAAAAGTCTTTCACTGAATAATTTTTCCCATCCATATTCACTATCTGGATTAGCTGGATATGCAGAAGATTCAGCACAATTAGGATTATTAGGATCTAATTGATTATGCTCAGGATACATACAAGCTGATGATGAGTAAAATATTTTTCTAACACCTGTTTCTGAAGCCCTTTTGGTAACGTTAAGATTTATCATAGCAGAATTATGCATTACATTAGCATCATTTTCACCTGAAAATATATAACCAGCTCCTCCCATATCAGCTGCTAACTGATATACTTCATCAAACCCCCTCACAGGGTTTATATAAAATGCTTTGTTTATAATATTATCATTTTTTAAATCTCCTACTATAAACTCATCTGCATCAGATACTTCTTGATATTCAGGATATTTTAAATCTACTCCTCTTACCCAATAACCTTCATTTTTTAATCTTGTTACAAGGTGGTTACCAATAAACCCACCTGCTCCTAATACTAATGCTAATTTCTGACTCATTTTAATTCTAATATATAATCCAGTACTTTACTTGTAAAAAATTGTTTACATAACTCAGCATTTGGAACAACGCAATGTCCCCCTATCTTACCATCCTTTGGTGGGTATAACACAGGTCTAATAACATTTTCCATACCTAATTTTGAATAGCCTTCATTGTATGTTTTATTCCATTTAGTAGAAACTTCTTCATATTTTACATTATGTTCTTTACATAATTTATTCATATCATTATGAAACGCGATACACATTCCGTAATATGTAGTTGATAAAACTTTAGCTAATTCAGTTGCTTTGCTACCTTTAAACATTTCATATTTTATTTCTAATTCATTATAATGTTCTCTTGTTATAATAGTTGCTTCTTCATTATCACTACCAATAAATTTAGTAAACGTTTTTAAACCTTCATAAAGGTTTGGATGAACACCTCTAACAGGGGAATGTACTACAAGATGAGAATTATTAATTTTTTCTAAAACTTTTAAAGTGGTGCCAGGTGTAATAGTACTATGTAAAATAGTTAATTTTGGATTAATTTCTTTTATATAATTCGTAACTATATTAATAAATTTATTTTGATCAGTAAAAGGAATAGCAATATTTAAAATTTCTACACCTGGTTTTATTTGGTCCATCTGTAGCCCTGTATCATTAATTTGTATTTCAAAATCTCTACCTAGGTAAAGTTTTTCTAATGATTGTCCTATTTCACCGTAACCTATAATTCCTATTTTTTTCATAAAGTTATTTTTTTTGATAATAATTAATTACATCATCAATAATTTCATCAATATCCCATAAGGGGGTCCAATTTAATTTTTCTTTTATTTTAGTTGGATCTGGTACCTTATCCCAAGCTTCTTCATACAACGGTCCGTGAATAGTTTTAGGGTCAACACATTTTATTTTAGATTTTGAATTAATTTTTTCTTTTACCATTTTTGCTAACCCTAATATAGTACCTTCATTTTCTGGGTTACCTATATTCCATATTTGATTATAATCTTTACAATTAGTAATTTTAAATATACCATCTGTGATATCTTTAACATGGGTGAAAGCTCTAATTTGATGACCGTCTCCGAAAACTGTTATATCCTCACCTTTAAGAGCTTGATCAACAAATGTAGGTAATACAAAACCTCCTGGTATTAATTGTCTTGCTCCACTAATATTAAATGGTCTTACTATTTGATATTTTAAATCTGTTACTTTAGCAGTATTAGATAATACAACTTCTGCTAGCAGTTTAGATACACTATATTCATTTCTTACTTTATAATCACCTTTTAAAATTTTATCATCTTCTTCATTTAAATATACAGCTTTATCTCTATACCCATATATTTCAGAAGTACTCATAAAGATAAGAGGGCAATTATTAGCTAATGCTCCTTCAATACCCCAATATACATCACTTATAATATATTTTGCCATATTACCGGAATGCTTAAGTACTCCAGCCGGGCCTACTGGACTAGCCATATGAAGAATCATATCAAAATCTCCTAACATATCCCACTTAAAGTCTAGTATATTACCTTTAATTAAGTTAACATTATCAAATAAAGGGTCATCTTCATTTATCGCTGGTGTAGAAAAATTATCTAAAACTGATACTTTCCAACCATTAACTTTAAACATTTCCACGCAATAGCTTCCTATAAAGCCTGCACCACCTGTAATTAATATTTTTTTATCCATCTATAAATACCTCCTGAAATTCTTTCATAACATTTTTTGGTGAGTATATATCCTTATAAACGTCCCAATCACCATTTTTAATAAAATCTTTTGTAATGTTTTTAAATATCATATCTAATTCCTTACCATCTTTATAATATAACCCTTTATTCTGTAGTAGGTGAACATGACCTGTATCTCTACCTCCAGGGAAACATATGATAGGTTTATTTCTTTTTGAAAAATCTGCTAATGCTAAACTAAAAATTTCACCACAAGTTCGTGCATGTATCATAACATCACAAGTATTAACAAATTGACTTATACGTTCTAAGTTACCAGTCCAACCAATATATTTTACCCTTTCATGCTTTATGACAGGTTGCGTACCTAAAAATACAAAATATACATCTTTACGCTCATTTAAAATTTTATTTATTGAATTGTATACAAAGGGAATATTAAATGTATCATACCCTCCATGTCTACCAAAAACTAATGCATCTTTAGGTATATCTAATTCTTTTCTCCAATTAGTATCTGGGTCAGTAACATCTTCAATAATATGATGTACCCAAGGATGAGGTGAGTCGTATGCTTTACAAATATATTCACAAACACCTGCATATACATCACCATGTGGGTCATCCATTCTAAAAATACTATGAGCTAATGTTTTACAATTTGTAGGCATAAAATGGTCATTTTCTCCTCCTTTAATTGCATAAAACATATCTATATTTTTTTCATCAACTATTTTATTCAATGTATCTGTCAAACCTTTATTATTAAAATCTTCAGTTTCATTTTTCCATACATCTGGATATAAAATAGTTTCAAACTCATTTTCAAATCTACTTAAAGTAGGTGTAGGTCTTGAACTTGTAGATATAATTACACTTTCATTACCGAGTATCTCTTGGTTATATTTCGCGTATCTATATAAGCAAATTTCAGTACCTCTTTCACCTAATTGATAAGAATGGAATGCGATCTTCATTATTATATTTTAATATATAAAAATCAAAAATCAATTCATATTATCTTTAATAACACTAATAATATGTTTAGCTCTAGCTTCTGTTGTACCGACGTTTAATAACCATTCCTTTTGTCTTTTTAAATAAAACATATACTCTTCAGTAGGTTGATTATCAACTACTAATCTGTTCATAATTGCATGTAATTCTTCTTGTGATGAATATGATAAACAAGGTATACATTGCGGCGAACAAGTTGCAGGTTTAAGATTATAATCTCTGAATAATAATACAGATCCTGCTGCAATAACTTCATAATGGCGCATGCAATCCCAACCTCCTTTTTTGCATGTTAAACCAAACCATGATTTACTTAAATCATTATAATAATCATCTTCATCTGTAAATTTATGGTGGGTAAATCCACCTCCTAAATCATTAGCTTTTTCAAATAAAGAATTATCCGGGGCAGTTTTTTGATACAATTGTTCTTTTTTGGATGGATCAAAATCCATAATTTTATGCTTAGGGATTCCGAAACCTGTTGGGTATACATCTTCTACCTTTTCTACTAATTCTCTTTTAAATGATTTTCTAAATTGTACGCCTATAACATTAATTTCTTCGTCACCTTGTTTAATGTTAATCTTTCTAGGAGCATCACCATGTAAATCGTGTCCATCTAAAACCCAGACATTTCCGTTTGCGAGTTTATTAAGTTCTTTTACATGTTTTTCACCATACATATGACCATCACCGTATAGGACTGCATCAAATTTATCTAGATTTCTTTGCTCTTCAGATAAATCTTGAATAGGTTTTGATAGTGTCGTAAAACCTCTCCCATGTAATTGATCTTTTGATATATCCGAAAAATCATGATACATAATTTTTTTGCGTGGGTAATCTACACAATTTTCTCCCATTACTTCTCTCAACCCATTAAGTATACTAACTTCTAAATAGTCATTTTGGGCACTTGTTTTTATTGTTGGTACAAATAAAATTTTCATAGTTCGTTATTTCTTTTTTTTATACTATTAATTACATTATCTAATTTGCATAAATTCATTAAGGAGTCTTTTCTTTCTTTCATATATTTGTAATTATATTCTACATCTCCTGTATATCTAGTGGATATACCTGTATTTTTAAAAATTAAACCGTAACCTGCTTCATCTTCTGGATTATAATCATCAAGTAAAAACTTATAACCTATTACGTCTGCTGGATTACAATCATCAAGTAAAAAGGCATCTAAATCATCTCTTTCACATCTTAATTTCATAAAAGTCTTATATGCATCACCTGAAGCATCTGGTGATAAAGTTTTAGATTCTGGAGGACAAACATCATGCATAAAAATAACACCATTAGGTGTAAGAGCTTCTAAACTATTAATTAAATCTCTATAAACTTGTTCTGCTTCGTGGTAACCGTCTATTAAGATTAAATCAAATAAATCAGTATTAGTTTTAAAAAAATCATCAGATGTTTGTAATCTTAAATCATGAGTGTTATTTTTTATATAATTACTGTTAAAATCCGGTGAAGGGTCTACTGCAACTTTTCTTTTACATTTTATTTCTTCATGTGTATTACCATTTGCATAACCTATTTCAAGAAAACTTGTTAAATTAAGTTCATCAACTAATTCATTCATTATTTGTCTTGCTCTCTTCATTAAATTTTTACATCTTTTATATATAATTTAGTACCATTTTTACATAAAACAAATGCATTAGGGTAAGGATCTTGTAACCCTACAACTTTATTTAAAATTTCTTCAGCTGTATTATTCTTAAAATCTTCAATTTGTATTTCACTCATATTAGGTGTACGTCTTTTAAAATATGTACTATTACCGGATTGAGATACTGCTTTTATATTTTCATTTTTTATAATTGATATAGTAATCTCTTTAATTCCTTGTATACCTAATTTAATAATATTAGAGTAGATATTATCTAATCCTTTATTTTTTTCTTCTTTTAAATTAAATTTACCTTGATATATAATTGGACCTTTATCTAAGGATTTATCCATTTTAAATAACGTTATCCCCGAAACATCTTCATTGTTTATAAGCTGGTTTTGCAAAGGGCTACCACCTCTATATAAAGGTAACAAAGATGGATGTAAACATATACATAAATTACTATTCACTATTTTCTCACTAATGATATCACTCCAGCCTAAAAAGAAAATAACATCAAATTTTTCTTTTTTTATAATTTGTAAAAATTTTTCTTGAGTATCACATCTTATAAAATCTATAGGATCGTAAGAAAAAATATATTCAATTTCATCACATATTTTATTAGACCATTCTCTATAAGAACAAAATAGAATTTTTTTTAATCTACCCATCTTAACACTTGAAACGATTCAGCATTTTCATAGTTAGATTGAACACCTCTCATCCGGGCTATCAATTTTAACATTTCAGGACTCCTATGACCTCTAACTTGAGATTTTAAAAACTTGTAGGATTTAATTTTATCATCGATGTTAATAGGTACAAAATAATTACCTTTAAAAGTACTATTAATATCATGGGTATAATCCCATAAAAAGCTATGAACTTCTTCATATGCTAGAACTTTTTTAACAAAGTGATTTTCATCATGATGTCTTAAAGCAACCAAACTTGCATCATATACAGTTACATGATCTTGATTATATGATGGATAAGGAATAAAAATCTTTTCAGGTTTAATTAAATTTATTTGTTCTTCAATTTGATGAATTAAATCTCTAATAACATAATTATTAACCCTGTTATCAAAAACTTCAAAAGTAAATTTTTTATATTTTTGTAAAGCTTTTAATTCTTCTATTCTTTCTTCTCTATTCACTACATGAAACTTATCTACACCACATTCCATTACATGTGCATTTTCATGTAATGCACAATAACAACCAAGTACCTCATCATCTATATGAGGAGATATAATTAAAGTACGTTCTAAGTTATTCATAATTTACAAAAATTTCTCTATTACCTATTAAGCTTGAACTTGATGGTCCAGCCCCTTCCGCATCTGGTTTCACATCTAAAATTGATTCATTCCATACACCCCAATCTTGACTAATATCTTTTTTACTAGATCCGATAAATAAATCCCAATGATTATATTTTTCATCAGGTATATGTTTTACGATTCTATGACCTTCATCTGCATATTTTTTTAACCAAAAAGGTGTAGATTGATGACCTCCTGGAACGTTTAAATGAGACTTCCAACTTTGGTCATAACTAGCTTCATGACCTTCATATATACGTAAATTAGCTATTTTTAATCTATATACCCAATCTCTATCTTCCCAACCTCCATTTATAAATCTTTCATCCCACCAACCGATTTTTCTTACTAACTCTTTTGAAAATGCCATAAATGCTACACCCCAAAATGTTGTCCAAGCATATCCATTTTCTAGATGTTCAATCATTTTTTCAACTTCTTCAGGTTTAGGAAACGTTCTATCATTTATAAAAAAAATCCATTCAGTAGGAGATGTTACTATAGAATGATTTATAAGCTGTGAATATGATGGGTAAATACTTGGATGCCTATCTATTCGATTATTCCAGTGTACTTTGTATTTATCAGTTATAGGCTTAAGCATTTCTATCTGCTTATCAACAACTTTTCTATCACTACCACAATGAAGACATATTGTAAACTCTTTTATTTTCATAATGGATATTTTATACTATATTCTTCAAACCTCCAGGGTTGACCACCGGCAAAATGTCTATAAATTGTTTTTTCCGGTGTAGTTCTGTTAATATCATATGTGTTAGGTTTACCTGTCTTATGATCACCAGTTTCATCATATAATTGAGTAACATTCCATTCAGTAGGTAATACTTGAACGTTTTCTTGTAATTCATCCAATGTAAATAATGTATGTTCAGTAGGGTATGAATGAAAACCTAAATTTTCCATTTCATAAAAAGATTCCCAACTATGCGGTTTAATACCTGCACATGTATAATACATTTGCTGATCAGCTATATGCCATTTACCAGTTTCGTTATTATGCTCATTGAAAAATTCATAGTTACTAACTTTAAGCCACCTCTCTCTATTGATAATAGCATTAATTAATTTTCTACTAAATTCATTAATCTTTAATGCAAAAAATCCGAAACAATGTGTATTACCTGAGTCAATAGCATATGTAAATGCTTTATCTACATCAATAAACTCATCCATTTTATTAATAAAAATATCAGCATCATAATTATAAATTACATCACCATCTTTTAATGTACCTTTATCTAGTAAGTCTTTAAAAAGCATCCATCTATTAAAATGCATATTTTCTCTAGTATCGAATTCAGGGTGTAGAGTCCTAATATTGAAATTCGAATGATTCATTTCAATAAATTTAAGATCATGCATATCAGCATACTTCTGGAAACGAGGTCTTATATACTGTTCATACATTGACTGTCTTTGTTGATCGTATAAAACGAATGTTGTTAAGAATTTTTTCATAAATTGTACATATATCTTTTTTTATCACCTTGAAAATGTAAACCTAAAAGTTTAACTTTTTCATCTTTATTATTAATAGCATAAATCTTATTATCTTCTTTTTTAAGCTGCTTTATACCATTCTTTATTTTAAATTCATTTTTTAATTTACCATCTGAAATACCAAGACCTCTATCAAATACCCCTAAAGTCATATCATATAAATTTTTTTTACCTTTATACCAATGATACATTACAGTCATATCACATATACCTCCTCCAGTTTCTGTATCAATATGCCAATTCCATTTAGGCATTAATATATCAATATTTTTAGAATATACATCTAAAATAAAATTACAAAAATCTTCTAAACCATTTAAGCTCCATAAAGAAAAATGAGCTCCAGTAACATCTTCAAATTTATCTTGCTCTTCAGGTTTGCATCCAACACATAATTCACTACCTAAAATAGATTCAAAATCTAGATTTTCCAAAAATATTGCGTCTGAATCACAATATAAAAATTTATCTATTTTATTTTCTTTACAATATTCTAAAATATTAAAAAAACGTAAAAAACAAAGTTTTTCAAACATTTCATTATTAAAGGACATATGTTTATATACTGAATTAAATTCTGGAAATTCAGTTTTACCTAAAACTATAATATCTTTAAATATCTTTTTATTAAGTTCTAAACTTTTTTCTAAATAATCAACTTGATTAGGTTGATAATAAAATAATGGTAGATTACTTTTCATCTTGGAGATATTTTAAAATATTTTTACTCATACCTTCCATAGTAAAATATTTTTTATAAACTTCTTTTCCTTTTTCTAACATATTATTTTTTTCTTCTTGTGTATAACTTTTAAGTTTTTCTTTTAATGAAGGTATATCTTTTTCGTGCATAACAACACTAAAACTATTCCAATCTATGTATTTATCAAAAGGAAACCAATCACCGTTATATATAAATACTGGTATTGAATTTAATTGTAGTACTTCATAAAATCTAAAACTTTGCTTACCGTAACCTCTTGGACATAATGAAAATTCTGAGCGTAAAGTAGTATTAATAAACTCTTCAAAATTATTTTTTGGTACATGAGCTGTCCATTGTCTTGGTTGATTAAAATAAAAATCATTATCGTTCATATAAGTTTGATATAACGTAACTCTCGACGATGCATTATTTGAAATAGAACCTACGAATGAACAGAAAATATCTTTTTTTGTTTCTTTAATAAGTTTTTTATCTAAAGGACTACAAATTAAAGGTATAGGTATACCATTTTTATTACCACCAGCTTCAAAGCTTAATGTATTTGCTGGCAATCTTTCTTGCACTGCATCGTCATGTTGAGATACTGTAAAATATTTTTTATCTTTCGGTAAATAATCTAGGTATGGTTGTAGTAATTCTTTATTTTTACTTGTTAAATATACGTTGGTCCAGAAAATAGGTATGTATGTATATCCAGTTTTATCGAACTTTTCTTTATTTTCTTTATAAAATTTATAAAAATACTCTTCTAGATAGTCACCGGTATGGTACGGTGGATATGTTGGGTAATCAGCAGGTACTCTTAAATTTTTAAAGTTAACTTCCATATAATATATACATTTTTTTTATTAAAATTCAAGTTTGCTTAATTAACGTTTTAAGTTTAGTTGTTGACATATCATGATTTCTATTGTGATAATAAACTTTAGGGATTAAATTACATCCAGTTATTTTTTTATTAATATAATCAGTACCTAATATGCGTGTATCAGGTTTTAATTTTATAAATAATTTTTCAAGGTCTTCTTCTGTGGTATACGTATGAATTTCATCAATGTATTTAATACTTGATAGAATTAAAGTTCTATCTTCTATACTTTGTATAATTTTACATTTTTCAGGACGCTCTATATTAGGATCGATCTGTAAAGCTATAATTAATTTACTGCATTGTTTTTTACCATCTTCAAAAAGCTTTATATAACCTGCATGCATTACATCAAATGAACCGGCAATAATACCTACATCTCCAATTTTACTTTTAAAATCAGATATATGTTGAGCTTTATCATCTATAAAAATATCAGCATCTGGTTTTTTACCCATTATTAAGTCATGATATTTTACACCCCATTTATTAAGTTGAGTTTCAGTAAAATCTCTCCATTCTAAACCACTGGACATTCCTCTTGCAGTCATAATAATTATTTTATGACCATTATCGTAAAGTTTGTTTATCTCTTTAATTACTCTTTTATCAGGTTTTGCTTTACCGTAATCATGTGCTACATTTTCAGTACAAATAGTCCCATCTATATCAAAACAATATTTCATCATACCACACTATGTAAAATAAATTCATGAGTTAATTCTACAACTCCGTAATCAGTTGATGGTACATAAAATGATAACGCATTGCCATATTTTTCTACCATGTTGTTAACTTTATTATCTTGCTTAAAACCTGTCAATGTAATTATATTATAATTATTATTAATACAATGCAATGCTGCATTTATTATATTATCAGAATTACCAGATGATGAAATTAATATAATTAATGTATTTGAATCCGCATAATCTTTAATAAATTCTACGTAAGCTTCTGCCATACCGTAATCGTTTATATAACATGTTAATCTAGCTGCGTCGCTAAATGAGAAGGTTTGTAACTTTAAATTTTTTGCATAATCTTCTGCTATATGTGAGCTAATTGCATTACTACCTCCATTACCTAATATAATTACTTTTTTAAATTTTAATAGTTTATCTTTAAATTCATTTAAAGTGCTAATATTAATACCATTTATTATATTTTTATATTCCTCTATATTCATAATAAAACTGATTTAACTCCATCGTTCACTATATCTATTTTAATATAGTTTTTGGGAGGTTCAAATGTTTTACTAGTAAAAGCTAAATAAAATCCACCATCACCAGCACCGCATAATCTATGCGCATAAATTTCATTATTATCAGATAAGGTATTATCTAAATTAATAACTTGTTGATGATTGAGTAAATTTTTTGAACTCATTTTTTTATACTTCCAACCGTCTCTAATTATTTGTAGAAATTTTTCTGTATCTTTACTCTTTAAAATATTTTCCATTTCATCAACTAGAGGTAAAAGTTTTTTTGCTTTATTAAAGTCTATAGTTTTTAAAATTTTTGTAGATGATCTGCTAACCCCTGTATGTATAAGATACATGTTAAAATTTTTAAAAATGTCAGTTGGAAGTTTTTTAATTAAAACATTTTTATCTTTATCAATGTCAATTCGTTTTAATGATCCTATACCACATCCATAAGCATCTTGATAACCAGTTAAAGGGTTAAATTTTCTCTCTATCTTTAAAGCTAGTTCACATAAAAGTTTATCAGTTAATTTAATACCTTTATATAAGCAAGCAGATTTTATAAAAGATAAGAGATAAGATGATGAAGATGCAAGACCTGACCCGGTTGAGAAGACATCACTGGTTAAAGAGCATGTATTTGGTTCTATATTGAAATAGTTATAACATTCTCTTACAATATCATTTTTTATATTGTTAAGTTTTAGTTCTTCTTCTCTTATTTTATAGTTAACAATATATTTTTTATCTTTCTCGTTAAAACCGAAAACATCTTTATTTATCGTAACGTATGTATTAAGATTGCATGTAAAATTAATTACACAACCCCTCCCATATTTATTTATAAATTCATCCAGATCTGTTGAACCACCAGCTAAAGAAACTCTTAAAGGACATTTACTTACTATCACTTTTTAACCTCTTCCTTACTACATCAAGAATCTTATACTTATCATCTTTAGTTCTCGTCCAATTGCCATGATGTATAAAAATATTATCTGGTATAGGGAAAGTTTCATCGGTATTAAACCAGTGTCCTTTTAGACCACCTTTACCATCTGGTTGACCTGCAATATGGCCATACGTCCAATATTCACCAGGTAAAACATCCCACTTTATTTGAATAGATGGAAAATTATGTAGATTACGTAATAAATAATTTGCAGTTCTTTGTTCTTCTTCAAACTTAGTTAAATTACCTAGAACTGTTTTAAAGAATGATCTTGTTGTTTTATTATTTCTTACACAAAAGAACCCTGTATTAACACCACCAGGTCCATCATTTTGCCAAACAACATCTTTTCCTTCCATACGTTTAATAATATCATCATAAAAATCCCTATATATAACTATATCAGGATCGATAAACATAAAATATTCTTTTTCTTCATCACATCTTTTTAAATTTTCATAAAAGCATGATGCTTTATATTCCATAGTTGCATTCCAACCATCTGTACCAAACTCTGCAGTATCACAAAGTTGAGGTTTATTAATTATTGTCAGATCAATATTTGGATTATATTTGAACGAATCAAGTAAATAATCTTTTAAAAATCTCTCATGAGATGGTGTAAATAATGTATAAGCTTTAATTTTCATTTTTAAATAATTTTTGTTCTAATTCCTCTTCTTCATCGAAAGGTTTCCACCACAATATTTCTCCTATAGTTTGTCTTTTTAGTAAAACTTCTTGAACATAATACCACCAACTACTCATTTCAGATGTTAAGCTTGCTATACTTTTATTATGCTCTTCATATTCATCTTCATCCTTACAAGCAGTTGATTGATGTTCAACATGAAAGATTACCGGTGGTAATTTATTTAAGATTTTAAATTTACCGTATGTAACACCTTTTATAAAATATACTGTATCCCAATACGGTTTACCGAGATACATATCTGGGAAATTATGATTATTATCTTTCCACCAACTATTTTTAAAAGCAAACATATCGAATCCATGTACACTATATGATTGTATTTTTAATTTTTCATCTAAAGAATCTAAACTATGTAAATGAGCTCTGGATGCAGGATAAACATCTATATCATCTTCTATTTGTTTAAAAAATGAGTTATTTAAAATAATATCATTATTAAGAAAAACTATTAAATCATTATCAGTTTTTGATACTGCATTTATAATATCATTAACGAATGGATATTTTTTATCATGACTAATTTTTAATGTTTTAAAATTATCAAAATTAATATCATCATTCTCATTTATAACATTATACAAAGTTACATTTGAATTTTTTAATTTACATTTTCTAAGGGATTCAATACAAAATTTTTCTCTTTTATTAAGATCTTTTTCTTGCTTGAAACTATTTATTGCTATAGCGATTTTCATTTAATTTTTGTAAGTTTTCTACTAAATTTTGTTTATTAGTCTTAGGAATTTCTTGAACTGATACATTATGTTTATTAATAAACAATTCATATTCTTTACTTAATCGTTTATCACGTGCACCTCCAGCATTGATTCTCGTTTCAGTTTCTGGGTGGTTCATTATTAAATCATCTGAATCTTTTATATCAGGAAACCACCAAAAATCAGGAATATGTTTTGCTTTAGCAATCCGATAAACATTTTCAACATCAAAAATATATCTAAAATCATGATCATATAATCCTGTATCTTGAATACATTTTTTTGTTTTAAAAGTAAATTCATTACACATATTTGGGTATAGACAAACAGTTGTATCATTTGAATATTGAATACTCAACTTAGGAGTTCGTTTACCAGGTTTACCACTACCCCAACTAGTACTCGCAAAACAAAAATAACCTATATTACTATCTTCTGCAGCTTGAACATATCTATCAAATATATCAGGATCTTTTATAACCATATCATCTTCTAATGTTATAAAATAATCACAATCTCTTTCTTGTAAAAATCTTAAGTTATCATTTCTACATAAAGAAGGGTAATAATTTTTTCTATGCTGTATCCAATGAGCATCTTTATATTTACCTTTATATTCATCACCTCCATTTACTACTACCAATTCAGAAATTTTATCTAATGGTAGTGATTCATATAAATCTTTAAAATAATGCTCAGCATTATATGTTGTTATACCTACACCTATTTTCATAAATTTTTAAAATACTTTATTACCTCGTCTAATTGCGGATATTGCTGATTTGGATCAGTAACATTAAATCCCCATTTTTCATTTATTCTATTTACTCCAAAATGAAATGTCTTCATCCAATCCCCAGTTCTAATTTTTGATTGGCTATGATTATCATCTTGATCATCTAAAAATTCATTACTATTTACTATATCTATAAACCACCTAAAAGGAGGATGGTATTTTTTTTCAATAGCTGCTAACGTATGATCTACATGCTCCATTGCATTGTAGTAAACTTCATCCATTAATCCAATATCATCTAATACAGATTTATGATAATATGTACATGCTCCATATACATTAAAGTATAATGCTATTTTATATCCACGTATTTCAAAAACTTGTCTTGGATTAGGTTTAATACCATCTATTTTATTATCGTGTCCGTGTAAACAATAATTAAAATGCTTTACTTTTGTTTTTTGACTTGCTTTAATATATTCTTTAAATACATTTTTTTTAAAAATAACGTCATCCTCAACTAAAAATATATGTTCACATTTTTTATCTAATAAATGCTTCATAGCTCTATTTTTAGATATGCCTACCCCTACATTTTTTTCATTATTGATAATCTGAATAGTTGATTGCTTAACAGGTATATCCCCATCATTGATCACTACCATTTCATCATACCATGATGATTTTAAACTATTTAAACAATTTATTAAAAAATTATTTCTATTACATGTTATAACTCCTATACCAATCTTTGACATATTAAATATATATTATAAATAATAAATATGGCAAATCAACAAATAAGTATAAAACAATTACCAAGAATTGAAGAAATTAATAATGGTGATTTAATTTTAATACAAAGTTCTAATTCTACCAACACTTTAGATTTTAAAGATTTCGTTATAGGTCTTGAAAATACTACTTTTCAAAATACTATTTCGTCTAATAATTCTAATATAAAGAGTCTATCTTCAAACACCGTTCATTTATCATCTAATGATTTTGCTTTTGTACCTAATTTTGTAAGTAATACGTATGCTGCAAATGCAAATGCATATTTACCATTATCAGGTTTAAGAATGCTTAAGATTCAATTAGAAGGTCAATCGTTTGGAGTATTATTATCAGCAATTGATGCTTCTTAAGATTTAAAATCTTTATTCATCTCTTTGATATTCTCTAAAGTTTTTTTAAGCTCTGCTTCATCATCTTTAGCTAGCTTTTGATCCTCTAGAAGTTTTTCCATCATATCTAAATTTTCTGGATTGAATATATCAGATCCTCCATCACCACCGATTAAATCACCTTCTGCATCAACATATAATTTTATCATTTGGATACGTTCAAGTTCTGAACCAAATATTTCAATCATTGCAGGTGAGTCTTCATGAGGAAAAAATGGATTTTCTTGAGGATTTTCATGGTAATGTCTCTGAGCAACCTTAAAAAAGTTATCAATTTCTTTGATATAAACTGGGTCAGTTTCTCTTGTACCATCTTCTACAATATCAATATTTTGATGCTTAGTAATTGGTATAAAGAAAATAATATCTAAATCTTTCATTGCTTCTTTTACTATCGGTAAACATTTATCAATAAATTCTTCATCAATGTCACTATCCTTTTTACCTAAACTCCATAAAGAATATACTATATTATCTAATGGACAACGATCAAAAATAACATTATCATCTCTTTTATATTTTTTTAAATTTTTTACCATATCATTAAGAATTAATGATTGAACTTTCTTATTAGTTTTACTACTATGCTCTAAATTTTCCTCTACCAGTTTGTCTCTATATGTATAATTTTCAAATTTATATGAAGGCCAACTGGCTAAAAAATCTCCTATTACTGTTGTTTTACCTATATTTGCGGTACCGCTTACTGCTATTCTCATATATATATTTTAATATAATATATTGATAATTCAAGTTTTTATATTATAATTAATATGTGATTAAATTTGATAAAAAAACTCATAAATATGTTGACGAAAAAACCGGTAAAGAATTAATTTCAGCAACTACATTAATTGGTAAATATAAAAAACCGTTTGATAAACAAGAGCATGCAACGCGTGTTGCTAATAGAGAAGGTTTAGAAGTTGATTTTGTGTTAGAAATGTGGGAAACCGAAAAAAATAAAGCTTGTGATTATGGTACTAATATTCATGAAGTAATGGAGGACTATCTAACTAAAGGTATTAAGGATGAAAAGTATAATTCTTTCTATGATTCATATGATAAGTGGAAACATATATTTAAAGGCTATCCAGATCTTATGTGTGAAGAAAAATTATATGATTTAGATAATTTTATTGCAGGTACAGCTGATTTAATTTATGAAAATAAAAATTATTTTTTAGTAGGAGATTTTAAAACTAATAAAGCTTTTAATTTTTATTCTCAATATAACGAGTTTTTACTCGAACCATTAAATCATTTAAGTGCTTGCGAATTTAATACATATGCTTTACAACTTTCTTTATACGCATATATGTATGAAAAAATATCAGGTAAAAAATGTAGCGGTTGTGTTATAATGTATAAAGATAAACAAGATAAGTTTTACCCTATAAGAGTTAACTATTTGAAAGCTGAGATTCTTGTTCTAATAAAACATTACAGTAATCCCAATTCACTACTTTCAAAAATTGATTAATATACTTTCCTCTTTCAGGACCGTATTTTTTATAATATGCATGTTCCCAAACGTCTATTCCTAAAATAGGTGTTCCCATATCAAACATTAAAGGGTTATCTTGGTTATCTGTTTGCACGATTTTAAGGCGATTTCCCTTTTTTACTAACCATACCCAACCGGAACCGAAATGGGAACTTGCTTGTTCCTTAAATTGTTCCTTAAAAATATCAATAGTTTTAAACTGTTTTTCCAGTAACTTTTTAAGGTTTCCTTTTAATTCTGGTCTATTAGGGGACATCATGTTCCAGAAAAGCTGATGATTATAAGCTCCCCCTGCATTGTTCCTAATAGCTGGTTTCCTCTTTTTACACGTTTTTACCAACTGTTCCAGTTCCATTTTTTTTGTACCTACTGCATCATTTAACTTTTTTATGTACCCTTTATAGTGTTTATTAAAGTGTAATTTCATAGTTTCTTCATCAATATACGGTTCTAAACTATCAAATTTATATGGTAAACTTATAGGTTTGTACCCACTAAATTTTTCTAAAAGCATTTCTGTAACGTTATCGTATTTCATGTCATTAATATTTAACTATTTTCACCAAAAAAAAGCATATTTAAATCATTTTTACACTTTTTAGAAAGATTTAACTTGAAACAGTCATTTAATTTACACATTATAAATTCAGAATGTTCATGGCTCAATTTTATTTTATTTAAATCTATCTTTACATCAAAAAAATTTCTATTTTTACCTAATTTTCTTGGTTTATAACTTAAAGTATCAGTACCTAACTCTTCTTTCACTTCTCTTTTTAATCCCTGTATTACCATTTCACCTATTTTTTGGTGACCACCAGGTAACTCATATTCGTTTCCTCTATTTTTTACTAATAAAAGTTCACCATTGTTCATTATAACTGCTTTATTTGATATGTCAGAGTCAATATCTTTATTTTCATAAAATGAATTAAAACTTATCATACCTATTTTTTACCACCTTTCATATTAGCACACCAATGATACATTTTACCTTTTTCTCCACTGTATTTTTTAGCTTTACGTCTAAGCTCTGTAACTGAACCTTTACAGCTTGCACCTGAACGTTTCACCCTACCTGGTTTACTTTTACCTTTACGCTTACCATCAGCATAATTTTCATAAAATGTTTTAAATTTAATCATTTTCTTTCATTCTTTGAGTTTTTTTCTTACTTGCTTCTTTCTTTTTACTTATATAAGCATATGCTGAACGTAAACTTTTTTTCTTAACTGTATCTTTTGTTCTACCTATAGCAGCTCTCACTCTTTGATGTATTAAATTAATTATTTGTGATTGTCTAGCGTGGGATTTAGATTTAAATGATGATTTATTCAACGTATTTCTTATATCTGATACTGTACTAAACTTTACACTAACTGTATCTTTTGGATTTTCATCTGTATATAATCTTCTACCAGAACCTTTAGGTTTTTTACCGGATCCTTTCTTAGGATCAGCTTCTAATAAAAATTTTTCTATTAAAGTATTAAACCTCATATAAATATTTAATATAATAAAATGATATGTTTGGACTTATTACAATGCTACTTACAACACTCGGCGCAACAGGTATGGGCTCAATGCTCAAAATCGTCGGCGGGG
>Ga0209535_1000469_pt1 | contig 28654 bp, 27 predicted proteins | sample LinPmetageLP28_FD_184041 | JGI IMG/M metagenome (GOLD analysis project Ga0209535, IMG submission 184041) | Marine viral communities from the Pacific Ocean - LP-28 (SPAdes) (version 2) | ecosystem: Environmental > Aquatic > Marine > Oceanic | place: Pacific Ocean | collected 2009-08-22
AATTTATCTGATGGGGCTTTTACTTGTTTAAATAGGTTATATACTGTTGTACCTCTAGCATCACATGCCCAACAATGCCAAGGGTTTTTACCTTCGCGATTTTCAGTTAAATTAACTTCTAATTTTGGTTTATGATGATTACATAGGGGACAATTATAAGCATAATTGTTTCGAGCAGTAGCTTTGCCCGAACCCAACACAGAGTTCACTAATGTAACCAGTAATTGATTTACCATATGTGGTAATATACGAAGTTATTTTTTGTCTGACACGAGATTCTCAAACTCTAAACCATCTAAATCTTTGGTAAAAAATTTACCTAAAATATTGTCATTAAAAAACTCATCTGGTTTTTCTAACACTTGGTAAAGCATTTGATATTTAATTTCAAAGTATGTAAGTTGTTTTTTTGATTGTACACATTTTAATATAGTACGTTCAAATTCATCTTTTTTACCTTCTAATAGTAATTGTTTAATATCAGTTTGAGATCCATAATATTTTAGCCAATCTGATTCTTTAACTATTAATTTATATGAAGGTCGTCTACCAACTACTCCAGTTAGAGCTGCTAGTTCTTTTTTACCCAATTTTTTCTTTTGATTATGAAATAGTACTTTCTTCCCAATATACGCCTTACCTGTAGGTATATGTGTTGTCATGTAAACGAAACCGAATGTATTTTCTGGGAATTGAGTAATATCTCCTATTTCATGTTGCTTATAGGTCCAACTCATAATTTTATTTTTAAATATATATAACTAATTTGTGGTCATAAATATTAATTTAATATTGCTAACAACCTACATATATAGTTATTATATAGATATTTTTAAAGTACCAAAAGAATCTCTATAAAGTTGACCTACATTTCCTGGGTCAGAAGTTGGTAAACCTCTCATCATTACAACCGATGTACCCCCTGCTGATCCACTTACTGTTAAGTTATTTACAAATGTTGTACATACAGAAGATGCTATAATATCTGAACCTACTATAAATGCACAATTCTTACTATTAATAGTACTCGTACAACCACCTATAATAGAAGAATATGCTGAGCTAATAATTTGGTTATTACAACCAGCTTTAATAGTAGAGTGATCAGACCCATACCCAGAAATAGTGTTATTATTACCTCCAATTATTTGATTATGTCCAGATGAATATTCAGAAGAAATAGTGTTGTTTGAACCCGCAACTATACCATTAAAAGTATTGTAACAACCACTAACAGTGTTATTTACACCTGCTAATATGTGCATATTACCAGCGGTTGGTCCAGTAATAGTATTATTTCTACCACCTCCAATTTGATTTTGTCCATAAGCAGAACTAATAGTGTTTTTACAACCTCCTGCTATAATATCTCTAGCACTTGATGCTGTATTTAATATACCACCTCCTATTACTGAACCTGCACCTGATGATAAATTACGTTCTCCACCTCCTATAAAACTTAAATTTCCTGATGCAGTGTTTCTTATCCCACCTCCTATAAAACTACATGCTGAAGTAATCTTATTAAAGTCACCTGAAGCAATAGTAGAATTAGTACCAGTATTTTCATAAGTACCAAAATTTGATGGTATTATATTACTAGTACTAGAACCCGTTTTATATACTTCATTTCCATCATCTCCATCATCAATACTAGCAGTATTCATTTTAAATATCTGACCAGTTGTTCCATCATAAGATAAAATAAAAGGTTTAATTTGAGTTAAAAGTGTATCAGGTTCTATAAATTGAGATCCAGTTACTTTAAAGGACCCAGATACTGATATATCATAATCTTTTTGATTTACAGCTGAAAAAGCGTCTATGGATTGTGAGACCTGTTGCGCTTCTACCGTTTGTCCGGTTTCTATGCCAGTGTTTGATAATATTCTTGCCATTATTAATATTGTTTATTATAAATATAAACTATCTATCTATATTCACTAAAATTGTAGTATCAGTTGTAGGTGATGACTGTAATGGTTGAGCTAACTTACCAACTGCTAATAATTCAAAATTTTTATTATATAATCCTACAGTTGTAATGTATGGTTCAAAAAATGAACTTGTTGTAAAATCTAAAGGCTTACCAATAGAAGCTGTATTTTCCCAATTTATATCACTTCCAGAAAATCTTGTTGGTATTTCACTTCCTGTTATTGCACTTGGGTTTAATGTATAGTTAAATTCATTTTCATTTAAAGTACATTGGTATTGAGTTTCAAACAATTTATATGAACTAGAAAATGACATAGTTACATCTTCACTTCTAATCCAAGCTGAAATATAAGCTTCTTTTTCAATTTGGTTACCACCATAAATTCCTGTTCCATAAACTGATTGACCATATAAACTATTTGCATCAGTAGTATTAACAGAATCAAATAATGTTACAATACCATGTTGATATATAATATTACCTTCCATATATTCATACCCTGTAGCTGGTTCATTAGGATGTTTCCATAATAATCTTCCTTCACCATCATCTTTAATTGAACCACTAGGCCCTTCAAATAAAAAGGATTCGGGTTGTATATAATCTCCAAATAATTTTGAAGGAATTGAAACTATTCCTATAGGAACAGAAGAAGTAGTAGCACTAGCTGTTGGAAACTGTTTATTAGGCCAAAGTGTTGTTTGTTCGTAGTTATAAAAATTAGATTGTTGGGTTTCCCCAATTATAGTATTACCAGCTTCATTAGCCCCTAATAAAACACTAGCGGTTACAGCTTCTTGAGTAAATCCTTTACTACCTGTAAGATAATTTGTATAATAAAGCTGTTTAATTGAATCATAAAGTAAAACTATAGGGATTGCAGGTCCTCCTATATTTTGGAGGTTGCCCTTATCAGTAAATATTGGTTGGCTTCCAGAGAGTAGATAATTTCCACTCCTTCCTATATACCTTCCAATACCAACATTAGAGCCAGTTAAGGCATTACCACCAATAAAGTGAAATCCTTTGTTTACCTCAAATGGAGATACTATTAAATCTTGAGAAGTTAATTGTTTGTAAGCGCTCATTCATTTTAGAAATCTAATTTAACTCTAACAAGAGCTTCTTTTGTAAAATCTTTTTGTATAGGTCTTGACAATTTAGCCACAGCTAATAAATCATTACTATCGTTATATAAACCAACTGTTGTTGGGAATGTTTGAGGGTTGTTAATAAAGTAAGAATAAATTACTTCACCCGATGAACCTGATATAAATGATGGGTTTTCTGTATAATTAAATTCATTGTTTCTAGCTCTAATAAATACATAATCAGATGTTAATGTTTCTTGTGAATTTAATTCAAATATATTACCAATACTATTTCCTAATGATGCTGAAAATGCTCTATATAATTTAGAAGGATTATCACCAGCTGTATTAGCAGTAGTAATAGTACCAATATCAATACCTCCATCTCCAGTTACTGAACCTGATAAAGCTGCGTTATTTAATAATATTGTTGAAATATCAGGACAAAACCAACCATAAGAACCACTACCTGGAGTAAATCCATTTCCTCCAGCTGCTGAATTATATGCTATACCATCAGAACCACTTATCATTTGGTAAACTCTTTGTGTACCATAATAAGTTGGTAAAGTTACCATTCCAGAATTATCTGTTAAATATATAGTCTCTGTAGACCCATTATTACTACCAGATAATGCTATATTAATGGTACCAGGTAATAAAGATTGTTTATATCTTGCTCTTTCTATACTAATAGCATAAAAATCATTATCTCCATTAGCACTTCCTGTTGCTGTATCACCCCATATAAAATTTGCATTTTCATCCTCTAGAATTAATGTTCTATATTGACCATAAATTGTAGTTGTTGGAGATACAAATGGTACACTACCATCGAAATTAACTCCACCACCACCATTTTTATTGGCATATGCAATTTGGAATTGTACTGCTGCAGAGTCATCATTTGAGGCTGTTTGATAAACACTCAAATAATAAGGACCCGAGCTTCCTTCTTTTTGAACAGAAGATGTAAAAAATGTGTTTAATGAAGGAGAATTATTACTCCATACAGTTGAAGTTACCGAATCGGAACTTACTACAAAATCTTCTGGATCTAATCTTTTAAATGCCATATTTTTATGATGTTAATGATTGTTTTGTTATTGTTACTGGTATTGTTAATCTTGCTCCACTATCTAACCCTGTTACTGTTAATGTTGTTCTTAATTGAGAATTTGCACCAAATAAGGTATTAACTGTTGTTGCTGTTAGATTGAATTGAGTTCCAATTACAGTTTTAGAAACACTAGTTCCTATAGTTTGTGTTGCATTTGCATTGGCATCAATAGCTGCTTGTGTTTGTATTCCTTGACCTGCAAAATTACTAAGTAATCTTACATCACCAATAGTAGCACTGTATCCTGCTGTTTCAAACGATTGTTCATTACCTAAATAATTTAAGGTTTGAGGAGTAATTGCTAATATAGCACCTTGTTTCATTGTTATAGCTGCATATCCTAAATCTAATACAGGTAACTTAGCTGTACCTCTAGGTAATGTAGTTAATTTGTACTTCATAATTTGAAGTTCACTTGGAAATGCTTCTAATAAGGGCATATTGTCAATTGCTTCACCATAATATGCAGAACCTGATGGATGATTTGGATTATAAAGTGTATAATCAATTTCATCATCTCCTAATGCAAATTGTGTAATTGTAAATGAACCATCGTTAGATGCTAACAATTCTCTTCCTTTTGTAGTCAATATAGCATCAACTGTTATTACTGCGTTGTTTAAATATCCCATTATGTTGTTTTTATATAAATATTGTTATATGTCATAAATATGTGTTCTTATTAAGATTCTATTATTCCTTTAGAAATTAAATCATTTACTATTATCGATGCACTTTGTACTAGATAATCTGTTGGAAAATCGGGGTACAATATACCAGGGGTTTCTGCAATCTCCAAGCTACTAAATGAACTACTTAATGAACCACTAACAGCTTCAAAATTTCCTGGGGTTCCATTGTCTACTCCAGATCCTATTAAACTTCCTGTTAAACCAAATGATCCTGAAAATGATCTTACTTCCTGGCTTATACTTGCACTTGCTAATGAATCGTAAGGGAATGGTTGATCTAGATATAATGAATTAGGGTTTACAATAGATCTTCTTACTAAGAAGAAATCTTTATTTATAGATTCATCTACTGGTTTATTTAATTTAATTTTTAGTCTATTTCTACCATCTGGTGTTCCACTATTAGCTTGTGGAGAAAATACTTGCTCTATAGTATAAGTAAAGTTTTCATTATTAGCAAATCTAATTTCATCACCAATTTGTAATTCTAATGTATTTTCTATTTTATCAAACCTTGTAGTTTTTGGTTCTATACCTCCTGGAAAGTATGGAGATGGAGAAGGGAAATATTCTAAATCCGCTTGCCTAAATGATTCTCCATAGGCTTCATTCATATTAGAAGATGACATTACTAAGAATTGTTGGTCTATTATTGTAGGACTACTAGTACCTGATGAACCTGAAAATACCCAAAATGGAGCTGAAGCTGTATTTGCTTCATCTTGTAAATGATCATATGCTCCTACTGCTTCTAAATTAGCAGATACATATTGCCCTTCAAAACCAAGTGGAAAAAACATTCCTTGTTGATACCCACCTCTTGCATTTTTAAATCTTCCGTTAAATCTCCATTGTATTGAATCTTGTTGTTTAATAGTATAAGCACCAGAGTTAGCTTTAATATTCCATTCTAGAGCTAATACCCCAGCACCATTTTTAGGTTTTCTTTTTCTCATTAAACCTAGATCAAATAAGGTTTCATACATTTCCCAATCAACTATACATCTAATTCCACCTGTTGGTACTGGTACATATGAGTATTTCCATCTGTTGATACTCCAACCTGCTCCTTTAAGATTTTTACTCCTTCTTCTTTTTTCGTAATCTACTATATTTACAATTGAAAACCAACCATAAGTAAGTACACTTCCAATATCCGTTGCTCTACCATCATCTGTGTAAACAGTACAAGTAATATCTTCAATATTAAATGAAGTTTCTGTTCCTTCAGCATACCCAGATTCTGGATCCTCTGGATCTATAGAACCTGTGTACATATGTAATTCAAATTGTAATTCATCCCTTACTTTTTTAGTTTCACTTACATAAGAAGTTACAATTGAATTTTGTAAGGTTATAATTTGTTCATTAGGTAAATCTTGTCCTATAGCAGATGTTGGAATACCACTATTATAATAGTTAATAGGGTAAAATGCTACCCCATTTACTGGTCTTAAAGTAGTTTGATTAAATCTTGTAGTTAATGGATTAAAAGCATTTGCTGAGCCAGAAGTTACTGTTGTTTTTGGATTTATAATATAATCTACAGATTGTTTAGGAAGGTTTACAAGAACATTTGATGGAGCACCTAATGCATTAAATCCACTAAATATTTGTTCTCCTCCATCATCATTATCATAACGTGATATATAACCAGATCCTGATAATGGTATTATATTTGCATAATTATTACCCGCATTTTGTGAATACATAATTGGAGTTAAATACTGCATTAGTCTACTAACTGGGGCAGGTGTTCCTAATACTCTAAAATTATTTTTACCTGATTTTGGTGCTATTTTAGCTGATGTAGTAGTAGGGAAAACTTGTTCAAAAGTATCTATACTCAATTGATTTAATGAAGGAGGTAAAGCATTACCTTGTTCATCAATCAGATAATTTAAATTAACTCTAGTTAAATTGTTTATATTTGGGTATGGATCATCCAAATCATTAAAATATCCAAAAAATGCATCCTTTAATTCTACTGTTGGATTTTTACCAAAGGTACCAGTATCACCAACATTCCAAACATTTAATTGTTGGCTTGTTGATTTTGCCCCATTATATCTAGGGTTAATAGATCTAATCTGAGTGTAATTTGATTCTGGTGTTGCTGCTCTTAAAGCATTACCTGTTAATATTTGTCTTATATTTACTGGTGCTATTGAACTAGAAAAATAAGTAGTTGAGGATTGCCAATTGTAATCTATATCCATTAAGTATGGATTTAATCTTTGAGTAACAAAATTATTTAGTAATGGTTGACAATCTAAAGCTAAACTAAAAGGTAATACATTACCTGAAACAAATGTAGGTATTATAACTGATACTGGGATAGGTGCTTTAAATATATTCGCTCCTGGTGGTGAAGAAGGTAATGGGTCTGACCATATAGAGCTACTATTAAATACACTAAATGTATATGAACTAATGTCTAAACCATAATTAAATGTTTTTTGTAAACTAATACCCATTCTAAAAGTATCACCTAAAGCATAATCAAATATTTCTGTAGATATAGATCCTTGAAACTGAGCTATTCCTGTTGCAGTTAGAGATAAGGAATTAAATACTGGTCCACTTGCAACTACTGTTCCTATTTCATTTGTTGATTCAGGAGTATTTTTTGTAATATATATTGATGCTGATACAAAATCAGTTCCACCAAAGTCTCCATTTATAGATTGAGAAATTATTAATTTACTTCCTGTATTTATAACAGAAGGTAATGCAATATTATCATCAGAATTATCGTTCCAATTAAATATAGTATCGGAATTAAGTTGTCTTTCGTCAAAATTTGACATACTAAATTCCATATAGTATATATCTCCAGCTTGATTAATTGTTGATCCGTTACCTAAATTAGATGGATTTGCAGCTGGCCAATTTGTAACTCCATCTCCATTATCTCCATGATAAGGATGTAAAATATCCAAAATAGGACTATCTGGGAATTCTACTATTTCATTATAATTATCCCTTTGTATACTTCCACCTCCAAATTTTCCACCACCCGCAACTTCTGTTCCTGTTCCTAAATTTAAAGTATAAGTAACTGGTGCAGATGATGTTATTAATTGGGGTGCGCCTGCTATATTACCAGAAGTTGAATCAGCACTACCACTTAACTTCATTAATCTAGCAGTAACTTGTACTTGATTAGGAATTCTTTTATCTGAGTTATTAGCTACAGTTAATACATTAGTTGTGGGGGTAGATGTTCCTGTTCCTTGACAACTTGGTGTATTTATAATTGGAGAATTTCCTTGTGTTACATTCCAATTATACCCAGTCTGAACACTACCACCTGTTAGAGTAACAGAACCATTTGATGAGGGGTATGAAAATTGAGGTATAATTTTAATATCTTTAATTTGATAATTAAATGCACCTTCTTCTAAACCTTTTACAAAGGGTTTAATATATAATATAGCACTATTGTTACTTGCCCCTAAATAATTTGATCTATCAGTACCTGTAAAATTAGGAGCTGTAAAGTATTGATTAAAATCTAGTTGACTAAAAGATGCTGTTACTTCCCATCTCCCTGTAGTTCCATTTTCAGTCATATAAGATTCTCCACCACCACCAAGTAGACCACCACCTGTTCCTCCATCTGTTCTTATATATGTTCCAGAGGCAATATTTGTCTGAAAATCAGCTTGGGCACCTACAAAATATTGTGATAATGGAGTTGAAGGTGGTGTATTAAGAGATGTACCCATTGTTAGTCCTTCTAAATAATTAGTAGGCACTGTTCCATCATTAGTAGATGCCCCATATGCACTGGCAGATATATTAGTACCTGTTGGTGCTATTATTGTATAAAATACAAGTAAAGTGGCAGCTGTTATAGGGTTTCCTGTAGCTTGGGAATTTCCTCCTGCATCATTATTTGCAACTGTTTGATTATGAAACCAATTCATGTTTACTCCTATTGCTCCATCTACATCATCAAAAGTAGTTATATCTACCATACTAGTTTGACCTCCTACATTATATTTAAAATCATCATTACTACTTAAAGATGATCCTGAAAAACTTGTAAAACCGAATGTTAAATCAGGAGCGGGAGTTGTTGTTTGATTAAATTCAAATTTAGGAAAATGAAAATCAAAAGATGCGGTACCCGGACTAATAACTTGAGCATTACCTGCTAAATAGTTTGGGTTTGGTTTAGTAAAAGGAGAATTTATTTCTTGAGATGGTACAAAAAGTGGATTAGGTACATCACTTCCTACACCTGGATTAGCCCCACCTGTACCAGCATCTGAATCATACCAACTTGCTGAGTTACCTGGGATTAAATTGTCAATCATTTCCCCTAAAGTATTTTCTTGAAATTGAGTATTTTGTAAAGATAATAAATGCGGCGCAGGTCTATAAATGGAAGATGAATTATATGTTCCTGGAGCTGCTCCTAATGTAAATTGTTGATCATATGCAGTTCCTAAGTTACTACTAGCTGATGCATATATACCAGAAGATGTAATATTATTAGTAAATCCTAATTCCGATGCTGAATAAGCAAATGAACAACTAAAAGCTAAAGGTGTGTTAGGTGTTTTTTGCAAAGTAAATCCTCCAAAATCGCTATATTCACTTGGATTATTAATTATATCTTGTGTTGTTACTGTTGATGATCCAGGGTTAAAAAAGCCTAATACATCTAGTCTAGGGTTTTCTGTAGTATCTGCACTTGTTATTCCTGCTTGGTCACCGTAATAATATATATTTTGATTTGTAATTAAAACGGGATCATGAAAATATCCCTGATTTCTTAAATCACTACCACCACTTGAACTATAACTACCGGTTGCATCTAATAATGTATAATCCTCTTGACCACCTTTTATTGATGATGTTACATCAGCATCTAAACTAGAACCTATATTTAATAAGGTATGAGTAGAATAATTTGTAACCCCTTGTATATAATATTTTGCTCCACTAAGTATAACAGTAGTACCTTGCTGGAGATAATCTGTTGTTTCAAGACCATTGATATCTTGTTTTGCCAATTTAATAAATTTAACAGTACTTTTAGGGACTGCTTTTGATGTTTGAGAACTAGCAACTTCATCTAATGATGAACCTATCCATGCAAATCCTAAAGGAGGAATGTTATTTAAATCTACAAAGGTCTCAGAAGTAACTGAGCCTTCTAAACTATCTGTAAAAGAATAATAAACTGGTTTATATGTAGCACCTTTATCTGCTACATTAAGATAGGGACCACAATTAGGATTTAAAATACCATCTTCAACTTGTATATAAGAACCACTAAATATACCATCATAAAATTCTGATTGGTTTGATTTAATAAAAGATGATGGACCCGGATATTTACCTTCACCACCACTGGCACTTATGTATTGTGAACTACTTTGATTAAAAATAAGACTATCAATTACTGATGAAGAGAAATTTTGATCCCAACTTTGAGTTATACCAAATCTATTATTGGGTCCTAATCCTTTTGACCCCGAAGGGTAAGTTGTCATACTATTAAATCTTTCAAATGAACCACCAGTTCCACCAGTAAATTTATAAAGGGCTGACCCTGAAGTTGAATATTGAGGGAAATCAGATGATCCTGAACTGTAATTTTTAGGTAAATTTACTACTAAACCTTCATAATCATGTAAAGATGATGATGCTTGAGGAGGTGTTTTTCTATTTCTTTCTAATAAATGTTGTTTTACTACTACACCAGAAGCTAAACTCATTCTAGCGGGAGTAAAATCTTTAATCATTTTAAATAATGAATTATCAAAGAATTTTATTAATCTAACAAAATCAACTATATCATAACCTCTTATATATTTTTCAAAATATGCATCTCTTAACCTATCTAAATTAGGATATGAATCAAGTGATGAAGAAACAAATCTTGGATCACCTATATAATCTCCTAAATTAAAATAACCTAACTGAGCGTTGATATCATCATTAATTTGATTTGATGGTGAAAATCCTACCTCTAAATAATTAACACTAGGTGTATAACTTTGACTTACAAATGAAGTTTGTTGGATTGACCCCATAGGAGATATTACATCACTTATAGGGCTTGAAATTGTAGCAGTTGAAGATGTAGGGGTTTGAAAACCATACGGTGCTTCAGCTAAAATTAAACTTTCAGCTTGTATTTTATTTGTAATTCTATTTTTTATACCTGCTGGTACTTGATCTTGAAATATATCTTCTACATTTGTAACCCATTTAGCGCTACTTGTATAAAATGTACTTGTATTACCAAATGATTGTGTAATTTGTACAGTAGATCCTGTTACCCTAGGGTGAATTGATGTTCTACTTCCTGTATCTAATTGAGTACCTAAGGCAGCTCTAAAAATTTGTTGATCAGGTGTTGAATTAATACCATTCCCTTCATTGGAATATGGATTAACAGTATAATCAAAGAATCTACTTTCACTAACTCTTGGAACAAACATTCTATATTCTTGGAATGATCCAGAAAATGGTTCATAAATTTTACTATTAATTGTTCTTTCACCATTAATATTTAAGGCAGCAAAATCACTATCATACCAACTTAATGAATTTAATCCATTTTTAACTTCAGAACCTGTAAATCCAATTTTTCCATTAATTTCATTTGCAGCAAATAAAGATCCTGTAAATTCTGTTGTTCCACTTCCTGTTGCAGTAAATTGTACTGACCACCAATCTTCATTAAAAAATGGAGCAGATACACTACAAGTTATAGTTGGGTTGTTTAATAAATCTGGGTAAAATTTTAAAATACCCCAAGTATCATAAGGACTAGCTATAGAACCTGAGTATGAGGATGAAACAAACCCCGATCCAGTATATTCTAAAACTACTGCTGAAGCTAGATTATTAAAACTATTACTAATATCATCTGATAACCATAAAGATTGAGAATATCTAATATCACTACTAGCTATATTATTAGAAGCAGTTGGTATTCCTGATGATTTAAATCTAAATTGAACCGTATTAGGTGAAGTTTTAGCCCCTGTAGAATATGGGTTAAATATTGGATTTGGTTGGAATGAAGACGATACATAATTAATAGAATTAACCCCAGTATTAAATGCATAATTAAATACATCTTGTTTTAAATCGTAATCCTGAGATTCATTTCTATCTTTACCTCCAAATTCACTAATTCGTAAAATTGTATCTGGTATCCCATAAGAAGTGATTAATGCTCTTATACCAGCTATTGTACCTTTAGTTTTAAGTAAATATGGTATATTATGGTATACTCGTTTATATATTTGCTTTTGAACATTATTTAATGGTACTATATCATTCGATGCTGATATTTTAGTATCCACGTACTCAAACCCAGAAGGTATGTCTAAATTACCACTACCATCTACAACTGAACCAGTTATATTAGGGAATGGGAAATCACTACCTGATGGAGTTAATCCCAAAAAGGCAGTAAATAAGTCATCATTATTAAAATTACTTGAATATAATTTTACCCCAAAATCTCTTATAGCATCTGCAACTAAATCTTTAGAAATACCGTATTCTAATCTATTATCAGCATCAAATTTATTTGATATATCTTTAGTATATAACCAAACATTATCATAATATTGACCTGCCATATCTACAAACAGTTCATATCCTTGATTAGCAGGATCTTCTCTTAAATACTCAGGAATAGTCCAATACAAATAGTCTCTATTCTCAAAATCAAAATTAGATGCTGATAATGCTTGGCCTCCATAGTAAGAAGATCCAGGATCAGAATTACCTAACCAATTTAAGGCTTGTGTACTACCAGTTGGTGCAAGTACAAAAGGTGGTTGATTATTTAGTTTTGGATAGGAATATTGAGACCCACTATTAAAGTATAAAAAATACTCATACCCATCAAAATTTTTAATAATATTATCAATTCTACCAGTTATAGATGCCCTACTAGAACTATATGCCGCAGTATTAATAGTTGCTCCAGTTATTTGGTCTATAAAACCAGATAATTCATTACTAGAGGATTCAATTAATGCAACTTTATATGCAAAATTTTCTAATCTAGTTTTTGCTGAAGAAAAATGTACAAAGTTAGCAAAGTTTTCATAATCAACATTAATATTAACCTCTTTTTGATTTAATAAATTTTGAATTTGGTTAATAGAGCTTGTTACGTCAGATTGGAGTAGATTTTGAATTGAAAATGAATCACTTCCTTTTGAAGTCTGTTGTGTAACATTTATACTATAATCAGGACCCGAAATATAAGTAAAATCATCTTCTACTACAGGTACAAATGGAAAATTAATTTGATAAGCTTGTGGAGTAGATAATAATTCTACTACCCATAATTCATCTTTTTCAGAAATTATGTCTGGTAAGGGATCATATAATTTTATTAATATTGTAGGATCAATTCCTTCTTCAACCTCTAATTTTATATTATTAGCAATTAAAGTTTGATTTTGTCCAAAATTTAAATAAAAATCTACAAAATAATCTGCCTCTTCCCTATATTGTATAAATGCATTAGAAGAGGAGATAATTAATTCATTAGCAATTACATTACTATCTAATCTAATTTCTGTTCTATCAGAAGATATATCAGATATAAAATATTTTACATCTGTATTTGATGCTAATCTTTTTTTATAAAAATTATATACAACATTAAATGTACCAATCTCAAAACCTAAAGCTTCTAAACTCTTAACTGGTTCTAATACTACATCCCCCTCTAAAACTCTATAGTCTAAATAAGGTAATGTTAAGGAAGGATAAATATAATTTTGAGTCTGATCAAAAACATAAAATTCAATATAATCCGTATTTTTATCAAATACCGTATCTAATTCTGTTTGAACTATTAAATTAGTATCCGCTTCAGAATATTCTTGATATTCAAAAGTTATTGGATCAATATTTACAATTGTTATATCTTTTACCTCTTCCATATTTTATTTTTAATATCCTCCTCCACCACCTGATGAAGTTGCTCCACTTGATATTGATGTTTGACCTGAGTTTGAACCTCCTACACTTGGTGATAAAGGTTCTTTTGTTGATGTACTTGTACTAACAGAATTTGATAAACCTACAGCTGTTGCTTTAACATTATTATTTGCTAATTCTATTTCTCTAGCAATTTCTGCTAATGCAATAGTAGTACCATTATCACTATCTCCGTCAGTATTCTCTAATTGAACAGCAGATATTTGTAAATTAAGTATATCTCCTCGTAATTGAGCAATTTCAGCTTGTAAAGCTGCTATTTCTTCATTCATTTCATCAAAATTAATATACCCACCACTTGTTTTAATTAAATATTCATGCGAATTAGAATTACCTAATGCCGGTATATCATAAAAAAGAGTATTGTATAATCCAAAGAATTCTTCAACAGTAGGTTGAACTTGTTGATCTTCAGTTATAGTTGTAACACCAAATTCATTAAAACTGGTATCAATAGTTTTAACATATTCAGTTTTGTCATAAACTTCTTTTTGTAAGTCTAACCTTTCACCCATTATCTATTTATAACTTTAAAGTAATAATTATCATCTTTCACTATTGTACTTCCACTAATTGTAGTTTGTATTAAAATTTTATAATATCTTTCTGGTTGTAAACCATTCATATAAATATCAAAATAATTACTTTGGCTATCACAGCTTATTTTTGTAAATATTGGATCAAACTCTATTAATGTTTCATTTGTATCTAAATCTTTCACTGAATATAATGATCCTGCTGGTAAATAGTGATTTTGTGTATCTAAAGAAGATGTTAAAAATGATCTTGTTGGAAAATCAGGTCTTACATTTAACCTAAATCTATTTATGCTTTCACTATAAAATACTCCAGGATTTGAATCTAATGCTACAAATAAGTCTGTTGTTGCTATTTCAGGTAATGATCCAGTTTCAAAAACTTGATCATCCCATTTAATTTCTAAACAAGGAGGATATATTGTATTAGTATCTACTGAATAAAATTGCATGATTGGTTGGTTAGCAGATGCTGGGCTAAATTCAATTGCATCTTCCCATTTAACTATAAATCCATCATTTACTATATTAGTATAGGTTCCTGCTATTGCTTTAGAACTAGAATACCAAGTTTTAACTATATCAGAGACATTAACATTTAAATCTTTTTGTGATCTTAAAGTAAAACATTGTGATACTTCAATTTGAGCATTAGGATCAAGGGAAGCAGTATACCAATTTCCTCCTCCTTGACTTCCTGACCATGATGCAGTAACATATGTTGTACTGGGAGATAAATCCCATGGTGCAGCTCCGTTTGATATGGATCCAGAAAATGTTCTTTGTCTCCAACTTACACCATTAACTGCAAATGGTGAGTCTAGATATGTACCTGTGCCATTTCTCCAAGATCCAGATACAGGATATACTTCTAAACAGCTATCATGGTCTACTCCTTGGGCATTTGCAATGAAACATTTTAAACTACTAGAAAATTGTGTTCCTCCTATTTTAGTATCAATTATACTATTAATTTCAGATTGATCAAATTCAACTAAAAACCTAAATACTTGAGGTACTGGGTTAAGATTTACATTTAAGTTTCCAGCTTCAATAATAGCATCTATCCCTGTATTCATAAAGGGATAAAATGAATATAGAGATGCGTCTTGTAAGGGAAAAATTTTATATACTGCCATAATTTTTTATTTAATATCCACCAACTCCAGTTGATCCTCCACCACCAAAACTATCAAAAGTTCCAGTACCTAAATTAACTACTCTTCCATTAATATCTTGTCCAGGATATTTTACTTCAAATATACTTGGATCTAAAGATGGATATATAATTCCATTTTGAGTAGCTCCTAAAATATCATAAGCAAATTTTGAATAACCGGAAGTTGTTCCAGCTTTATTTGATATTGTTATATTTTGTACTATTTGTACACCTGGTATAGCGTCTAATAAAACTCTTATTTCACTTAATAAAATAGGTTGATTTATTTGCCACCTATTTATATTAAAATATTGCTGTACTGCTGTTATACAATTAGCTATAATTTCACTATTATTAAAATTAGGTAAAGTTACTATTTCAAAATCTACTGCTATATTAATAATAAATGCATCTTTAATATCAACTGTATCTCCTATCATTCTTGATTGATTTAGATAAGTTATTAAATTGCTTTTAATAGTATTACTTGTAGTTACTAGTTGTTGTTGTTGATTATAAGCTAAAACGTATAAACATAAAATAACATCTGAATTTTTAGCATTAGGTTGAGTTGTAAAAGCTTTAGATAAATCTCCAAATTGGGAGGGCATACTTAATGCTCGAATTAAATAATCATCAGCGGTAACATTTCTTTGTTGAGTATTATAATTTGATAAAGAATTTTGTCTTACTTCAGTAATAGTGTCACCATCACCCCCACCACTAGCTGCTACGGGATTATTTACAGCTAAAGAATTAAATATAAATTGAGCTGTATTGGTACTTGATAATCCTGAGTTTTTAAATTTAGTATTACTAGTATTTAATTCAGTTATTGCGTTAGCTCCTACATTATCTCTTGTTCCACCTCCTGTTATGTATCTAATTGTTAAGTTAGTATTACTAGGAGCGGTACCATATGTATTTGTAAATACAAAGTTAGTAGGGGAATAGGCAGTTGTTAATTTACTTTGACCAAAAGGTAAACCAAGTCCTACATTATCAGGATTTGGAGTTATTTGTTCATCTATTTGTAATGCTTCTCCACCACCAAATTGTACTTGAAGAGTTGTTTGATTTAAAAATCTTGTTACAAATCTATTATTTGTAGATCTAGTTTTTAAAATATAAGGTGCATCTCCATCTTGGTAATTATTGGGGTCATTAGTATTAGTATTTTTAATACTATCATATACTAAATCTTGAGCTAAATAATCAACTTCATAATACTGATTTCCATCACTATCAAAAATATCAATTACACCCCCGATATTTGGGGAATTAATCCCAATAGTTGGAAAAGCTTGATAACTTCCTAAAGTAAAAGTTTGTGAATTTATAGTACCCGAACTTGCTTTTCTTGTTTTCTTTAATAAATAATAACTAGGTTGCCCTGCTGTTATTTGTGAGATTGTAACATCCGTTGGATCTACTGATGAAGAGATCGAAAAGTCTATGTCTTCACCTATTATAAAATTTCTACCGGTTTGAGTAGAACAAGAACTATTTTTACTAATTATTAATGCATAACTGTAATCAGGAACTATAGTTACTCCCTCTACTTTAGATGGGACTTGTTGGTAAAAATCTACATCAACTGCTGCTAACCCAGTTACTTTAGGTTTATAACTAAACATATATGCTAAATCATATAAATTATCAAATTGTTTAGCATATTGTAAATAAGTTTCTTGGATTTGATTATCTAAATAAAAAGATAATACATCACTAACATAAGCTATTTGCTCCATAAACATCATTCCAGGTGATGTATCACTAAAGTCTGTATATGAATTAGGGAAATAGGTTTGAGAATAATTAATTAGTTGAGCCCTAATATTATTAAAATCTCTATTTATGTATGAAATATCTTTGTTTGCTAAGGCCATTATCTAAAATTTAATTCTAAAGTATCATTAATACTAGTATTAGGAATATTATACCCAATTTTAACTTGTATTGTATTTTCATTTGAATTTCTAAAAACTTCAACATCTTCAACTTGAACCTCAGGAAAATTACTATCTAATTTAACTTGAATGTCTTCTTGAATAAAATCTAAATTATCATTAGAAATTTGAGTAAATACAAAATTTCTTAACCCTCCCCCAAATAAAGGATTTAATACTCTTTCTCCAGGGTTTGTTAAAAAGAAATTAATAAGATTATTTTTAATTGCATCTTTTGTTTGATAGTTAGGCCTAAAAACTGCAGGATCACTAAAAGGTAAATCAACACCTATAGCAACTCTTGGTCTTAAATCATTAGGATATACTCTTCTTACTCCAAATGCCATAATTTTTTATTTACTATTCATTAACCCCATTATTTGATCCATACTAACATTTCCTTGTGGTAAAGTACCATTTGGGGAGGTAGTATCTACAGCACCAGTCATTTGTAAAGGCACATCTGCTGATGTAGCACTAAGTGTTCCATTTGCACCTGGCATCATACCTCCTAACACATTTTGAATATTTTCTTTCATTGCCATTCTTTTATCTTCTGGCATTTTTTGTTGTGCTATAGGATTTATTGATGGTGGTGTAGAGGATGAATTTTCATAGACTACAGATTTAGGAGCACGGACAGCTTCTATAAGAATGTCTTTCATTTCCTCTTGTATAGCCTCTTTTACGGCTTCTTTTACAATAGTTTTTAATTGACTTAATTTCATGTTATATTGATTTATTATAAATATTAAACTAAAATGCTTTTAAATCATTTTGCTGTATATAAAATACAAGCTCATCGATTAGTATTTGATCTGATGAACTAAATGAAGGTTCACCCTTTAAAACTGTTATTCCTCTAGAATCTTTTGCTACTGCAAATCTTCGTTTTAATGTACCTACAGGATTTGAATTATCAGTTTCAACACTAAAAATAAACCCATTTACATTACCTATTATAGGGTTCCCATCTTCAGCCTCTTCCTCAGCTAAATCTAATAATTCCTGATTAATGGCAGTTAGCTCTAAATCTTCTACTCCACCTTCCTCTGCACATTCTTGAGTCATATTATCTATAGCTTTTAATAAAAGAGTAACTGTTGTTGCTGCTGCTATTAAAAAAACTAAATTAGTTAATATTGCTTTATTTAGTTTTTCATTTTCTACTTCTAAGGTTGCAAAGGTATCTTTTAATCTTTGTACTTTACCAGTAAAAGAATAGGGTAAAGCAGAAATTAAACCACCAAAATCTTTAGCAGGAAATACACCTATTGCTTGTGGTGCAGGAAGTGCATCTGTTGATAGTCTTACACCTTTTAGGACTGCTGATAAAGCAATAAAGGCTGCAGCAAATGCTGTATTGGATACAATGGTTTTAAAAACTTGATTTAATTGTCTAACAACTTTATTTCTTGTTTGAACTACATCAAGTAAACCACCACCTGTAGGGCAAGTTTTTCTATTAGATTGGGAGATTTTAGAAATACCAAAAGCAAATAATAAACCAATTACTAAAGGTAACATTTTTGTTTTAACTGCCTCTAAAATTCTATGTATAGCTAATTTTTTTGAAGATATAGCTTGTTCAGGTAAGCTTTGTGCTAACCTTTGAACAAATCTTTGTGCTTTATCAATACCATCACTAAATTCTTGTTGTACTTGTTTTGCGGCAGCATTAATATTAACAATACCTGATAATCCTAAATCTGTTTTAATTGTACTATCTCCATTTAGTATAACTTTAGTTCCAGGAACAAAACCAGGAGCAGTAAATAATAAAGCTAATGGTAAAGGTGTTTTTTGATTTTTTGGGATGATAGGGATTTTAATCTTCAGAGAATAATTTCCATCCTTATCTGTTCTAGTAATAGTAGATCCAACTACAGGTACATAAACAAAATTATTGGGGTTAATATCTATATTACCAGGAAGAATTTCTGGTGGTATAAGTATACCTTCTGATCGTAAATTTGTTAAAGAATCTATAGCATTAAAATCAGGTAATGGTTTGTCTAAAGGATTAGCTCCTAATTGAACTCTAACTCCTTTAAGAGGGGTGTTTGTTATTGTATCTTGAACTCTTCCAGTAAAAGTATATGATTCCAGTGCAGGAATTTCACTCTTTATTTTTAATTTTAATTCTTCATATTCAGCTTTAGCCTTATTAAAATTATCTGCTGCCCCACTTATAACTTGATCTTTTCGTTTTTGTAATTTTTCACGAGTAGATAATCTGGCTTCTTGTTTGTTTTCTCTTTTTTGTTCCTTGGTTAAATCTGTATTAGTTAAACTAGTAATTTCTTTAGTTGTAGCTTTTTCTAGATATTCTACATCAATATCATACCTAGATGATAGTTCTGTAAGTCTATTTGTAAGACCAATTATATCTAATTTTTCTCCTAGAAGAATGGCACCTGCTGGGGTTGAAAGGATTTGGACTGCTCTAGCCAATAATGCTTGACCATCAAGCTTATTTTCTGAACCATCATCAGGAGTAGCAGTTAAATTTACATTATCTGAGGGTGCTGCCATATTAAATAGTTTTTACAATTTTAGAAACATAACTTTTTATATTAGTTAACATTAATGTAATTTGTGTTTTTGCTGAAGCAGCAGCTCCTGTACTAACTCCTAAATTTGGCTCAATTGATAGTTGTTGGGTTAAATTTTCTAATTTTCCTAATAAATCAGCAAAATCTTCCATAAAAGTATCTCCAAGCATAACTGATTGGTTAGCACTTACATCCCCTAATCTTACATTATTTTTAGCTGATTGTATTACAACATCTCCTTCTCTTGAATATAAACCTATAGTACCCAATGAGGATAAAGATATAGTTTTTTGAGAATTTAAAAGTATACTATCTGTTTTTGTATTAAATAATAACCTATCAGAACTTAATATAACTTGGCTCCCATTATAAGAACCTATAGATTCAGGTTGTTCATTTGAGTTTATAGAAGGATTATTTTTTATTGAGGTTATAAGTGGGATTTGTTGGTTTGAAGTTAAATAAATGGATGATAAATCTCTATTTATATTTTCAACAATAGGTAAAAAACCTTCTGGGTTTGAATCTGTGGGTTGACCATTTCTTATTATAGTTATAGGATTACCATTATCACCACTAATTGACCAATTATTATCATATATTATACTGTCCGATTTTGTTGTACTACCAAATCTAATAGAATTACCCCATCTTCCTTCCAATATTACATCCCCAGCATAAGCTAATAAAGGATGGATATTTGATCTTTCAGAAAAAGTCCCCCCTATAATAGGGGAATTATAATCATAATCAATTTCTTCATTTGAAGATTTACGAGTTTGACCTTCTTCTATTTGTTGGTATGATTTATTTTGTGAGGGTTGTGTTGTTGTACTTAATTCTATATCAGGATATGCATTTAAATGTTGATTATTCCATAACGCAACGGGATTTAAATAAAAATATTTTTTAGTATTACTATTTAAACCAACACTATTATTGGGTGCTAAAAATAATAAAACAATTTCATTTACAACAGGGTAACTTTTTATATATGGTAATAAAGGTGAGGCAGTATTTAATTCATCAGGGTTTAGTTTAGCAGACGCTTCTACTTGTTCATAAAATATAGTACCCATAGAAGACCATTGCCCTAAAGTATCAAATTTAGGATGTTGGTCATCCAAAACAATATCCACCACTCTAGCAAAAATAAAATTATTAGCCAGTGATTTTATTTGTTGTTGAACAGCTGATTGGTTATCTCTTCCAGAATTTAAATTAGAATTAACCCCTGCAAATCCGTATTTACTTTTCATTTTTTTTCTCCTCGAAATTAGTATTTAATTTATCTAATTCTTTCATTAATTCTGCTTTTTCTTCCTCCGTTATACCCATTGATTCTTCACCACCACTATTATTAAGCGCACGCTGTACTATAGTAGCCATTTTAATTAATTGTTCATCGTTACGAACGCCAATTTCCATATATTCTTTAATAAGTGGTACAATTAAAGTTGCATCACCAATATCATTAATAAGTGGTTTTAATTCGGAGATTAATCCTGTTATTTGTGTTTCTTTTTTCTTTTGATTATCGTATATTTCGCTAAGTATATCCGAAAATTTTTTCTTCTTAAATACAATATTATCTAATGATCCCATAATGTGTTTTGTTATAAATATGGATATAGAAAAGATTTAGAATCTAGCGTAACCATTTTCTAAATAAAAGATATACTGTGATTTAAATATATCATGAAGTTTATCTGCTATTTTAGTGATTTTAGGTGTTTTTACATCTACCATTTCTCTTATGTAAATATAAAGTGCTTTTTTATTAAATACTTCTAATGTTTCTCTTTTACGAAATAGTTCTAATATAGCATCTGCTATTTGGGCATCATTCTTTTTTGGAAATAATTCAAATATATTTTCTGATGTATGATCTACAAATAGGTCAACATATTTATCTAAATCACTTTTAACTTTTTCATCTCCTTGAGAATATGTATGTGTAGAATTTTCACTAGTTAATACTTCTACTCCTACCTTGTTAATTTTCTTTTTATAATTTTTGGTATTATATAAAATTAACCAACGTTTAACAATAGTACCAAAATAAGAATATGCCTTAGCACCCCTAGTAGGATCAAATAAATGCATTTTAGATAACAAAAATGTAATTATTTCATGTTGTAAATGCTCTAAATTTTCTACCTCAGTATGGTAAAATTTAAATGTATGAATTATATTTTGAGTAAGTTTAAAAAAGGGATAATGAATGTGAGTTTCATATATTCTACTCCTTTTTTTTGAGTTTTTGGTATTATTATATAATACAATATAATTTTCTGTTTCTTGAGTAAAATAATTTTTACTCTTTTTTCTTCTTTTTTTAGGCATTGTTGTCGGGGTTAGTTTTAAATTGAGATAAACCTTTTTGTAAAACCTTTATTTCATTAAAAAACCAACCAATTTCATCATCACTTTTAAATGTACCCGCCTTATCAATTTGTTTTAATCTTTTTTCTGAGAAGGTAACGTGTTCATCTACTTTGTTAATAAAATGTTGTTGCGAAATTATAATATCTTCAGCTTTTTCATTTTTTTTAAGTAGATTAAAAGTCGTAAACCCAAAGGTAACGACTATTAAACTTAATACTATAATGGAAACTATTAATATCATAAACTATCTAACATATTTTTTAATCCTGGGCTAGATAACGTATTTAGTGCTTTAGTTTTGGATGATTTTATGTTGCCATTTAATGTATAATTCTTTTTTGGCGTAGCCACGCTATTTTGAGAAAACTTTGGTAACCATTCAATCTCAAATTCAATACGCGCTGCCATCATGTCAGCTTGGTGCAAAATAAATGGAAGTGATGTACGAGGTTTCTGTTCTGGCATGAATGCTTTTAAATATTTCTCATTGGCTGAGTCATACAAACCATCATGTGTTTGAATAGCAAGCATTTCATTGAATGAATATGTAATATCATGTTGTTGGAGTAGAAATAATCCTCTATCTGGAACAGAAGCAAATGCTAATTTTTTATTAAACATATAATCTTCACCTAATTTATCACGTCTCCAATTATCAGTCTGAGGGATATATGCTTCATGTTCTTTATCTCCCATTTTACCTAGGTCATGGTTAATAGCTGAAAATACTAATTCTTCAATAGTAAATGTAGAAGTATCCATACCAAATTGTTCCCATACACCATACATTTTAAGTGATGCTTCAACAACTCTATTTACATGGTCAACATAACCCCCTGGAAATGCTGAATGATATTCTTTTTTATGTGATGCGGGCATTAACATAATACGTTCTTCGTATCGTTTATAAAAATTAACTAAACATTCCCCTCTATTACCTGGGATATGTTCTTCAATATTATTTAGGAATATTTCCCAATTTGCCTGGATTTGTTCTGCTGATAGTTTCATAACTTTTATTTTAAATTTTCTCTTAATGCTTTTGCTTCTTCTTCTGTATTTAAGAATTTAGCCCATTTTCCATCTGGACAAGATGATATTAATGATCTAGTTTTTGTTTGCATAGCACACCCACATAAGGTACAACAAGGTTGTGTACCAGGCACGGTACAACTTTTTCCTATTGTATCTAAATGTTGGCAAGTTTTGCAGATCGACCATCTAATAGCTGCTATTTCTTCAACATCTTCTTTTTTAAAGATTCGGTTTTTAATACCTTCATAAATTGCGGGCATATTACCAAATGCTGATATTAGTTGGTTTATTCTTCTCAATTTATCTAACTGAACTGTTTTGTTCTCCGGAAGATTGTGGTTCTCTTTCAACCATTGACTTTAAATCTTCTATAATACCTTGTGCTTTTACAATCCCTTCTTTATAAGTTGAAAGTGGTTCCTGTGTATTTACAATACGCTGGAGATTGATTAATGTGTGGTCTAATTGATCTAATTTTCTGTTAATTAATTCTCTATTTCTCATAACTTTATTATATTTAATATGGTACTGTATTATACCCCTTGTTGCCTTTATTATCCATCCCTTTTTATTCCCTTTTCCAATAAACCTGTAATATTAATGTACGAGGGATTTTTTGTATATCCTAATTATCTTTAAATTTCTTTAACTATTTGTTGAATTTTAAAAAGATGTGCGCATTTTTCATATTCCTCATATTCTTGAAAATATGAAATAGCATCATTTAATACATTATAAAATACTTTATTATCAAAATTTATTATTGCATTAATATCATCAGGGTTTTCAATATTAATATTTTGGATATAGGACCATGCTCTATTATATACAGTAAATTCAGATGCTTCTTTTGTAGATTCTACATTATAATTAGGTTGTTCTTTTTTAAGAAACTTTTCTAATTTTTGGTGAAATATTTTATGATTTTGAATTAATTTGACAAACATTCCTATTTTAGCAAAAGGACCATTCATAAAATCCTTTAATTCATTTTTTGTTTTTGGATCTTCAATTTCTTTTCCATCTACAAATAATTGAAATAATTTATCCTTATTTATCATCTTTTCCCCCCAAAATATTCTACAGCATGTCCCTCTGTAATTAGTAAATCATTTAATTTTACATCTCCTAAAAATATATCCCCCAAGCATCTACCATATTTCCCTACCCCCTGGGAGTGTAGTATAAATTCATTATTATGTTTATTTAAAATATCTTTAACAAATTGTTTAGCAGCTAACCCTCTAGATTTTTCTTCAAGATCTCTAGTTCTTGATTCAGCGGCATTTATACCAACTAATCTAATTCTAATCTTCTTCCAGGTATCGAAACCTAAATCAATTGTGGCATCAATAGTATCTCCATCAACTACTCTATCACATTTTGCTTTATATATGTACATAATAACGTTTAGTTATAAATATGTATTACTTATTTAATTCTACTAATTCTAATTCAATATCAGTTTTTATTTGTTTAAGTATATCAAATTCTTTCCTAACATCTTTAATATCTGGATTATCTGGGTGGTATCTCCATAATTCTTCCATTACAGTAGTTGTTGCTAATAAATCATCTATTAGTTCTGATTTTTGATTATCTAATTCTTGTTGGGGTGTTAATTTTAATTCCTTCATCTTATTTAAATTTATTACCTATTAAGTTAATTGTTTCTTTTGCTTCTTCCAAACTAATTTGAAAAAATTCTTTATTATTATTTATTCGTTGCGCCTTTAATTTATGATGTACTTCTCTTTCAACCATTTCACCATTAAAACATTGGTATGCCCATTCTACCTTATAGGGAAGAGCAACACCTGTTGCTGATGATATTTGTTTAGCTCGTTCTTCAGGTAATTTTTTAGTGTACCCAATTTTTAACAACCCAGGAGATGAAGGGTTTGATAATACATATACCCATTGATCTCCATCACCTTTATCTGCATATACCCCATATTTTTTATCGGTATAATACGTTATATCTTCCCATCCATCACCTCTTGCGCTGGGTGATAGTGTAAAATATTTAGCGTATTCTAAATCCGTATTTCCATAATTTTCACGAAGGGGGATAAACCCCTTCGCTTTATTTTTTGTTATTCTTTCCATTATGCTACTAATTCTAATGCCTTACTAAACATTTTTTTATTTACGTCCTGGTCTTGCTTAAAATTCTTAATAATTCTAGCTTGACGAACTTTTCCACCTTGAGTTTTATACTCAAAATTTCCATCAATAATATTCTCTTGGATTCTATTAAATACTTCCCAAAGCATATTACCTTCATCTTTTTTACGTTGAATATTTAAAACATCTTCAATTGCTTGATCATCGTAGGTATTGTTAGTACCTTCTACTCTAATATCTAGAAATGATTTAGCAAGATTAAACATTTGCTCCTCTTCTAATTCCACATTTTTCATTTTATTCATTGCTTCTACTGTTAAAGGTAATTTCTCAACCATACCTCTAATTAAAACTTGCAAATCTTCAAACGTATAACCCATATGACGCATTTTTAAATCTGCAAATTCATCTGTAGCTATAATTAAACCATTTTCACAAATCATTCTAAATAATCCCGCTGTAAATTGAAAGGCATTCTTACCATCATGAGAATTAGTGATTAATATTTGGGGATAAACTGTATCTCCATCTTCACCATTAATAACAACATCATCATTTCTAAATACCAGCATGTGTTTTTGAACACCCTGAGTATTTTCAGTTCTTGCTTTAACTTCCTTAGCATCAACTGGTTTCCAACCTAATAACTCCATATCATCAATCACTCTTTCCGTAGGAATATGTGTATACTTTTCTGATACTTCACTTGAAGGTTTCATTGTGAAAATACTTGGAGCCATTTCACTTAACTCTTTTTTACTTAAAAATTTACTACTTTCTAAATTTAACATATGACCTTTATTTAATTAATTATTTATACCTAAATATACGAAAGGTAGCCTGGGGAGCCAAGCTACCTGCGCATTACTTTTAAATTAACTATAAACTTCTGTTGTGAATGTTTTCTTAACTAGCAAACTTGGTGCTACTGTATATGAACCTCTATCACCTTGAACTTTAATATTTTTAGCATTAATTTTAATAACTTTAAATGTTTCATTAGGAGATATTTTTTTATGATCAATACCAACCATATCACCTACTCTAAATGATAATTTAGCATCATAGGCAAGTTCTGTTTTTCTAATAGAAACTGCATTTTTAATTTTATTAAATTCTTGTAAATCTGAATTTTTAATGAATTCTAACACTTCGTTTAAATTTGACATAACCTTTATTTTAATTAATCGCTCGAACCATTCGAACACCTAAATATACGAACCCTATCCCGCGTCTCCAAGCTTCCTGTGCATTATTTTTAACTATAAGTAAATGTTATACCACCAGTACCTCTAAGAAATACTGTTCCATTAAACGTTGTGGTAAGGGGGAAGTAATCAAATGTTCCCCCTCCTGGAGGAATAACTATAGACCATACATGGTTTTCAAATTCCCCTGGAGATTTAGAAGTAATTAAAGTATCTTGGTTAATATTAACAAAATTAGTAAAATTTGCCTTAGCAGGTTGAGCACTAAAACCATCAAAAGATCCATTTGCATCTCGAATAGCTTCCATTGTAAAATATGCAGAACCACTACAAGTAGGAGCTCCTATGGTTATATTATAAGTTTGATTAGCATCAAAAGTATCAGGGTTTAATATTCCTTTTCCATTTAGTTGACCGAAAGTTATTGTAGGCATAGTATGATTTTATTATAAATATACAAAAGGCGGAAAACGACTCTTTCTCTTATACATACTCACATCTATACATACGTATATACAATATACTTACATTTATTTTCTAAAATTCCGTGGACCCTTTGATTGGCGTTCGTATATTAGGGTATATAAAAAATGAACAATGGAATTAATTTATTTTATAAGTGGAATTTTAACTGTAGGAACAGTATATGGTGTATTGTTGTTACGTAAAGTAAAATCTTCACATGCGTTATTACTGGAGGAGTCATCGCGATTATTAGATCTCACACATTCTACTAGAGGGCAGGTTTTAGAGATGTTTGACCAGTCAAGTAAAAAGATGATTGAGGTATCTGAACAACAAGAAAAATTAATAGAGCAGATGCAAAATGATTCGTATACGGGGAATACTGAATTAAATCATAGGATATCAGAATTAGCAAAGACATTTAATGACCAGGGATTGGGTAATAAAAAATTATTTGATGTGGCTGATAGTCAATTTAGGAAAATACAGTCTGATATACAAATATTAAATGGGACATTAAAAAGGTACATGGATGATCCCAATATGATAGCAAAATATTAAATATATATTTTCCCGATGCCAAAAAGGTTTTGAAAAACTAGGGTTGCCATTTTACTATTTCTTAAATTTTGGTATCAAATGGGAAAAAGACCCCCTTTATGGGGGTCTATAATACTAAACTATGGATAAAAAACAATTCCAAAAGTATGTTATGAATGCCTTAGGGTTCTCAATAGGTGTTAGTATAGCGGTAAGCTCCTTTATCGCTATTATCATACTATCCATAATCTTAATATTTTAGATATAAATATATATTCATCGATGATATAAGTATATACAACCCGAGGGTGTAAAATCGTGTGCGATTCATAAATTGTGCTACATCCTTTCCTCACGTATACACGCGTATATGGACACCAACGCGTATGGGATTATGTACATATATATGCGCCGGTATGGCGGCGTATGCAATGTATTACATGCGTATTATTAATGTATTAAGTACGGTATAGGTAAGTATTATTCAGGGCGTAAGTACCACGTATAGAAGTGCCACCGCGGTATTTGTATCCACGGTGGTAATTATTATATTATGTCTGGTATATATTATTTCATCCAACCAATACGATCTAACCCCGCATAATATTCATCACACGTAATTTCATCGTTATTGTATTGTTCAATTAATTTATTTAATTCAATCATAACCTTAATTATCAACACGTAAATATACGAACCCTAACCCAGGTAGCCAAATGTTTTAGCATAAGCCGTTATGAACGTTTATGAACATCGCTTGGCATTGTCATATCCCCATTTATACATATGTTTTATTGTGAATAATAATTTTCTACACGTGTGCCAATTGTGGATACTGCAATTCGACGTA
>Ga0209535_1000470_pt1 | contig 28651 bp, 34 predicted proteins | sample LinPmetageLP28_FD_184041 | JGI IMG/M metagenome (GOLD analysis project Ga0209535, IMG submission 184041) | Marine viral communities from the Pacific Ocean - LP-28 (SPAdes) (version 2) | ecosystem: Environmental > Aquatic > Marine > Oceanic | place: Pacific Ocean | collected 2009-08-22
CAGCACCTGCAAGTGGAGCTTCTATATTTATTGTAGAAATATCTGGTGCAGTAGGTGGCCCATTAGATTCAGACTTAAATGGTACAGAACTAATTTTAGATGCTGATGGTGACACAAGTCTTCACGCAAGTACAGATGACCAGATAGATATCAAAATTGCAGGAGCAGATGACTTTAAATTTTCAGCAAATGCAATGAATGTTTTATCTGGTTCTACCTTAACAATTGATTCTGGAGCAACCATCACGAACAGTGGTACGGCAAATGGATTTGGAACAGACCCAGATGGTGCTCAAGTATTTAACGAAAGTGGTGCTGATGTTGATTTTAGAGTAGAATCAGATGCAAAAACTCATATGCTTACAGTTGATGGTGGAAATAATGTTGTAGGTATTAGTAGTGGCGGATTTATGGGAGACTTAGGAACAGGTTTACATATAAAAACAGCAGACAGTGGAGCTAGTGTAAGTTCAGAAGCAGACGAATTAGTTATTGAACATGGAAACGCAATAGGCGGAATGTCTTTTCTTGCGGCAACTGATGGTGTTTCAAAAATAGCATTTGGAGATTCTGGTGATAATGATATTGGAATGATTAGTTATACGCATGATGGAAACAATATGATGTTTAATACTAATGCGTCAGAAAGAATGCGTATTAATAGTTCTGGTAATGTTACTATATCTACAAGTGGCTCAATACCAACTAATGAAGGTGGTATTCATGTTACTAGAGGAAATGGTCAGAATGGTATCGTTGGTTTATTTAATTCTGAAAGCACAAGTTATGACTCAACAGTTATGAATTTTATGTGTTCAAGAGATACAAGTAATAATAGTTTTTCTTTAATACAAGGTCGTAATGGTGGTGGAATGGTATTCCAAGTTAAAGACTCTGGTAATGTTGCTAATACAAATAATAACTATGGCTCAATTTCAGATAGCAGAGTTAAACAAGATATTGATGATGCTAGTTCTCAATGGGATGATATTAAAGCATTAAAGATTAGAAAATATAAACTTAAAAAATTAGTTAATAGAGATGGTGCAGATAACACTCCTTATCATCTTGGAGTTATAGCTCAAGAACTAGAAGCATCCAGTATGAATGGTTTAGTTGAAGAAAATAAACCAGAAAAAGAAGATGTTGCTTTAAGTTCTGATTTTGGAACAATAGATGGTGGAGGTAATTTTACAGCAGGACAAAAGAAAAAAGAAGTAAAGTATTCTATACTCTACATGAAAGCCATTAAAGCATTACAAGAAGCTATGGCAAAAATAGAATCTCTTGAAGCAAGAGTAACAACGCTAGAGGGTTAATGTTACTAGGACACGGAGCAATAGGACAATTTGGAGTAGCAGAAGCGCTATCTGGAACTGTTGTGAATGCAGGCACTGTTGAACTATCTTTAGGTCAAAGTGCAAGTTTTAGTATTGGCACAGAGACTGTACAAGGTAGTGCTGTATTTGCTGTCACAACAGCAGGTGCGCCAAGCTTTAGTTTAGGTACAGAAGTAGCAACAGGTGGAGCAAACGTATCTCCAACAACTGCTGGCGCTATAACAGCAAGTGTAGGAGAAGAAACAGCATTTGGAGAAGCATTCCAAAACTTAATTTCATTTACTGCAGGATCTCCAGATCTACAAATTTGGAACCAAGCAGATGATAGTCAATCAGTGACATGGGTAAATGTAGAACCAGGATCAACGGATTAATATGGCAGATGACGCAACTATAAGTTTAAACGCAACTGTGTTACCAGATGAAATATCTAAAACTATTGCTGGTAGTGTAACTATTACACCAGCAGATGCAAACGATAAATGGTATTATAAATTAACAAGTGTGTCTAATGCGAGCACAGATTTAATTGCAGGTTATTTTACAGATTATACTGCAGTGGACGATGACACAGCACCAACAGCTGTAGCTACAGGGGATAAAGTAAATTTTATTTTTATAAAAAATACTGATTCTTCTAACGATGTATATATTGTTTTGGATGCAGGCACTGCTTCTACTTCAGCAACGGACGCTATTAAAATAGCGGCAGGGCACTCTTGGTTTGGAAACTTGCCAAATACAACAGTAGCTGATATACATGCAATTTCATCATCTTCTACTGTAACATGTATTGTAGCAGCACTACTAGATGACGTAGGTTAAGGAGGATAAATGGCATCAACATTTTCAAGTTCATTAAATTTAGAATTGCAGGCAACTGGTGAAAACTCAGGTGCGTGGGGTACTAAAACAAATAACAATTTACAAAAATTAGAATCAGCTGTTAAAGGTTACGTAGCCGTAGCTATTGCAAGCACAACAGATTCTTTAACAGCAACTGACGGTTCTACGGCAGATGAACAAAGTAATGCTATAATTAAATTAACAGGAACTTTAAGTGGTGACACAACTGTACAATGTGAAGCTGTAGAAACTTGGTATATTGTGGACAATGCAGCAAGCATGAGCACTCATACTTTAGGGTTTAAACCTGCTGGAGGCACCGCAACAAATCTTGTAGCAGGATCAAAACATATTTTATATTCTGATGGTTCTACTATGTTTGACGTATTGAACGATGCAGGTAATATTAAAGCTAACGGAACATTAACTGTATCCGGTAACACATCACTTGATGGTGGTACTTTTGTTTTTAATGAATCAAGTGCAGATGTAGATTTTAGAATAGAAGGTAATGGAGATGCAAACTTATTCTTTAGTGATGCAGGAAATGATAGGGTTGGTATTAAAACTAACTCGCCTTCTACAGAATTACACGTTGTAGGTGGCGTAAAAGCTACTGGCGCAATTGACTTTGATGGTGGTGGATTTACTTTTAATGACTCACATGCTGCAGTTGATTTTAGAATAGAAACAGACACTTTAACACATGCTTTTTTTGCTGATGGTTCTGCTGATAAAATTGGTTTTGGAACAAGCACACCAGCAGACGCAAGTGTAGAAATTAATCAAGCTAATACTTCTGGAGCTATTGCTTGTTTATCGTTAGACCAAGATGACACAGATCAAGAGTTTATTCGATTTGATGGTACGAGTGCCTCAGATCAAACAAAGAGTTTAACAACAGACACAAGTGTAGGAGACTTAACAGGACATATTAGAGTAAACATTAACGGAACAGATTTTTGGATACCATATTATGCCACTAACTAAACTACAAATAGCACCGGGTATAGATAAACAAAATACCGAGTACGGTGCGGAAGGTAGATGGGTAGACGGCGATAATGTTCGTTTTCGTTACGGCCAACCAGAAAAAATAGGGGGTTGGGTAAAAGTAACAAATGATGCTTTGCTTGGTGCAACACGTGCAATACTTACATATTCAGATTTAAAAGGCGTTAACTATGCTGTGTATGGTACAAATAAAAAATTGTATGCATATTCAGAAGGCAGCTACGCAGACATTACACCAACACGTGCTACAGGCACAGGCAACATTACACAATTTGAAACAACAAGTGGATCTACTTCTGTTATTGTAACAGATGCAGAACACGGTGCTTTGATTGGTGATTTTGTAACTATTGCTAGTGTAAGTGGTGCTGTTGGAGGTATATCACAAGCTAACTTGCAAGGAGAATTTGAAGTTCAAACAGTTCCAAGTGCAAATACTTATACAATAGTAGCAGGAGGTGCTGCAACATCGTCAACAACAGGTGCAACAGCCAACGCTACTTATCAAATAAATACAGGATTACCAACATCTATTTATGGATACGGTTGGGGCGCTGGTACGTGGAACGCATCTACGTGGGACACATCCCGTGAAGGGTTAACTGGTGCTGATGGTGTTCTATTACAATCTGGTAAATGGGCATTAGACAACTGGGGTGAAGATGTTTTGTCACAACAATTTAATGGTAGTCTTTATTACTGGGATACATCGGGTGGACTATCAAGTAATTTAGCTGCTAGAACTGAAGTATCTGGCGCACCAACTAAATCAAGATTTATGTTAGTGTCTGGTGATGACAGACACGTTATTTGTCTTGGCACAGAAACAACCATAGGGACATCATCAACACAAGACAATATGTTTATTCGTTGGTCTGATCAAGAATCAACAACTGATTGGACACCAACGGCAATAAATACTGCAGGATCACAAAGACTTACAGACGGAAATCAAATTAACACAGCAATAAGAAGTAGAGGTGCCATACTTGTGTACACCGATAATGCTTTGTATCAAATGCAATTTATTGGTCCACCGTTTACTTTTGGTTTTAAACAATTAGGTTCTAATTGTGGTGCTGTAGGAATAAATAGTGCAATAGATGTTAGTGGTATATCATTTTGGATGGGTAACGATTCTTTTTTCCAATTTGATGGTGCTGTTAAAAAAATAGCTTGCAGCGTACAAGATTATGTTTTTGATGATATTAATACAAATGCACTTGGCGATGTATTTTGTGCATCTAACACAGATTTTAACGAAGTTATTTGGTTTTATCCATCTAAAAATTCATTACAAATAGATCGACATGTTACATATAATTATGCAGAAAAATTATGGTATGTAGGAACATTGGCACGTAGCTCATGGGCAGACCGTGGTGTGTACTCTAATCCTTACGCAGCAGAATTTGATTCTGATGATACAACTGCAACTATATCCACTATCAATGGCGTTAAAGAAGGACGTACATTTGTGTACGCACATGAAGAAGGGGTTAATGATGACGGCTCTGCTATGAATTGCCACATTGAATCAGGTGATATTGATATTGCCGATGGTGATCAATTTATATCTGTATCTAGATTTATACCTGATTTTAAAAACCAAGTTGGTAACGTAGATTTAACAATTAAATCTCGTCCTTACCCAACTTCTACACAAAAATCACACGGACCATTTGAAATAGAAACAACAACAACTAAAAAAGATACACGTATACGGGGTAGACAACTTGCACTGCGCGTATCTAGTGATGCGATTGATGATAAGTGGCGATACGGCACACTTAGATTTGATGGTAAACCAGACGGCATGCGAGGTGGATAATGGCTAAAATAACAGTACCACTATTACCACAAGCAACAGAAGAATATGATCAATCACAAATGGCACAACTCGTGCAGACTTTAGATCAACTAATTTTTGCACTTAATAATACTTATACGTCAGAGCCTCTTAGAAATGACGATGAAGCAATAGCATGGTTTTTAGGATAGATGGCTAACGTATATACAAACTATAAAGCAGTATTAACAACAAATGCACTGACAACATTGTACACTGTTCCATCGGAGAAAACAGCCATAATAAAGTCAATACGTGTTGCTAACATAGATTATGAAAATGATTGTAAAATATCTATATTTTTAGTAGACAGTAATAGCATTAGTTATAATTTACAGACAGATAGGACAGTGGAAAAATTAAGCACAGAGGAATTATTGGCTGCAGGGAACTTAAATCAAAGTTCAGCTGATTCTTCTATAGCCTCCCCTTGCCCCTTGGTTGCCAAAGAGTCTGAAAAAATAAACGTACAAGCTGAAAATGGCGGAGATTTACATGTCATTTTAAGTGTGCTAGAAATAAGTTAATTATTGCATTAAGGAGAAAAAATGGCTATAAAAGACGATATTACCGTGACTGCAGGAAAAATAACTTCTGTATTAGATGTGGAAACACAAGCCACTATCAAGCACGCAACAACAGGGAAGGTCTATGCTGACGAAGCAGAAGCAGACAACGACATTAATGACCCTGAAACTAGCACAACAAAAGAGGACATAAAGCGCGACGTGGCAATAAAAGTTAACAAATTACCGGACATATTTGGGGGAACATCTTAATGGCATTTAGAAAACCAGAAGAAAATAGAAGTAGTCCTTCGCTAGGATACAGACTATCGAGCAACAGACAACCAGGCGTAGAAATAGCAAACAACAGAATGCCTCAATACGCTAATCCTATTGACAAAGGTCCAAGACCTTTTCCACCAGAAGCTATGCCAATGCCGATGCCTAGATATGAAAGACCTATTGGCAGACCTGGAATGGGATCGTATCAAAACATGGGCCAAACTAATATGGGCCAACCATTAAAAAGACCAGAGTCTTTTACTAATTTAAATATGTTAGGAAGACCTGATTTAGCATTTAAATATTCTCATATGGAACCTGGTAGAGAAGAAAAGTTTTTTGGTTCTCTTGAAGATGCATCAATTCGTGGTCTTTATAGAAGAACGGACGATGCTCGTAGATCTGAAGATTTAGACGAATACGGATATTTAGAAGGTGCTCCACGTCGAAGAACAACTTTTACGGAAGGTTCTATGGGTCCTGGTTCATTTAATGAAATGTATGGTGGAATTTATGATGATGCAATTTTTAGAACAGTAGACCCTAACACTAACCAAATAGAACAATTTCCTATGGCTGAAGGCATAGAACAAGCAGCAGTTGATCCTTCAGATTATAGAACAATATTAAAAATGATAGAAGCAGGTTTAAACCCAGATGATTACATGGCAGCAAACCGTGGCGGAATAGCGAGCTTGATGAGATAGTATGGGATTTTTAAGCAAATTAATGAAGAACCCAATAGTGCAAATGGCACTACCAATGGCGCTTACGGGTGGAGCAAGTGCATTATTTAGTGGAGGATTGGGTGCAAAGTTAGGAATTGGAAGTTTATTTAGTGGAATGAATCCACTCATGGCTAACACATTAAAACAAACAGCACTTGGTTATGGTACAGCAGCACTTAGTGGATCAAGAAGACCAGGCAAAGCAGCAATGGCTGCAGGCCTTACATCAATACCATTTTCATATTTAAGCGCAGCAAATGCTGCAAAAGCATTTAATCAATCAACTCAAGGAATGACACAACCAGAAAGATATTTAGTTAGTCCAGAACAAAAAACTCCTTTGTTTAGTTCAGATTCTTTATCTGGTGTTCCTGTAGATGTTTATAACCCACTTCAAACAACACCAGCACAATACGGTTTTAGAGATATTCCATTTGATGTTCCTAAAATATCAGCAATGGATGTATTAACAGGTTCCGATAAACTAGCAAATGTAAGACCAAATGTATATTCACCAGAAAGTTTTTATAGTGATAGCCCAACAGCAATGGGATCAGAAGGACTAACAAGAGTTGCAACTCCTGGTGAAACAGGAAAATATTTTTATGGTGGTATAGAACCAGGTGAAGCAGGAGTAATGCCAACAGCAGATATATTTAGTAAACCAGAAATGACAGAAGTAGTAACTGCAGATCCTTTGACAGGATTAACTCAAAAACAAATGCTTCCAACTGGAACATTTAAAACAGACTTCTTACCTACAGCAGTATCACAAGCAGCAGGATTATATGCAGGACGTGACACGCCGGAAGAAGAATTTGAAGCAGCTAAACGTAGAAGAAGAAAAGAATTAGCATTTATGTACGGTGTTGATGAAAGTTTAATTGAAGGTGAGATGGACAATCCATTTTATACTGGAGCGATGATGAACGCTGGAGGAATAGCATCATTAAACATGGACATGGGCGGAGACGTCAGTGGCCCAGGTGGTCCAAAGGACGATATGATTGATGCAAAATTATCTGACGGTGAATTTGTTATGACAGCAAAAGCCGTGAAAAACTTTGGTAATGGTGATCGTTATGCGGGTGCAAAAAAAATGTACCAAATGATGAACAAATTAGATCCAGAGTCTGAAACAATGAGTGAGGTATAAATGGCAAAAAAACAATTAGCAAAAGCTGCACTAGATAGATTAAAAAGATCAGCTAAAGGTGGTTATCCAATAAAAAAACCTAAACCTAAATTTAGAGTAACCTCTAGTAAGACTATTTCTGAAGGTAAAAAATCTGCGCCTAAAGTTAAAACATTTAAACAAACAAAGGCAGCAAAAAAACCAGGATTTAAAACTGGTGTTGCAGCTGGTGCTGCATCAGCTTACGCTACACAAAAAGGTTTAGGCACCAAAAAATCAAAAGCAAAAGAACCAACTAAAAGAATGGCTGATGATGCTTACAAAAAACAAAAAGAAAAACAAAAAAAGTATTACGATAAAAAAACGGAGAGTAAGAGGAAGTAATGAAATGGAGGTTCGTAGAACCTCAAGATTATGAGTGGGTCATTGCTGCTAGCAAAGATCACCACAAGGAATCTGACTGGAGTGAGGTAGAGTATAACGATGTCAAAGCTAAACGATACTTTGATGTTGCAATAAAAGATCCAAATTATTTTGCGATCCTTGTTGAAAAAGGTGACAAAAGAATTGGATTTATGGCTGGAAGAATACTAGAGTATTCTTATAGTTACGAAACATTTGCAAAGGAACTAGAATTGTATGTAGATCCTAAGCATAGAAACGGGATGGCAGGAATATTTATGATGAAAAAATTTATGGATTGGGCTAAGATAAAAGGAGTGCGTGAAGTTCTCTTTGAGCCACGCCTTTCTGATAACGCAGTAAAAAAATTTGACGCGATGGCAAAACGTCTAGGTATGGAACATTTTGCGAACGCATATAGGAGAAGATTTGTATGAGTTTTGGTGCAGGCGATAGTCCACAGAATACACAGTTTCAGACAACGTATCAACGTGACGCGCCACAAATAGAAGCAGCTAAGCTGGGCCTAATGGATGCCGCAAAAGAATATACCATGTTTGGTATGAGTCCTTTTGAGGCTGTTGATCCAACTTTAAAACCTGGTGAAGAAGGTTACGGCGAATACAAATACACTGGTACTGACGGCAAGTATGCTGAAGGCACAAAGTATTCTGATCTTACAAGAGAACAGAGAATGCAGGAAGGACAAGTTGACATACCTACACAAGGTGTGGCAGGCTTTGACCCAATGCAACAACAAGCTTTTCAACAAGCATCAGCTGGTATTGGTGCATACCAACCTTTTTTAAACCAGTCAACACAATTAACACAATTAGCAACACAAGCATATGACCCTTCATCATACAAAGAATACATGAATCCATTCCAAGATGAGGTTATTGCAGGCATAGAACAACAATTTGAAAAAGCTAGAAATCAAGCAACGGCACAAGCAGGATCTTCTGCTTTTGGAGAACGTGCAGATGTAAGTTTAGCAGAATTATCTAGACAACAAGCACAAGCTGTAGGACAAGCACAGGCACAAAATTACGGACAAGCGCAACAAACAGCGCAACAAAGATTTGACAATCAAATGGGGAGATACGGAGCAGCAGCTCAACAGATGGCTGGTCTTGGTGGTCAGACGCAACAACAAGGATTAACAGATGTTGGATCTCTAATGTCTGCTGGTTCGGTACAACAGCAACGTCAACAACAATTAACGGATGCACAGTACCAACAACAGTTGCAACAAATTTACGAACCATACCAACGACTAGGATTTACTTCTGATATTTATCAAGGTAATGTACCATCTGGAGCCATGGCTATATCAATGGGAACTGCACCAGGCAGTAATCCATTGGCGCAGACTGTAGGAGCTGGAATTTCAGGTCTCGCTGCATATCAGGGCTATCAAAACATGACAGGGTAGGAAATGAATCCATTTCTTCGACCATTATTTAAACCTATTATTAATAAAGCTGCAAGAGCTGCATACAAAATGCAAGGCACTGCAGAAGAAGCTGCTAGTAAAGCATTTGAAAAAGCTAGGCCATACGCAAAAAATTACATGGATGCCGCAGCTGGTAACCAAGGTAGATTTAAACAAGGTGTTGCACTAGGTGGACCACTAGCCGCTTACGGTGTTTTTCCGGAAAGAACTACTACACCAGAAAAAGAAGATGCAGTCATACAAGAAGATCCAATAGTAAACCCTCCTACACAAGAAGATGATATATTTGTCGATGAGAATCAAGAAAAAGTTTCTGAAGATATAGAAATAAGTGAAGAGGTAAATGCAACTAATGACCAAGCAGACAATGCAGAAGCTAATACAAAAGCTGTAGTAGATGCTACTAACGCATACGCAGGGTTAATTGAGAACGAAAGCCTTACAAGAATAGAAGGTTATAAAGATATTATAAGACAGATAATGGGTGACGGTGACGGCGCACAACAAATGCAAAGCACTGCACTATTAATGCAACTAGGATCAGCACTTATGTCCGGTAAGTCCTTGGACCCAGGTCTAAAAGGTTTTATGGACATTGTAGGACAAGCAGGAATGCAAGTTGCACCGACACTATTCCAAATGGGTGTAGAAAAAGGCAAGGCGGAACGTGAGATAGGAGCAGCAGCTCTTAACATGTACATGTCAGAGCTTGATAAAATGCAAGACAGAAGTGGGCCTTTTACTGTTGTCTATGAAAACATATACAAAACAAATAAAAAGGGGGAAATGATGTATGACCAAAGTGGCGAACCTATTAGAACAGGAAAAAGAAGATTGCAAACTTTCTATCGTCAGAGTCCAGAAGTACAAAACCTTATGAACATAAACAGTGAATTAGGTTATGAAAGATTTACATTTATAGACACAACAGCATCAAAAGAAGGAATGAATGTTGCTGGTTATGGTGGAGGCACTGCACAGTTCCAAACTGATGCTGCGCAAGCTGATCAATTAAAATATTCTAAATACTTAAAACGTACACTTGATACGATGGCTGATTACATCATGCCTATATTAATAGACCAAAAAGATGTAGTGGCAGGTGCAATTGGAGAAATTGGTAGATACGTTGGACCTAAAGTATCTTTACTTAATCAATTAATGAGTACTGCTGTTAGTGAAAGTGGTGACTTAAAACAATTTGAAACACAAGCATTTGATTTTGCAAAAGAAATAACTGTGCCAGAAAGAGCTACTTACCAAATGGATGTGGGTGGTGGCAATACTATTGGTGTATTTGTAGACACAGGTAACAAGTACGGACAAAATGAAGGTGCTAGGTATTCTGATGATGGCAAAGAAATGCTTGATCCAGGCACACCGGCAGAAATTGTAGTGTGGGATGACATGAGATTAATTCTTGAAAATCCTAATCGTTCTGCATTAATGACATTTGAAACAACACTTGGTCTTGCACTTGCAAGAGACAGACAGCCAACTGGTCGTATGTTAGCAGACGTTCTTCGTAGATCATTTGCAGATACAAGAATGACTGGTTTTGGGGGCACAACATCTACTGATCCAAATCAAGTAATAGAAAACTATGCATTTATATTTAACCAACTATCTAGAAACATGGCTGGTGCTTTAGAAGGTGCAGGGTTGACAAGTGATTATGATAAATCACAAGAGTTTGGATTAACGTATGCGCCTTATGATTTTGAAGTTAAAGGTTTAAGTAAATTTGCTAACTCTTATTACATGTTAAGACATAACGATAGATCAAATTTCTTTAAGCATGATATTGAAGGTGCAGAATTGTACGGTGCATATGCAAATTCTATAAGAGGTAATTTAAACGCTGACCACAATGAAAACAAACAAAGTAGTGAAGATATTAAAAACAGTTACTTGGAGCAACTTGAATAATGGCTAATCCTAAAAATTCAGCACAAGCTTTTAACGATGCCGTAAGACCTTTTTACGAACACAAAACTGCATACACAGCAGAGAAAGGATTTACAGGAGAAACAACTGAGGGCGGAGTTCCACAGTCAATAGAAAGACAAAAAATAATGGAGGGCAGAGAAGCTATTGATACAGTTCTTGATGTCCCTATGGCAGCAATTGGTTCTGCTTGGAACATACCATTTGGTAAAACAGGATGGCGTTACGGAAAAGACAACTGGATTTTACAATCCAAAGCAGACAAAGAGTTACGAAAAACAGAATTAGCAAACGCAAGAAATTACCGCGAAAGAAGAGACCGTGTAAGAGATGACATATTAGAAATAGCAAATGCTGCAAAACTTAAATACGAAGCAACAGGCGATAACAAATTTTTAGATCTAGCTACACAAGCAACAAATGATTTACTTGCTAACGAAGGTCTAACACCAGAAAACGATTACGTTATACTAACACCTGAAGTACAAGATTTACGTGATGGCATAGGATTATTTACAAACAATCCTAATCCTTATCCGGCAGTAGAAGCTAGTATGTACATTGGTGGTGGTATTGCAGGATCTGTAAAAGGTGAAAAACTTGTAAGAGATAAATTTTTAAAAGGTGCAGCAAAGTCATTTGCTAAATCAAAAGGCAATTGGCTTGCAAGATCTATAGGAGCAGTTACCGGTGGAGCTTTAGCTGTTGGAGTAGCAGACTATGGCTACGAAGGCATGTTAGATCTTATGGACAGAGCCGGTAAAGCAAAAGGATACATGCGTGACCCTAACCAACAAGCTAGTCTTGTTGACGCAGCATTAGCATCAGTTGTGCCGGACGCATTAACGTTTGGCCCACAAGGTATTAACAGACCAGAACAAATGGAAAGAATTAAAAATGCTACGAGTGCGGCGATATGGGATGCAGGATTAACTGCAGGTTTCTTTGCACTTAGACCAGCATTTTATGGTTTAAGAAGAACGATAGGTGGTACCCCATTTGGTATGTTTAAACAAAAACCTAGTAGGGCACCAGGAGTTGTTAGTGGTAAAGAAATATTAGAAGGTGAACAAAGAATATTAGAACGATGGATGCCTTCTCAAAGTGAGCTTGATCAAGTTGCAACAAGAGGATTAAAACAACCAAAAGAAAAATTATCTTACAACATGCCATTTGGCTTAGGTAACTTTTTATTTCGTTTATCTAATTCCAAAGCATTTAATTGGCTTGGCCCACGTGATCCAATAAAACCTGGCACTAACGAATGGTTTCCTGAAGCTGCAGAAATAGGCGGCACGATGGTTGCACGTACAAGTGTTGGAGGAGCATTTGGAGGAAGAATAGCAGGGATGTTATCACCAGCTCCTATATTTGGTATTAGTATAAAAAACAACATGGCAAAACAAAGTGACTTTTACATTGATGGTGTCATGAGAAAAATGATTGGTGCGTTTGCACCGTATGCACATTTAGATGAAATGGTAGATGACTTTTCTTTCTTAGCATCTAAAAACTACAGGGGATTTGTTGCACAAGCAAAACAATTAGAAGATGATTTTGTTAAAGCTGCAGAAGGCATGGGCAAAGGTTTTTCTGATGAAAATTTAGTCAATGTTGCTAAACAAACATTAAGAGAATACGATTTAAAATTACAAAGAGATCCAAGCGGTAATATTATACCATCAGAAGTTCGTGATAAATTAATTAATGTTTTAAAAAACCAAATAATAAAACCAGTTGGTGAAGGTAGAACACACGGTTTACGTGACGTTTACCAAATGAAAGGATTACGTGAACAAATTGACGATTTACTAGCGCCGCTTAAAGATAAAACATTAGCAGAAACATCTTATGCAGATGATATATCAAGATTAATGAAAGCATGGGAAAATGATGTGGCATCAATAGAAAGAATGGGTTACCCTGACGTAGCAAAAGCTTTTGATGCGTATGATAAATTTGTATCATCAGGTTTAATGTTATACGGAACTAACGTGGGTAAAGCAGCAGCTGGCGGTGAAGTTTCAAAAAGAGGATTTGGAGTTGTACTTAATCAAAGCACGACACGTGCTTCGCATGGTTTATGGGATACAGTAATTAAATCTGCAAGATCAGGCAATCTTAATAGTAAACAAGAAATACAAGCACTTAGAAGAATTGTAGGTGACCGTGGATATGTAAATGGTTTAGGTGTGTACATAAGAGATTCATTTGATGCAGCGATAAAAGATAAAGAAGGTGTACAGTTTTTTGATGCAGCAGCATTTAGAGATTCACTTGGCATAGGAACAACTGGAGCGTTGAATAGATTATTTAAAGAAGCATTACCAGGACCAACAATATCTAAGTTAGAAATATTTGATCCGGCAACAGGAATATTTAAAAAATTTGACGATGAAATATATGAAACTGGTGTAAATAAAGGAATAAAAGACATATTAGGGGAAGAAGTTCCTGAAGGAATGACGAAAACAAACGCAACAAGATTACCAACGTTAGCAGAGTTTGACGATTTAACAAAAGTATTAGAAAAGTTATTTGAAAACGGTGTGCCTAGTGGTTCTAAATACATGATGCGTCGTGCAACAATGTCTGGAACTAGAGGAGCTGCACGTGCGTTATTGCCGTCAACCGCAATCGGTAAAGGTATAGTTAGCAGAGGTGGTGCAGAAGCTGGTGTAGCACTGATGGGACCTGTCGTGGCAAGTATTACTGCATTTTTAGTTAACTATGGAGGTAAAGTTTTAACAAACCCAGTTGCTATAAAAGTTCTTAAAAATTTAACTGACGTAAATTTACCTAGTACAATTAGACAGGCAAATTTTGCTAGACTAGTTAGAATGTATCCAGAAGAGTTTGCAGCATATGATGCAGATTTAGCAGAAATGGAACAAGTACAAAAAGAATACAATAGAAATTCTAGAGTTGCACAAAATGCAAAATCAATAAGGTCAAAAGTTATGGAAGGTGTAGGTGATGCAATAAAACAAGCACCATCTGTTCCAGGAAAAATATTTAACAGTCCTCTTAATCCTAATATTTTTGATCTTATACCTAGTCAATCACCACCAGGAGGTGCACCACAGTTTGCACCAGAAGCACCAGACGCTTCTGTCGGCGGTTATGATTCTGCCAGTGCAGGATCAGTGATAAATAGGAACCAGAATTTTAACCCAGCAGCAGCTGGCGCGTTATATACAGGTAATACGGATGCAGCACTTGCTGCACAGTATGGTGGCGGAACACAATACGCCGCAGGAGGTGGGCTAATGGAAATGAATCCAGTAATGAATAACCAAGGTAAATTTAACAAACCACAACGAGGCATGAATGACAATCCGTTTGTTAAAAAAGGCATAGGGAGTTTAGTGTAATGGTTGATGAGATACAAAGAAGAAAAACACTTTTTAGAGAGCGTGCACCTTATAATCCTAATAGAGAGGTAGAAATATATAGGGAACCTGCACCTAATAATCCTAATAGAGAAAATGCTGTTTACCCTCTTATGAATAACGCAATTGTTAACACAATTAAAGAAGGATACCAACAGGTTAAACCGTATTTGCCTGACGTAGATATAGGGGACAAATCAATAGGGTACGACTACGAGAGGCCTATGGGCCCAGGTATTCTTAGCATTGGTGGCGAGTATGATGTTGACGACAATGAATACGGTTTAGATTTTGGATACAAATTTGCTTTTGATGATGGTGGCATAGCAACTCTTGCAGGAGATTTAGAACAAAGAATGACACCTTTAGATCCACAAAACATAGAACCTAAAAGATTAACAGACGAACAAAAAGATTATTTAATGGATTACATGTTAGACTTTATGTTTAAACAAAAACAAAGAGAGCAAATGGAGAACAAAGGTAGGGTGCCTCCGTTTAATTATTTTAATATGGAAGTATGACCTTTAAAGATGTAATATGGTTAGTTGGTGTTGTCCTAGCTTTAGGCGGAACGTGGGGTATGACTTCACAAAGAGTATCTGCGTTAGAAAAAGACATGGATAGATTAGAAACATCATTACAATTATTATATTCTATAGATTCACGCATCGCTGTCATAGAGACAGAGATAAAACACATTAACGAAAAGTTAGACAAGTAAGGGGCCGCTTGGGGAAAGAATGTACGGTATACTGTCGCTAATTGGGAAAAAATATGGCAAGGATGCGATGCGTCGTGTTCTTGCTGTAGCCCAAAATTTTCCTGATGATCGTTTTGTTAGATCAATGCGTAGTCCCATGTTTACTAATAGATCTAGGCTTGGGTCTGCGGAAGGCATTATGAAAAACGCTTCTAAATATTTAACAGCAGATAATAATCCAACACCTTACAGTGGTATCATGTCAACGCTTCGTGCTAAAATAAATAACGATAACGTTACAAAAGATTTAATAAATTATTACAGAAGAAATCCTGCAGAGTACAATAAGTTAAATAAAGCAGGCAGAACGTATTGGGGAGAGTATGGCGGCGAACAATACATAGATGACCTAGCACAAAATGCAATTGGTAAAATGTCAAGAGCAAATTTAATTGGTGATTTACCTCCAACGTTAACAGATTATGAAAAATACATGCTTGCGTTAGCAAGACAAAGAAGAATGTCTACAAGAAAAAGTGAAAATGTTATTCCCTTTCCAAAGCAGGATTAGTGTGATATAATGCTGCAGTGCAAATCGTACAGAAATATAATTACGCAGATTTAAAAAGAAAAGACGGTGCAACAAGATTGTATCTTACACCTGAAGGTGAAGCATTACCTTCTGTTACCACAATATTATCAAAGACTAAAGACAAGACGTTTTTAAAGGAATGGCGTGCACGTGTGGGAGAAAAACAAGCAGAAAAAATTATCTCTGATTCTTCACAAATTGGAACCGCGCTCCACCTATATATAGAACATTATGTGAACGAACATGCATACAAGGATCTTACAGATGTGGGCATCCAAGCGGGGAAAATGGCCCAGGTTATTATTGACCACGATGACGGGTTAAAAAAAATTAGCGAAGTGTGGGGATCAGAAGTACATTTGTATTATCCTGGTAAGTTTGCAGGCACTACAGATATGGTTGGTGTATATGATGGCAGGCCAACAATTATAGATTTTAAACAAACAAATAGACCAAAGAAAAGAGAATGGGTGCAAGATTATCTAATGCAATTATCTGCATATGCGATGGCACACAATAAATTATTTGATACAGAAATAGATCAAGGTGTAGTTCTTATGTGCTCACGTGATTTATTATTTCAAAAGTTTGAGTTAAAAGGTGAGAATTTTGTACGCGCAGGCGAAGCTTTTATGAAAAAATTAGATTTGTATTTACAATCTATACTCTAAATCCAATTAGCTAATTCTTCTCCATTTATTTCACTAGCAATATTAACTTTATTTCTTAACGCCTGTATTATCTTTTCATCTACAGTTTCTTTTGCCACTAAATCAACATATAATACTGGATTTTTCTGACCTATTCTGTGCGCCCTATCTTCTGATTGTATTCTTTTTTCTAAATCATAATTATTAGAATAATATATAACTGTGCTAGCTTGTGTTAGTGTAATGCCGTATCCACCTGTCTGTGTGTTTCCTATAAAAAAACGTACAGGATTTGTTTCGTCTTGAAATTTATTTATACAAGCTTGCCTATCTTCTTGTTTAGTTGCACCATAATAAGTACAATAAGAATCAAGTCCAAATTCTTTTTTAATCGCATTTTCTATCGTGTTAATGTCGTGTATGTAATTAGCCCAAATTATTGCCTTACCAGTTGTCTCTCCTAGTATTTGCATTAATTCATCTAATCTAGAATTTTTTAAATTAATAATATCACCACTATCTGTTTTCATGTGACCACAAGTAATTTGGTGTAGTTTTATTAATTGTGTTAAAACATTGACAGCTGTTGCAGCTTCTCCTTTTAGTATTGTTATGGCACTTGTCTTCATTTCACTGTAAGCTTTTTTCTGTTCATCACTTAGTTCTATAATTCTTTTTGTAAAAATTTTATCAGGTAAATCTAAACAATCTTTTTTTAAAATACGGTATGAATGTGGCGACACTAATTTGCCTAATTCTTTTAAGTTTTTAAATTTGACTATTTTTTGAAATTTATGAGTGCCTCCTGCTGCACTAGCTGTAATTAGCACAGCATATTTTGTGCGAAAAGCGTAAAAACTTTGTTGTCCTAATATTTCTGGTTCTAAAAAATCCATTTGGGACCACAAATCCATAGGAGATTGTGTCACTGGTGAACCTGTTAATATTCTTTTGTAGGGTGCCTCTTTACTTAATTCTAATATGTTTTTTGTCCTTTTTGCTTGTGGGTTTTTTATTGTTGTGCTCTCATCAATAATCATCATAGCTTTGCTAGACAAAAATAATTTTGCATAGTAACAACCTTTTTTAGTAGACAATGACTCTACGTTCATAACAAATATTTTTAATTTAAAGTTTTCTGGATTACGTATTGCTTTTAATTGTAATTCATATTTTTCTGTAATGTTTGGTTTCCAAGCAAGTACATCTTTTTCTATGTAATCGGGAACGTGAACTGGGATTTCTTGATCTACCCAGTTCATATACGTACCCTTAGGAGCAACTACTAATAATCTGTCTATTCGACCCTTGTTGTATAAAATACAAGCATTGTCTAATGCTATCTTTGTTTTGCCTGTGCCCATTTCAGCAAAAATAGCAAAAGCTTTTTTATTCCAACACTTCTTCAATGCATCTTTCTGATGCTCAAACGGCTTCGTCTTAAATTTATACATTTAGTCTTTCTTTATTCTTGAAATGCATTATATACTATGTTATAATAAGAGTCAAGAAAGAGAATATGGCAAAAGTATACATACCGCAAGTAATGGATTATAACGTTCGTTCAGCTGAAAAGTTTGGCGATTTAAAAGTTATGTTACCGGACAATAAACAGATGATACTTGCATCTGGACCTTTAACATTTAAACTTAAACAAGAATTAAAAGAATTTAGTGATGACGACTACTTGCTTTTAATTGGAGACCCTGCTATAATAGCAGTTTGTGGCGCAATTGCTGCAAAGAATAATCGTGGTAAGTTTAAGGTTCTAAAGTGGGACCGTAACGATAAAAGATACTACGATTTAGAAATAGATTTGAGAGGTTGATATGACAAGTTTAGATCCAAAAGATTTAATTATGCAGATGAAAGAAGATGCTGAAACTATACCTGAAGATAACATGGGTAAGATTGGTGCAGTAGCTACTGACATTGCAGAAACAGAAAACGAAATACAAAAAATAAAAGAACAATTAAAAAGAAAAGAAGACTATAAAACAAAATTATCAGAAGAAGTTTTGCCTAGTCTTTTTTCAGAAGTAGGATTATCAGAATTAAAATTATCTGATGGCCGTAAAATAAAAGTTTCCGAGTATTACCGTGCAGCTATTAAAGTAGAGAATAGAGATGCAGCGTATACTTGGCTAAGAAACAATGGATTTGGTGATCTAGTAAAGAACCAAGTCACTTGTAGCTTTGGAAGGAATGAAGATGAGAAAGCTAGCAGTCTTGTATCTGATCTCTCAGAGAAAGGATTAGAGCCTGCACAACGCGAGTGGGTCGAACCTTCCACCCTTCGCGCATTCGTCCGTGAACAATATGAAGCAGGTAGAGAACTTCCTATGGATCTTCTTGGTGCTTATATTGGTCACAAAACAACAATTAAATCTGAATAAGGTAAATTATGAATACTAAAAATGTAAAAACTAAAGATACTTTGGATCTAGCTGTTTTAGCAGAAGATTCAAAAGCCATGAGTGGTTTTGGTACTATAAACCTTGCAAGAGATACAGCTATTCCTTACATTAGCATCTTGCAAACGTCCAGCCCTCAAGTAAATCCATCAAAAGCAGAATATATAGAGTCTGCAAAAGCTGGACAACTGTTCAACACAGTTACACAAGAATCCTTTGATAAACTCGAAGTCATTCCTGTTTTCTACCACCTCAAATATGTAGAGTGGAAACCTAGAGAACAAGGTGGAGGGTTTATCGACTCACATAATGCCGAAAGCGGTATTATTGGACAAACTAAACGTGACCCTATGACCGGTAAACAAGTATTGCCAAATGGCAATCATATCGTTCAAACAGCTTATCATTTCGTATTAATGTTAAGTGGTGATGGATACCAAAATGCTGTGATTAGCATGTCTTCAAGTCAACTCAAAAAGAGTAGACGTTGGAACAGCTTAATGCTATCGCAAAAAATTAAGGGTCCACAGGGTATGTTTACACCTCCTACGTATGCATTTACTTACAATCTATCGACTGTGAGTGAATCTAACGACAGAGGTAGTTGGTTTGGGTTCTCTATTGAGAAAGGTAACCAGGTAACTGATGCTTCCATCTATGGTGAAAGCAAAGCTTTTGCACAATCCGCAGCGTCTGGCGCTGTGGACGCAAAACCAGAAACCCCCAAATTAATATCAGAAGTAAAACCAAGCGAAGAATCAGTACCATTTTAATAAATAAAAAGGAACTGGAGGGTTCGTGGAAGTTGAGAAATTTAAACTTATATTTGAAGGTTTAGATGTAGCTTATGGTCAGCACCAGCCGAATGGCTCACGTGCTGACGGTAAGCAACAAGGTAAATCTTATATAGTTAGACAGGAAGTTGTAGATGAGCTTTGGCAAAAACATTTGGAGGGCGAGGGTCCGTCTCTTGGTATTATTCCTATTAGGGCTGATAATACTACTAAGTGGGGATGCATTGATATTGATAGTTATCCTTTGGACCATAGTGCTCTATTCAAAAAAATAAAAAAGTTAAATATACCTTTGGTATACTGCAAATCTAAAAGTGGTGGTGCACATTTATTTTTGTTTATGAAGAAAACAATTGCATCAAAATTAATAAGAAATAAATTAACACAGATAGCTGCATTAATAGGTCATTCTACATCAGAAATATTTCCTAAACAATCTAGCATATCATTAGAAAAAGGTGACTTAGGTAATTTTTTAAATTTACCATATTACAATGGCAATAAGTCAGTGCGTTATGCATTAAAAGAAAACGGCACAACAGCGTCTTTAGAAGAATTCTATGAAATTTACAGTAGAAACGTTGTAGATAACATAGATGATGTAGGGGGAAAAAATAGTGAAGAAATTATAAAAGATGGACCACCTTGTTTGCAGGCTCTATGTGGACAAGGTTTTCCTCCTGGTACACGCAATAATGGGTTATTTAATATTGGTGTATATACAAAGAAATTTGATCCAGATAATTGGGAAAGATTATTAGAAGAGTACAATCAAAAGTATATGCAACCACCGCTAGATCATAAAGAGGTTGCCACAGTTGTAGCACAATTAAATAAAAAAGGTTATCAATACAAATGTAAAGACCAACCTATTAGTTCTTTTTGTAATGTAAATGTTTGCAAAACAAGAAAGCACGGTGTTGGTGCAGAGAATGTGTCACAACAATTAGGATCTTTATCTAAGTTAGAAACAGAACCACCTATATGGTTTTTAGAAATACCTACAGATGATAACGAGCAAGATCTTAAAATACAATTAACAACAGAAGAATTACAAATACAAACAAAGTTTCAGAAGAGGGTTATGGAAGTATTGACCATGATGCCTCCTTTGATGAAGGCGTCTGATTGGCAACAATTAGTGAATAGTAAGATGCAGAGTGCTCTTAAAATTCCTGTGTCAAATGACGGATCTGTGTCCGGCCAGTTTTTAGCTCACCTCCAGGAGTTCTGTACTGGTCGTGCACAGGGACAAATTAAAGAAGATATACTACTACGTAAACCTTATACAGAAGCTGGTAAAATATACTTTAGACTGCAAGATTTACACGCATATCTTATACGAAATAAGTTTACACACTACAGTAACACAGGTCAAATTATTGCTGAGTTACGTAAAATAAATGGAGAACATAAATTCTGGAAACTAAAAAACAAGGGAGTTAACACATGGGGTGTGCCATCTTTTGACGAACAAGATTCAGAATACGAAGTGAGAAAACAAGATGCCACACCTTTCTAAATATAAATACGGAGATAAAAGAGAAGATGGGTACATTTGGGTTGGTATAAGGTATAACAGAAGAAAATCAGACGGAACTTATCCAGATGATTGGAGAAGTCCAGAAGCTTTTAAAGAAAAGATAGAGAATAACAGAAAGTGTAAAAAAATAGTGTACGATTTAATTTCAGACGAAGTAAATAATTATAAAATTAATAAAAGTTGTTTTCATTGTGGTTATAACAAAGAAGCTGTTGCCTTAGATTTTCACCATAAAAACAGAAAAGATAAAATTGTAAATGTTTCTTCTCATTGGAAAACGAGTTGGAAACAATTTGAGAAAATGAAAAAAGAAATTAAAAAATGTATAGTATTGTGTGCTAATTGTCACAGAATAGAAGAGAAAAGGATTAGAGATGCCAGACGTTAATATAATACTAGGGCCACCCGGCACAGGTAAAACTGAAAACTTACTGCGGATCGTGGACCAGGAACTTAAAAGTGGTACACCACCGGACAGAATTGCATTTGTAAGTTTTACAACAAAAGCAACAAATGAAGCACGTGATAGAGCAAAAGTAAAATTTAATTTAACTGACAAAGATTTTCCTTATTTTTGTACGCTGCATGCATTTGGTAAAAGACAGATGGGATTTACAAAATCAGAGATTATGGACAATAAAGATTACTTAGATTTTTCTGATAAGTATGGTGTAGATTTAAAAAGAGTTACAACTGATTGGGAAGAAAAAGGTGTTGTGTCTACAGATAATAAATATTTAAGAGATATAAATAAATCAAAGATGCAAGATTTAGAATTACAAGATTTTTACAATGCAGCTAATTTAGATTATGCTTGGGAAGAACTGTTGTGGGCTTATCGTTCTTTTGAAGATTATAAACAAACAAATAACAAATTTGATTTTACAGATATGTTGACACAGTTTACACAGTTTGGACACACACCACCTCTTGATGTTGTTATTGTAGATGAAGCACAAGACTTAACAAAGTTACAATGGAGAATGTGTGAAAAGATATGGGCTAATTCTAAAAGAGTATACATAAGTGGTGATGATGATCAGGCAATATTTAGATGGGCTGGTGCAGACATTGAGCATTTAATTAAAATGGATGGAAATATAAGTGTGTTAAATCAATCATATAGAGTTCCTCTTGATGTGCATTTAATAGCAACACAAGTTGTATCAAGAATTAAAAACAGAAGACCTAAAGAATGGGCACCAAGAGCATACAAGGGAGAAGTTAGATATCATGCATATCCTGGCGCTGTTGATCTTTCTGAGGGTAACTGGTTAGCACTTGCAACATGCAGCTATATGCTAAATGATATTGAGGAAGATTTACGTCATTTAGGATTACCTTATACAATTTATGGCAAGACACCTATTAAACAAGATTTATTAAAAGCTGTTAGTGCTTGGAAAAGATTAAATCATTTTGAGCAATTAAATTACAACGACGTAGCTGCTATTTATGCAAATTTAAAAACAGGCTTTAATGTAAAAAGAGGATACAAAACTTTAAAAACATTAGAGGAAGGTCAAATGTATAATATAGAATCTTTGTGCATGAATCATGGATTAATAAATGCCGGAATACCCTGGGATGTTGCTTTTACTTCTTTAAGTGAAAAAGATAAATCATACATAATGTCATTAGAAAAGCATGGAGGATTAGGTGTAGATCCAAAAATAAATTTAAGTACAATACACATGGCAAAAGGTGGAGAATGTGATAATGTTATGTTGTTGACAGATTTGTCTCGTGCAAATCAAGATGAAATGGAAGTTAGTCCAGATGATACAGACAGAGTTTTTTATGTAGGTGCAACTCGTGCAAAGAAATCATTACATATTATAAACCCCCAAACAGAGAGAGGATACTTTATATGATAAATAAAGAAGAAATATTAAAGAAAGCAAAAGAGCTTGTCACTGGTGACAGGAACGAAACACATGGAGATGCATTTCAAAACCATGCAGAGATTGCAGAATTTTGGAATATATTTTTAGACAAAAAGTTACAACCAATGGCTAATATTACAGCAGAAGATGTAGCGTTGATGATGGTGTTACTAAAAATATCAAGACACACACAAGGAACAAAAAACAATTTGGATAACTTCATAGATATGTGTGGTTATGCAGCTATAGCAGGGGAAATTAATGAATCAGGATCTATTTAGAAAAGACGAAGTAAAAGCAGAGTGGTTACACCCCACAGAAACACCTTCAATGAAAGGTAAAGACGTGGTGGCTATTGACTTGGAGACGTGTGATACAGAATTAAAAAAAATGGGTCCAGGATGGCCTAGAAAAATAGGATCTGTTATAGGTATTGCCATATCCAGTGGTGACTTTACTGCTTACTATCCCATAGCGCATGAGGGTGGCGGTAACATGGATAAATCAGTTATTGTGGATTACATTAAAGAAGTATGTGAGGACGAATCTATACAAAAAGTATTTCATAACGCACAGTATGACATTGGGTGGTTATCTACTTTAGGGATAGAAGTAAAAGGATACATACACGACACCATGATAGCTGCTGCATTATTAAATGAGAATAGATATTCTTTTACATTAAATAGCATGGTAGCAGAGTATTTAGGTGAGTTTAAAAATGAATCATTATTAAAAGCCAAAGCAGAAGAGCTAGGTTTAGATCCTAAAGCTGACATGTACAAGATGCACGCATCATTTGTTGGAGAATATGCAGAGGCTGACGCTAGATTGACATGGCGTTTACACGAGAGATTTATTACAGAAATAGAAAAAGAAGATTTAACAAAAGTATATGACATAGAATGCAGATTAATACGTGTTATATTTAACATGACTAAACGTGGTGTACGCGTAGACATGGACAAAGCATTTGGTCTTAAAAAGAAATTACTTAACAAAGAAAAACAATATTTAAAAAGAATAAAAGATTTAGTAGGTCAAGATGTACAAATCAATGCAGCACGGTCTGTGGCCCAGGCATTTGACAGCGTTAATTTAGAGTATCCTAGAACAGAACTTGGAGCTCCTAGTTTTACACAAACATTTCTTGAAACACATGCGCATGAATTACCACGCATGATAACAAAGGCACGTGTGTTAAATAAATTACAAGGAACGTTCGTTGATGGTGTTGCTAGATATGTACACAATGGTAGATTACATGCACATATAAACCAAATACGTGGTGATAACGGTGGCACAGTAACAGGTAGATTTTCTATGTACGCTCCTAATTTACAACAGATGCCTATAAGAAACGAATACGGATCAGAGTTGCGTAAAATATTTATACCAGAAGAAGGAGAGTATTGGTTGTCTGCTGATTACTCACAGCAAGAACCTAGGATATTAACACATTTTGCCATATTAAATAAAAATGCAGGAGCAGAAGAGGTGCAACAAGCATTTATAAAAGGATTAGACTTTCATAAACAGACAGCAGAAATGGCAGGAATTGATCGTAGGTTAGCTAAAACAATAGGTCTAGGGGTAATGTATGGCATGGGGTATAAAAAGATGGCTATAGACTTAGATATAGCCCCTACAGAGGCAAAAGACATGTTAAAAGAGTTTAGACAAAAAGTTCCTTTTATGCAGGGCATGTTAGAAGCTGTGATGAACCGTGCAAATCAAATAGGATCTGTGCGAACATATCTAGGACGTAGATGTAAATTTGATCTATGGGAACCTGCTTGGTATGAGGCTGGTGTATTTCACAAAGCATTGCCACATAATGAAGCAACAACAAAATGGGGTGGTTCTATAAAAAGAGCTGGAACATACAAAGCATTAAACAGATTAATACAGGGCACAGCTGCGGATCAAACTAAAAAAGCCATGGTTGATATATACGAGCAATTAGGTATAATACCTCTCATACAGGTTCATGATGAGTTGAACTGTAGCGTAAAATCTGATAAAGAGGCAAAAGAAATAAAAGATATGATGGAAACATGTATAGATTTAAAGGTGCCATCTAATGTTGATTACAAAATTAAAGATAACTGGGGAGACGCTAAATGAGCATAAATAAAGAAACAAGGAAAAAAAGATTAGAAAATAAAAAGAATAGCTTTGCTATTAATCCGGAGCAGATGGAATTTGAAAGAAGAAAAGTACTTGAACAAATGTCTACGAAAATTGATCGTAAAAAGCTCAACAATATGGCAGCAGTTGCAGCGACAAAAGAACCGGAATACTTTGACGAAGAAGGAAACAAACGCGAACCAACGATGCGCATATTATCACTCGGGGCAGGGGTACAGTCTTCCTGTTTGGCACTCATGGCGCAAGAAGGATTAACAAAACATAAACCAGACTACATGATATTTGCAGACACTGGGTGGGAACCTAAATTTGTATATGAACATGTAGAATATTTAAAGAAAGCAATAACAATTTGTCCGCTGATCACTGTGGAAAGAGGTAACATCCGTGAGGATCTTATCAAAGCAGCGAACCCAGAACCAGGGTCTAGAGAAGAGGAAAAATCGTTTGCTGGACGTGTACCAAACCCACCGTTGTTTGCTGCTCGTCCTGGTGGTGGAAAAGTAGGGATGCTTTATCGTCAGTGCACACATGACTATAAGGTTATCCCTATTCAAAAAAAGATTAGAGAGTTGTTAGGTATTAAGCCGCGGCACCGTGTCAAAAAAGGACAATTGGTTGAACAGTGGATTGGTATATCTACTGACGAAGCCATGCGCATGAAAAACGCTAGGCTACCATGGTTAACATCACGTTGGCCTTTAATAGAAATGAAAATGTCACGTATGGATTGTCTTCAGTGGTATCGTGATATTAAGAAACATCCCATGCCAGGTAAATCATCTTGCATAGGGTGTCCTTATCACCATAACGACCAATGGAAAAACATGCAAAAAAATTATCCAGAAGATTTTGAAGATGCATGTGAAGTTGACGATAAGATTAGACATGGTTTAAAGAATACAACATCAGAATTGTTTTTGCACAAATCAGCAAAACCACTTCGTGATATAAATTTCTTGGAACCAAAAAAACAAGCTTCATTATTTGGCGAAACATTCGATGAGGAATTTGCCGATGAGTGTGAAGGTATATGTGGAGTATAGAATGAAAGAAAAAATATTAGAGAGAAAAAAAGAATTAGAAAAACAAATGACTGATCTTGTTAACAATATTAACAAAGGAAGAGATGCAATTCGAAACATGGAGTCAAGTGTTGGACAAGTTCAAGGGGCAATACAACAATGTAATTGGACAATAGATCAAATGGAGTTGACAGATGACAAATCATTGGCGAAAAAATGAAGAAATGGCCGTTTGGGGCTATGACAAAAAAACCAAGGGTTTCCGCCAAATAAAAGAGGCCATAAAGGCACCGCTAGCGGGGTTTAAACTAATGACCCGGGTGATTGTATGGTCTGTTTTAGTCGGTTTTTACTTTTTTATCTTTGTTTTGCTTGTTTCTGGTTGTTCGTACATAAAAAAGAATAACGATGAAATTAAAATTACAGATTTACCTCCGATTGAATACAAAGAACCTGTTGTTGATAAAATAAATATTGTTTCATGTATAAAAATGTTGCCGGAATGTAATGTCTAAATATATTTTACAAAGTTATAAAGAGAACAGAAAAGTATATCCATATGAGGAGACAACAGCGTACTACTATGGACCTAAACAAAGCTGGATGAAAGAAATAAAGAATGAGAAAAGTATGGACGGAAGAAGAAATAAAATTAGCAAAAGAGTTAAAGAAAAAATATAGTGCATCGCAAGTTGGATTGTATTTTGGTGTTACAAAAAATTCTGTTATAGGATTGTTGTATAAAGAAAAACTAAAAGAGGGTTACGTGCCAGCTCCTGACTCTAAATACACTGTCAGAAAAAATTTATGATTCAAAAAAAATTAGAAAGATATCTACAAATACTAAGTAACATAGATTCAGATCAAGATAAGTTTGTATGGATTATGGATTTTGGAAAAAATTCTATGCCTATGGATGAAGAGCATAAACACAAATCATTTGAAGTTCCTGGATGTCAATCACAGACATGGTTAGTGCCGCATTTTGTTGATGATAAAATATACTTTAGTGCTGACTCAGCTGCATTGATCAGCAAGGGCATGGTCTGTATTATTGCAGACGTGTACAGTGGATCTAGGGCCCAGGATATTAATGAGTTTGATCAAAAAGAATTTGAGAAAATGAATCTTGATTCGTTGTTAACACCAGGTAGAAACAATGGTGTGCACAGTATGCTAAAGAAAGTAAAATTTTACGCTAAAAAAAATAAAGAGTCTATTTAGATAAAGGATTATTAGAATTCTTTTTTATTTCTTTAATTTGTATGTCTTGTAATTCGTTTTCTTTTGATACAATTGCAACTTGTTTAGAAAGTTCTTCAGTGTCCTCTTCTAATTCCCAACCGTATTCTTCTAATGCTTGAAGGGCATCAAGAATAGGTTGTAGATTAGCAGGCTCAGGTAACATAGCTATCTGCTCTCTAATTTTACCTATTTCTTTAAATACAGATGTTAAATCAACTTGAGCTGGTATCTCTTCTCTTACAGCTATAAATTCTTTTACTACCCAAGTCATGTCTTGTGTTTCAGGAATACTATCCTCTACTGCATCAATACGATCTATAAGTTCTATTTTATTTTGATTTATTTTTTTATTAATTGCACTTACATCAACAGCTGGTGTTGATTCTATTGCATCAAGACGTGTATTAAACTGGCCCCAAGTGTAAAAACCTCCGCCTATGGCCCCTATAACGCCTATTAATGCAGCGTATGTTGATAATTTCTCTATAATTTTCATTAGTTACCTCTTAATAGTTTGAGTTCTATCATAATGCCAGCTTTTTGTATAGCCAATTCTTGCATTTCCTGTTTGTACACAGTCACCGGATCTGTCTGTATGTAAGCTATTAAAGTAACATTTGTGTATATTTCTTTGTTGTATTGAATCATACTTGCTTGTTCAAAGAAATCGTCATTTACTTTGTATTTGAGGCCGTCATCCTTGTAAAAATCCTTACCTTCGTATGAATCTAGGTTAACGACCTCCTTAAAT
>Ga0209535_1000471_pt1 | contig 28618 bp, 41 predicted proteins | sample LinPmetageLP28_FD_184041 | JGI IMG/M metagenome (GOLD analysis project Ga0209535, IMG submission 184041) | Marine viral communities from the Pacific Ocean - LP-28 (SPAdes) (version 2) | ecosystem: Environmental > Aquatic > Marine > Oceanic | place: Pacific Ocean | collected 2009-08-22
TCTGGTAGGTTTACCCACGAATCGCCAGAATCCGATACCTACCCCGCCCCCATGACCCGCGCTGTCAGGACGGAGTCCCGCCGCTCTATATATTACTAATTTCCACAAATAAATCGTTATTTTTTGAGTTCGGTACCCCTACCCCCTCTATATAGGAACACCCCCCACCTCTTTTTCCGTCCCCTTGTAAAAAATTTTTTATACTGTACGGTGTACGTTCGCTAGGTAATGTATAGGCAAGGCGTGAGTAATATAAAGGATAGGATAGATAACACGGGGCATACAGGGAGGATAGGCGAGTTTTTCGCCATGTATGCATTAGAGAAGTATGGCATAGAGTGCCACCACGTAGACCGTTCCGGCGTAGACCTATGGTGTCAGTCGTATAATGAGGACATGTTTACCCTACAAATAAAAGCCGCTAACACAACCTTAATAAGAAGAGGTAAACGTACTTACCCTAGATACTCTTACAACTTACGTACGACAAAGATAGCGGACTTCTATATGTTCATTGCTTTAGACATTCAGAAGGTATTGGTTATGCCTACTAGGAAATTGGGGCGCAAGGAAGGTTTACAGATACACCCCAACAAGTTCACAGAAGAGACAGAGAAAGAGGGACTAGACCTCCTCCGTAATTTTAGAAGGGAAGACCATCCTCTAGGGCAATAACACCAAGCCCTACAACAACGACAAAACACGCCGAAACAATAAATACAGTAAAACCAAGCACAAAGTAACCTCAGATAAGCAGGGGGTTGAAAGAGGCGCTATTGTATGCAGATATCGGTATGTTGAGAAATGTATAGTAGTCATGTACGGCATACCACATATGGTATGTAACTGTTTCTTGTCTTGTGTAAACAAGTATGGTACAAAGACACTCCGGTTTAACAACCTGCGACTACAATATGACGATTAAACTCGAACCCGAGACAGGGGTTCCGCTATTTGATGACGATCCTGCGGTGGACTTGAACGTTCGCACGCAAGCAGCGAAGACGACGGCCTTAGAGCTAGCAGAACACGGGTTAGAACTTAGACCCAGCAAAGAAGATGAAGACGTGGCGGCTAAACTTGCCATAGCGTATGCAGACGACCCTGAAAAAACGTCTAAGAAAGCAACAAACAAACGTATGGCTAACCTGACCCCAGCCTCACTGGTGCTTACAGGCAACATACTCACGGAATTTGGTGCCTCTGTAGTGGAGTCAGCCGTTTCTGTGCGTCACTTAGTAACGAACAAGCTAATATTAGAGACAGAGAACCCCGACCCACGCGTCCGTATCCGAGCGTTGGAGTTACTGGGTAAGATTTCGGACGTAGGACTGTTCGCAGAGAAGTCAGAAGTTACCGTTACACACCAGTCAACAGATGATTTGAAGGCAAAACTGCGTAAGAAGCTAGAAAAACTGGTAAATCCACCTGAAGAAGTTGTTTTAGATGGAGTAATTGTGGATGTAGACACAGAATTGGGGTTAGAAGGGAGTGAATAGCACCTCCGAAGCGTTTACCCAAGAAGAAATCCAGCATATGTTGGATAACATAGACGAGTTCAGCACTGACGAGGTGGTGGAGATAGAGAGACTTGTCGATGAGTTAGACAAACGGCGTACAGTAAAGGCCGCACACGACGACTTAATAGAATTTTGTAAACTTATGCAGCCTGACTACCTAGTTGGGAAGCATCACCGCATGTTGGCCGACCTTCTAATGGCCATCGAGCGAGGAGATAAAGACAGGGCGTGTGTAAACATACCGCCTCGTCATGGTAAGTCCCAGCTTGTATCCATATTCTACCCTGCGTGGTATCTAGGGCGTAATCCTAACAAGAAGGTGATGATGGTGTCTCACACCACTGACTTAGCGGTAGACTTCGGACGTAAAGTACGAAACATAATTGCTAGTGACGCCTACGCAGACATCTTCCCAACAGTAAAGCTCGCCAGTGACTCTAAATCAGCCGGACGCTGGAGTACGAGCATGGGTGGGGAGTATTACGCGTGTGGTGTTGGTTCGGCTCTAGCGGGCCGTGGTGCGCATTTACTACTTGTAGATGACCCTCACTCTGAGCAAGACGTGATTAACGGTAACTTTATTGTCTTTGAGAAGGCATACGAGTGGTTCACGTTCGGCGCCCGTACGCGCCTAATGCCGGGGGGTAGTGTGGCTATTATCCAGACACGGTGGCATATGGACGACCTGACAGGGCGTGTTGTAAAGGATATGGCCCAGAACGAGCGAGCTGACCAGTATGAGGTCATAGAGTTCCCCGCTATATTAGATGTGGACGACAAAGACACAGGTAAACCCATACAGAAACCGCTGTGGCCAGAGTTCTTTGACCTTGAGGCGTTACTACGTACCAAGGCGTCAATGCCTACGTTCCAGTGGAACGCCCAGTATCAGCAACAACCCACTGCTGAAGAGGCCGCACTGGTCAAACGGGAGTGGTGGAACGAGTGGGATCAAGAACGACCCCCCGCCTGCGAATATATAATCATGTCCTTGGACTCCGCAGCAGAAAAACACAACCGTGCTGACTATACTGCACTTACTACGTGGGGAGTGTTCCTTAATGAGGAGACTTCAGCGTATAATATAATCTTGCTTAATAGCATAAAAGAGCGTATGGAGTTCCATGAGCTGAAAGAATTAGCTATGGATCAATACACGGAGTGGGAACCGGACGCTTTTATAGTAGAGAAGAAGAGTTCTGGTGTGGCGTTGTATCAAGAAATGCGACGTATGGGATTGCTCGTGCAAGAGTACACACCTCATAGAGGCTCTGGTGACAAGTTAGCACGCTTAAACTCTGTGTCAGACATCGTGCAGTCTGGACTAGTGTGGGTTCCACAGACTAGGTGGGCAGAGGAAGTAGTAGAAGAGATCGCTGGGTTTCCCTTTATGAGCCATGACGATCTAGTGGATTCCACAGTTATGGCACTTATGCGGTTCAGACAAGGCGGATTTATACGACTACCAACTGATGAGCCAGAAGAAATTAAATACTTTAAACATCGCGGTAGCGGGTTCTATTGATGAAAAATTACTATGGTAAGAAAGGCCCAAAAGGTAAAAGAATAGTAGGTAAAACTGCTAACGGTAAATACCACCTAACAAACTATGGTTCTGGAAGTATTCCTACAGACCCCAAAGAAGCTAAAAAACTTGGTAAGGCTTACGATTATAAGTCTGATAAGAAAAAATAAGAGGTTACAAAATGGCAATTGAGAAAGGTATCTACGCGGCACCAGAAAGCATAGAAGACGTAGAAGTAGAAGAAGCGGACATGGAAGCGGACTTGTCTATTGAGATAGTCGATCCTGAGATGGTAACTCTATCCGACGGTAGTATGGAGATTACACTAATCCCCGATGCCAACGAGACCGATCTAATGGCGTTTGATGCCAACCTAGTGGACGCACTTGACGAAGGACTCCTAAACGAGTTATCAGGTGAGTTAATAGGTATGGTAGACGCGGACGTTGACAGCCGTAAAGACTGGGCAGATACCTACGTCAAAGGACTAGACATCCTAGGATTTAAGTACGAAGAGCGTACTACTCCTTGGCAGGGCGCATGTGGCGTGAACTCTACCGTCCTAGCCGAAGCAGCTATACGGTTCCAAGCAGAGACCATGAGTGAGACTTTTCCTGCTCAAGGGCCGGTAAAGGTAAAGGTTCTAGGTAAAGAGACTAAAGAGAAGTTAGAAGCAGCAGAACGTGTAAAAGCGGACATGAACTATGAGCTTACAGAGAACATGGTGGAGTATCGTCCAGAGCACGAAAGAATGCTGTATAGCCTAGGACTTGCAGGATCGGCCTTTAAGAAGGTTTACTTTGACCCCAATATGGGTAGACAGGCTGCTATCTATATTCCGGCAGAAGACGTTATCGTGCCTTATGGAGCATCTAACATAGAATCTGCCGAGCGTGTTACCCATGTAATGCGTAAGACTAAAAACGAAGTAATGAAGTTACAGGTTAGCGGTTTCTACGCAGGAGTAGAACTAGGAGAGCCTCGTCCCTTCCACACCGACATCGAAGAGAAGAAGGCGGAAGAAGGTGGATACGACATCACTGATGATGATCGCTACACTATATACGAGATTCATGCAGACCTTATCATTGAGGGAGTGGATGATGAAGACGGTATTGCAAAACCCTACATCGTTACTATAGAGCGTGGTACTGAAGAGATACTGGCTATCCGTCGTAACTGGAACGAAGATGACATGCTCACTCTAAAGCGTCAGCATTTCGTACATTACGTATATGTGCCCGGATTTGGCTTCTACGGCCTCGGACTCATACATATAGTAGGAGGGTACGCTAAAGCAGGAACATCTATAATACGTCAATTGGTAGACGCTGGTACGCTGTCTAATCTTCCGGGGGGTCTGAAGTCTCGTGGTCTACGGATTAAGGGTGACGATACCCCCATAGAACCGGGCGAGTTTAAGGATGTAGACGTGCCATCAGGTAGCATAAGAGAAAACATTATGCCTTTGCCTTATAAAGAGCCTAGCCAAACTTTGCTAGCCCTGCTTAACCAAATTACTACTGAAGGCCGTAGGCTAGGCGCTATTAGTGACATGAATATATCTGACATGTCGGCTAACGCCCCAGTAGGTACTACCCTAGCACTGCTAGAGCGGACGCTAAAACCAATGGCCGCAGTACAGGCACGCGTTCATTACGCTATGAAGCTAGAGTTTAAGATGCTCAAAGCTATAATGGCCGAAGAAGCGTCAGTAGAATACGATTACCAGCCTAATAGAGGCGAAGTAGCTGCACGTCAAGCGGACTACGCTATGGTAGACGTTATCCCTGTTAGTGACCCTAACAGCTCTACAATGGCTCAACGAGTCGTGCAGTATCAAGCCGTGTTGCAGATGTCGCAACAGGCACCTCAGATATACAACCTACCTCAATTACATCGTCAGATGATTGAAGTGCTCGGCGTAAAGAACGCCGACAAGTTAGTACCTACGGAAGATGACGTGAGACCTACTGATCCCGTAAGCGAAAACATGAACGCGCTAACAGGTACCCCCATAAAAGCGTTCCTAACTCAAGACCACGAAGCTCACATAGCGGCGCACCAGTCGTTTATGCAAGACCCAATGATCGCTCAAACCATTGGTCAGAACCCTCAAGCACAACAAATCATGGCGTCGCTACAAGCGCACATAGCAGAGCACCTAGGGTTCAGATACCGCAAACAGATGGAAGAGAAGCTCGGTGTGGCACTACCCCCACCAAACGAAGAGCTGCCTGAAGAGATCGAAGTTCAGTTGTCGCGCCTCATATCTGAGGGTGGTAAGCAGCTTACGCAACAGCATCAGCAACAAGCAGCGCAGAAAGCGGCACAGCAGCAGCAGCAAGACCCCATAATACAGTTACAGCAAGCGGAGCTACAGGTTAAACAGCAAGAAGTGCAGCGTAAGGCTCAGAAAGACCAAGCCGATGCGCAGCTCAAGCAGGCTGAATTGCAGCGTAAAGTGCAGAAAGATCAAGCTGATGTAGCAGTAGACCAACAACAACTCGAAATCGAAAGGCAAGAGTTACAGATAGATGCCCAGAAAGCGGGCGCTAAACTAGCTGCCGACAGAAGGACAGCTAATACCAAACTTGACCTCGACTTACTAAGAGAGGCCAAAAACAAACCGAAGGAATAAATCATGGCTAAAACCGTCTTTGACGTGCTACGAAACAAAATCGAAGAGGACATCTCTTCTGCACAAGAATTTCTAGGTAATGGAGGAGCTAAAGACTTCGCCCAATACAAAGAAATAACAGGAATGCTACGAGGTCTCACTTCCTGTCTTAATCATACAAATGACCTCTCGCGTAATTATTTGGAAGACGACAATGACTGATCTAACAATAGTACCAAAAGAAGCAGAGAACGAAGAAGAACTAGAGCACCAAATCCCCACTCCTGTAGGGTATCGTGTCCTAGTAGCCATGCCGGAAGTAGAAGATACGTATGGTGAAAGTGGCATAATCAAGTCTAGTAAGGAAATTCACAACGAATACATCATGTCTACCATAGGGCTTGTGCTCGACATGGGAGATCAAGCGTATTCTGACAACACTCGTTTTCCTACCGGAGCTTGGTGTAAGTCTGGGGACTACGTAATGTTCCGTGCCAATACTGGCACGCGTTTTAAAGTAGGTGGTGTTGAGTATCGTTTAATGAATGATGACTCAATTGAAGCAGTAGTAAGCGATCCTCGTGGCGTTACACGAGTGTGAGGAGTAAATAATGGGATTTCAAAAAGTTGAGTATACCTTCCCTGACGATCAAGAGGACAAAGGTATCGAAATAGAAGACTCTAGTGCTATAGAGATTGATATATCTGGCAAGTCAACCCCTGAGTCAGAGCCAGAGCCTGTCAAGCAGGAAAAAGAAGTTGAAGTCGAAGTTGTAGACGACACGCCTAAAGCAGACAGAGGCCGCAAAGCATCTAAGCCTCCTGAAGACCTTACTGATGAAGAGTTAGAAGACTACTCGGATAAGGTGCGTAAAAGAATCCAGCACTTTAGTAAAGGGTATCACGATGAAAGACGCGCTAAAGAAGCAGCGCACCGTGAGCGAGTGGAGTTTGAAAACTACGCTAAATCTCTTGTAGAAGAAAATAGCAAGTTAAAAAATAGCGTAGAGAAGAACCAAGCAGCTTTACTAGAGCAAGCTAAGAAAAACTCAGCAATTGAAATGCTTTCCGCTAAACGCGCATACAAGATGGCGTATGAGGCTGGAGACGCAGATAAATTGGTCGAGGCGCAAGAAAAGATAACCAATGCCAAGATAAAGGCCGATAAGTTAGGTGATTTTAGCCCCGAACCTTTACAAGAAGCTGAAGTTCCTGTACAAATACCTCAAGAAGCTCCGATTCAACCAGATACCAAAGCGTCCGAATGGGCAAATGAAAATTCTTGGTTTGGTTCAGATGACGAGATGACAGCTTATGCTATGGGTGTACACAGTAAGCTGGTTAAGCAAGGTGTGGACACCACTAGTGATGAATACTACGAGACTATTAATGCTCGTATGCGAAATACCTTCCCTGAAGAATTTGGGGAAATTGAAGAATTAGAGGAGAAACCAAGCAAAAAGCAGTCTAATGTGGTTGCACCCGCTACGCGGAGCACAGCACCTAAGAAAATTAGGTTAACGCAAACACAGGTGGCTATCGCTAAGAAACTTGGAGTACCCCTTGATTTATACGCCAAAAAGGTTGCAGAAGAGATGAGGAAAGTATGATGGCTGAGAACAGAATTAAACGTGAAGAAGTAACCCGTGAAAAAACGGCCCGCAAAGCAGCTTGGACTAGGCCAGAAGTATTACCTTCTCCTACACCCGAGCCGGGCTATGCATTTCGCTGGATTCGTGTAAGCACGCAAGGCACTGTTGATGCCACTAACGTATCCTCCAAATTACGCGAAGGTTGGGAGCCAGTAAAAGCATCGGATCACCCAGAGATTACTCTTGTGTCTATTGAGAACGAAAAGTTCAAAGACAACTTGATAATCGGCGGTCTAATGCTATGTAAAGCTCCTGTCGAAATGGTTGACGAGCGCAATACGTACTACAGAGATCAGAGTAAGGCGCAAATGCAATCTGTAGACAACAGCCTAATGCGAGAGAACGACCCACGGATGCCGTTATTTAACGACCGTAGGTCAAAAGTTACCTTTGGTAACGGAACTTAAACTAATTTAATAGGTGAAATAAATGGCAACTACAGCCTCTCCATACGGGTTTGTTCCCGTACGTAAAGCTGACGGTACACCTTATGCTGGTGCCCGTGACGCTTTTCTTATTACTCCTGCTGGCGTAGCTCAAAACATCGGCTATGGTTCTATTGTTGAACTAAACGCAGGATACGTACAACTAGCTTCTGGCACTGGCGCAGACGCAACTACTAACAATCTTGGCGGCAACGGTATCGGTGCTCTAGGTGTGTTTGTTGGTTGTGAATACATCAATGCTGAAGGTCAGTTGATCTTTGCTCAGTACTACCCTTCAGGCACTGCTAACGCTACTGCTTATGTAGTAACTGATCCGAGTGTAACTTTCCAAGTACAAGCTGACGGCGCTATTGCTCAGACTGCTCTTGGCCACAATGCTCCTCTAACTGGCGCACAGAACGCTACAACTTCTGTAAACACTGCCACTGGCAAGTCTAACATTGCAATCGACGCTACTACTGCGACTGCAACTAAGGCGTTCAAAGTAATTGGTTTTGTAACTAAAACTGGTTCTGCTATTGGCGACGCTAAGACTGATGTCTTGGTTAAATTTAACCTACCGTACCATCAAATGGGTACCGGCATCGTAGGAGAATAACTAGATGGCTATTTCAAGAAGTCAATTACTCAAAGAGCTACTCCCCGGACTAAACGCATTATTCGGTCTGGAGTACGCGAAATACGGCGAAGAGCATAAAGAGATTTTCGAGACTGAAACCTCTGATCGTTCCTTCGAGGAAGAAACTAAACTGTCTGGTTTTGGCTCTGCCCCAACTAAGGCGGAAGGTTCTGCAATTGAGTATGACAATGCTCAAGAAGCATGGACTGCACGTTACACGCACGAAACCGTTGCAATGGGTTTCTCAATCACTGAAGAAGCGATTGAAGATAACTTGTATGACTCTCTGTCATCTCGTTATACCAAAGCATTGGCTCGCGCTATGGCGTACACTAAGCAGGTTAAAGCAGCGGACATCCTGAACAATGCTTTTGCTGCTGGCAGCACTTACGGTGATGGACAGACTCTATGTTCTACTACTCACCCGTTGGTTAGCGGTGGTAACAACTCCAACCGCCCTGCTGTTGCGGCTGACCTTAACGAAACTTCTTTGGAAGCGTCTATCATTCAGGTAGCAGGCTACACTGATGAGCGTGGTCTTCTGATCGCGGCCAAGCCTAAGAAGCTAGTTATCCCACCTTCCTTACAGTTTGTTGCAACTCGTTTGCTTGAGACTGAAGGTCGTGTAGGAACTGCTGACAACGACATCAACGCCATTATGAGCAACGGCGCTGTACCCGGCGGGTATGCAGTCAATCACTACCTGACTGACACTGACGCTTGGTTTATGATGACTGATGTACCAAATGGTTTGAAGCACTTCGTACGTAGCCCAATGGCTACCTCTATGGATGCTGATTTCGATACTGGTAACAGCCGCTACAAGGCTCGTGAACGCTACTCGTTTGGCGTATCTGATCCTCTGGGCATCTTCGGATCGCCCGGCGCTTAACAGCGTAGTAACATGCTGTACTAAGGGGGCTTCGGCCCCCTTTTTTATTGTTGACTTAAATACACACACTGTGATATGTTCTGCTATATCGGGAAACAATCCGGTGAATCTGACAGACCCGACTGACGACATGTAGACAGATTCTCCTTAACTCACATGTGAGAACTTTATAATGGCTAAAACCACTTTTTCAGGCCCAGTCCGTTCGGATAATGGCTTTCAAATCCCTGTAGTAACTACCGCTAATCTGCCAGCTTTTGCTGACGTTGCTGTAGGCACTGCATACATGGTCAGCGATAACGGTGGCGGTAACAACGAATACTGCATCGTGATTAATACTGGCGCTGCTTGGGTAACCGCTGTAGGCGCGGCTCTTTCTTAATAGGAGGCATCTATGTCTAGTTCTGATGTTTCCGCAAAGCGGATTACTGGCGCAGGCTCGGTAGGTGTAGGGCCAGCGCGAGTAAGACAAGTACAAGTGCTGACTAACAACTCTGGTGCGGGGCGACTTACTATTACCAACGGTAACGGCGGAGCCACTCTATTAGATATTGACTTTGAGGCAAATGACTCTCATTCCGTTAACATACCCGACTATGGGGTGCGCTTTCAGGATGATGTTTATATTACTGCTTTTACCAATATCACCGCTATTACAGTGTTCTATAGTTAATGCGTAGGTACTACAAGAAAGGCGGCGGAGTGGGCATGAAAGGTATGTCCATCAGTAGTGGCGATAAACGCTCTACTAAATCCGGCGCGGGTATGACCGCTAAAGGTGTAGCTAAGTACAGGAAGAATAATCCCGGCTCTAAGTTAAAGACTGCGGTTACCGAGGATAAACCAACTGGCAAGCGGGCAAGTAGGCGTAAGTCTTACTGCGCTCGTTCCGCTGGACAAATGAAAAAGTTTCCTAAAGCGGCTAAAGACCCTAATTCAAGGTTACGGCAAGCTAGGAAACGATGGAAATGTTAGGAGAATAGCACGATGGATGATATGAAGACCCCAAAAGTACCTTCTAAAGAAGAGTTTGATAAGATGACTCCCGAGCAAAAAGCCGCCCGTAAGAAAGAAGCTATGATGCAGAACCTGAATATGACTCCCCAAGAGAAAAAAGCTAGGGAAGTTATGAAGAAACCCGATAAGAAAATGATGGCTGGTGGTATGGCTAAGAAGTATAAAGCTGGCGGTAAGGTTCGTGGCTGCGGTATGGCTCGTGGCGGTAGAGTTTGTAAGATGGTCAAAATGAAAGGTGCGTAATGCGACGCTACTACAAGAAGAGCGATTGCGGTTGTGGCAGTAAACCCCGAAAGATGAAAGAAGGGGGCACTGTAAAAGACGCGTGCTATAAGAAGGTCAAGAAGCAATATAAGGTGTTCCCGTCAGCATATGCGTCGGGAGCTATTGCTAAGTGCCGGAAGAAAAAGGCTGGTAAGTAATGCGTGCGTACTACAAGTCTGGCGGTAAGATACGTAAGACAGCCAAAGGAGCCTCGTTAAAGCGTTGGTTTCAAGAGGACTGGAAAGACGTGCGTACTGGTAAGGCTTGTGGCAGAAAGAAAGGAGATGGCCGTGGTACTCCCTATTGCCGTCCTTCTAAGAGAGTATCTGAAAAGACTCCTAAGACTTCTGGCGAGATGTCTAGCGCCGAGAAAGCAAAAAAAGTAGCAGAGAAGAAAAGACTAGGACAGCCAGCAGGTAAGCCTAGGCGAGTATCAGCTACTAAGCGGAGAAAGAAATAATGGGTATGGGCGTTAAGCACTACAAAAAAGACGGAAAAGAGCATAAGGGCGGTCTACATAAGATGGCTGATGGTAGTCTTCACACAGGCAAAACCCATAGCAAGACTAGCGTAAAGTTGTTCCACTATGGAGATTTGTCCAAGAAAGCTAAGGTCAAAGCTAAATCGGGGTGGGGTAAATAATGGCTACATCAGGCACTACAGCATTTGACATGGATTTCACGGAGATCGCAGAAGAAGCGTTTGAACGTGCAGGTCGTGAGATGCGTTCTGGGTACGATCTTCGCACTGCGAGACGATCCATGAACCTGCTAACTATTGAGTGGCAGAACCGTGGTATTAACATGTGGACTATCGACGACGGCACTATTAACTTAGTGAAGGGTCAGACTACTCCTTATGATTTACCCGCAGATACTATTGATTTATTAGAGCATCAGATACGTACGGGTAACGGTAACGCGGCTACTCAAACTGACCTTACTCTAAGCCGTATTAGTGTGAGTACTTACGCGTCTATACCTAACAAGTTAACACAAGGTAGGCCGATACAGCTATACATAGAGCGTCTTCGTGATGCTCCTAAAGTTAACGTATGGCCTATCCCTGATAATAATGGTTACGTGCTGTATTACTGGCGTATGCGTCGTATACAAGACGCTGGTAGCGGAGCAGAAACAGCGGATATGAACTTTAGGTTCTTCCCGTGTTTAGTAGCAGGTCTAGCGTATTACATAGCTATGAAGTTACCCGAAATGGTTGACAGAGTACCAATGCTAAAAGCCGTATACGATGAACAGTTCCAGATGGCCGCAGGAGAAGATAGAGAAAAGACTTCGGCTAGATTTGTCCCGCGTATAGGGTACGTATAAACATGGGTGCGCAGTTTGCCTCTAGTAAGAAGGCCATTGCTTTATGCGATGTGTGTGGGTTTCAGTACAAACTAAAAGACCTAAAAAGTCTGGTTGTAAAGAACATAGACACTAACATAAAAGCATGTCCTGAGTGTTGGAACGAAGATCAGCCTCAAAACATGTTAGGCGAGTTTCCAGTACACGATCCGCAAGCATTGCGTAATCCTCGCCCAGATCAAAGCCTAGGAGAGGCGGGAGTCACTAGTAGTAGGGACATACAATGGGGATGGAGTCCTGTAGGTAGAGGAGTAGACCCTTACGGTTTAACTCCTAACGCGCTACTAATTAATGGTAGTATAGGACAAGTTACAGTAACAACTTAATGGGAGTAATACCATAATGCTTAAAGGCAAACAGTCTAAAATGGACAAAAACAAAGACGGCAAGATTTCTGGCGCTGACTTTAAGATGATGAAGAGTGGTGGTAAGGTAAAAGACGGCTATGCAGAAGGTGGAAAAGTTAAGGTTCGTGGTACTGGAGCTGCGACTAAAGGCTTGTACGCACGCGGGCCGATGGCATAATTTATGAATTACACTGAACTGAAAGCTAATATCCAAGACATCTGCGAAACTACGTTTACGGCGGATCAACTTGCTATGTTCACGCAGCAGGCAGAGCAAAAGATATATAACTCAGTTCAGATACCTGCCCTGCGGAAAAACGTTACTGGAGTACTAACCAACGGTAATAAGTACCTAAGTACGCCATCTGATTTCTTGTGGACTTACTCTCTAGCAGTTATAGACGCTAATGGGGTCTACACTTTCTTGCTTAACAAAGACGTTAATTTTATGCGAGAAGCGTACCCAAACCCTGCAAGTACAGGAGCGCCCAAGCATTACGCGTATTTTGATGACAACTCTTTTATTTTAGGGCCAACCCCAAATGCCGCATACAGTATGGAGTTACACTACGGGTACTACCCGCAGTCTATAGTTACGGCAAGTACTACGTGGTTAGGTGAAGAGTTTGACTCCGCGCTATTAAACGGCGCGTTAGTAGAAGCAATACGCTTTATGAAGGGCGAGCAAGACCTAGTGGCTAACTATACTAATATGTATTTGTTAGCTATGAAACAGTTAGAAAATCTTGGCGATGGTAAATTACGTGAAGATGCATATCGTTCTGGGCAATTCAGAACTTCAGTTACTTGAGGAATTAAAAAATGGCTATATCGCAGGCAATGTGTACTTCTTTTAAAATCGCTCTGTTAGACGGAGAGATGGACTTTAGTAGTAACACAGGACAAACTTTTAAGATAGCACTATATACGAGCAGTGCTACACTAGGCGCAAGCACTACCGCTTACGCTACAACTAACGAGATAGCTAACGGTAATGGGTACACTACTGGCGGCTACTCCTTGACCATAAGCACGAATCCTACAAATGGAGGCAGTGGTACTACAGCTTTCCTAGATTTTGGTGACGCTGTATGGCCTAACGCTACTATTACTGCTCGTGGCGCACTTATCTACAAATCAGGCGGTGGTAATCCCTCTGTCGCGGTACTAGATTTTGGAGCAGACAAAACGTCTACTTCGGGTGACTTTACAGTGCAGTTCCCTGCTGGCGACGCTACCAACGCTATTGTACGCATAGCATAAGGCGTTAAAGAATGCCGTCTTCTGTTACATACTCTGGATGGGGTAACGGTGCGTGGGGACAAACCTCTTGGGGTACTGACTTAACAGCAGTAATACCTGATGGAGTAGTAGGAACCATAGCGGTAGGCTCAGTAACTATACTAGCGGGTATTACGGTATCCGTTACTGGAGTAGTAGGCACAGCTACTCTGGGCACTGTTACAACCGATGCTGACTCTGTTGTCATCGAAACAGGACTTACAGGCACTACTGCCGTAGGAAGTGTAGCAGTAGTAGGTAAGGCAGCATTTGCGGTTACTGGAGTATCGGGAACGGCCTCACTAGGCACAGTAATAGTAAGAATACCTAAAGTAGTGCCTGTTACGGGGTTAGCGGGAACAGCCTCAACTGGTACAGCAACGGTACAAGCTAAAGCAGTAACGGAAGCTACAGGGGTAGTGGGAACGGTCTTATTAGGTACGGCGATAGCCAGACTACCTAAAGTAGTACCTGTTACAGGGCTGGCGGGAACGGCCTCATTAGGAACTGTGTTTGTAGCCTTCGGGCAGACAGTATCGGTGACAGGAGTTGAGGGCACTGTAGCCCTAGGCACTGTAGATGTTAGAATACCTAAGACAGTATCAGTAACAGGTGTTTCTGCTGTAGGATATACAAGTACTATAAATATGTGGGGGCTAGTTAATACCACACAGAACCCAAGCTGGGGAAATGTAAATGACGCACAGAACCCAAGCTGGGGAAATGTAAATGACGCACAGAACCCTAACTGGACAAACGTAATAGCCGCATGAGGCCAATTAAATGACAACGCAATATACTTCAATACTTAAACTTGCATTACCAGTTCAAGGCGAGCTTAGTGGTTCTTGGGGTGATGTAGTAAATAACAATATCACCTCTATGGTGGAGCAAGCTGTCGCAGGCCGTGCGGTAATTAATACGTGGTCTGGGAACTCACATACGCTAACCAGCGCAAACGGGACTACTTCCGAATCAAGATGTGCGATGCTAGAGTTTACCGACACAGGTACTCAGCTAACTGGCGCAGGAACTGTAGTATGCCCCACAGCTACTAAAATATACATCGTAAAGAATGCCACTGGGCAGAGCGTAACGCTTAAAACATCCGGTGGTTCGGGGATTCTTGTCCCTAACGGACGCACTATGTTCTTGTTCTGCGATGGAACTAACGTAGTCGAAGCACTAACTAGCACAACATCCTTACAGTTAGGTACTAGCACTGTAGTAACGGCGGTACTAGACGAAGACAATCTAGGGTCAAACAGCGCCACATCTCTCGCCACTCAACAGTCTATTAAAGCATATGTAGACTCTCAAGTAGGTGCCGCAGATACATTAGCAGAAGTCCTTGCCCTTGGTAACACTACGGGGGGTACGAACATTGTAGTATCTACTAACGATGAGCTTGTGCTACCTGACGGTGCAGAGGGCGCACCCTCTCTCACAAACACTGGCGACACTAACACAGGTATTTACTTTGGCGCTGCTGATACGGTAAGTGTTACTACTGGCGGTACTAAACGACTGGATGTAAACAGCGCAGGTATTTCTGTAGTAGGTACAGCTTCCGGTACTGCCCTAGCCGCTACAGGTACTTCCGCAGTCCAAGTGTCGGTGGGTACTACAGCTCAACGACCAGCAAACGGCGCAGGTCAGTTTCGATACAACTCTACGCTAGGTAAGTTTGAGGGTTACACGACAGAATGGGGCGAAATCGGCGGCGGTGCTGCTGAGTTACTCCTTAATCAGTTTACAGGTAATGGCTCTACAACTGCCTTTACTATGTCTTCTTCACCAGTAGAAGCTAACACGCTTGTATATATTGACGGTGTTTACCAGAACAAAACGGCATACTCCGTTGCTAACGACGTTATAACGTTCTCAGCCGCTCCAGCAAACAATGCGGCTATCGAAGTTACAGCGGCTACAGTAGCCCCCGCAGAGGCTCCAACTACGTTCTCCCTTAGTCAGTTTACAGGTAATGGCTCTACAACAGCGTTTACTCTGTCATCTCAATCAGTAGAGAACAACACTGACGCTTACTTTGACGGTGTGTATCAGTCTAAAAGCAACTACACAGTATCTGGAACTACTATTACTTTTAGTACGGCTCCCGCAAACGGTGTAGCTGTCGAGGTAATGGCTTCTCAGGGCGTTAGCGTAAGTATAGGTACCCCTGATAACAATACCGTCACAACGGCTAAGATAGTAAATAGCGCGGTTACAACGGCTAAGATAGCAGATGATGCAGTTACTGCCGCCAAGATCGCTGACGACGCAGTAGTTGCAGCCGCTATCGCAGATGATGCCGTAGGAGCAGCCGCAATAGCTTCTGACCCTATAGCTGTAGGAATAACCACAACAGTTACAAGTAGTAACATAACTGCTACAGTAAACACACATGTATACGTAGATACGGCTAGTCGAACTATTACTTTACCTGCTTCTCCTTCTATAGGGCAACGGGTGTTAATAACTGTAGGTAACTTCACAGACACAGTAGTAGGGCGAAACGGATCAAACATTATGAGTAGCGCATCTAACATGACATTAGATTCTGCGTACCTCTCAATTCAATTTATGTATACAAACTCTACAGTAGGATGGGCAATGACATGAGTAATTTTACAGACTTTATAGGTGGCGGCGGTGGTTCTCTACCAGTAAACATAGCATTAACTGAATCACAAACATGGGTTCCACCCGTTGATGGAAACATTTGTATTCATGTTATTGGCGCTGGTGGCGGCGGTGTCGGCTCTAGTGGCGGTGGCGGTGGTGGTGCTGGTGGGTATTGCAAAAAGAACTCTTTGGCTGTCACTACCTCTGGCTCTTTTACAGTTGTTATAGGTTCAGGAGGATTAGGCTCTACGAATAACGCGACTGCAAGCAACGGAGGCAACTCAACAGTTGCTGGTACAGGGCTGTCAGCCACGCTAACCGCTAACGGCGGTACTGGCCCTGCAACGAATGCTAACGGGCAGGGAGGGACAGCATCTAATGGCGATGTAAATAATACTGGTGGTCAAGGCGGCTGGTATGGCGGCGGGGCAGTAGGCGTGTATAGGTCTAATAGTTCTAACTCTCAAACCGGACAACGTGGAGCTGGTGAAAGTTCTGATGCGCTGGGTGACCCCGCCCTGATGGGTTATGGTTATATAGTCGGAGGCCAAGGCGGTAAGACTTTTAACGGCGAAAGTGACTACTCAACAGTTGGAATGCACGGAGGGTTTTTAGCTGGCGGTGGCTCATCTTGGGGAGGAGGCGCTGCGTACCAAAGTTGGGGCGGTGACGGTGGCGTAGGAGGTGGCGGGGGAATGGGCTACAAAACTAGCAACACTAATTCTGCTTTTGGCGGTACTGGTGGTGACGGCATCGTAATTATCCAATACCTACCAGCATAAGGAGAGAAAAATGAAATACAAAATTAAAGATGCTGACGGAAACGTCACAAACACTATAAAAGCTAGTGCTGAGTTTGTTGAAGCTAACTTTGAACACTATGAACTGTATGTTGAGCCTACATCAGCAGAGCCTACAGTAGCAGAAGCTGGCCGCATGTGGCGTGATATGGAACTATCCTCTTCAGACTACATAGTCCCTCTGTCAGACCATCCACAACGTGCAGCTTACATGACCTACCGTACAGCTTTGCGGGATTGGCCCTCTACAGATGCATTCCCTGCAACTAAGCCGGAGTTAGGAGAATAATATGTCAGTAACTAAAGTAAGTAGTACGCTGCTTGCAGATAACTCTGTTACAGCCGTAGCTATTCTTGATGGTACTATTACCTCTGCCAAGTTAGGCGCAGGCGTAGGCGGAGCATTCAACAACTTTTTAATAAAGACAGCAGACTACACCGCAGTTACACGCGATCAGATAATCGTAAACAGCGCAAGTGCTAGAACGATTACACTGCCCGCAAGTCCCGCAGCAGGGAACGTAGTATTTATAAAAAACGCTGGTGCAGGTGTTGTAACCGTGGGGCGTAATGGCTCAAACATTAATTCAACGGCAGATAACGGCTCACTGGCGACAGACGCTGGTGCAACTCTTGTGTACGTTGATTCAACAATCGGATGGAAGGAGCTTTAAATGGCTATTAAATTAGGCGGGGGTGGCTCTGCGTCATTCCCTACAATATTTTTAAGCAAATCCCAGACATGGGTTCCACCACAGGACGGCAACATAATGATTCATGTCATTGGCGCTGGTGGTGGTGGCCGTGGTTGGGATTCTTATACGACTAGTGGTGCTGCTGGTGGCTATTGCAGAAAAAACTCTTTAGCTGTAACTACCTCTGGCTCTTTTACAGTTGTCGTTGGAGCAAGTGGCGCTGGCGGTGCAAACGGCAGAGGTAATAGTGGTCAAGGAGGCACTGGAGGAAACTCAACTGTAGCAGGCACTGGGTTGTCGGCTACTCTAACGGCTAACGGGGGTGCAGGGGCGGCAGGTTCTAATGGCGCATCGGCCGCATCAGGAGGCACAGCCTCAAATGGGGATGTAAATAACACAGGTGGTGCAGGGGGGGTTGCTTGGGGCGTATACGGTGGTGCTGGCGGTGGCGCAGTGGGGCTTACAGGGACAGGGCAAGCAGGTACTGTTGGTAATTCAGACATTCCCACAGCGGGAGAATGTGACATTATTGGAGACTTGTGGTCATCTACAATAGGTCAAATAGCTGGCGGCATAGCTGGGCGCTGTATTAGAAAGACTAGTGGCACAGTACCTTATGACGCTGTCAATGGCGGCCCACTATCAGGCGGAGGCGGTGTTTTATTTAATACAGGCAGTGAGATGCTGGTGCAAGGCGGTGCTGGAGGCATTGGTGGCGGTGGGGGTGCAGGCGAAAACAGGGGCCACATCTCATCATCTTTAGGTGGTGAAGGCGGTGAAGGTCTTGTTGTTATCCAGTACATCCCATAAGGAGATATGAAATGAAATACAATATTAAAGATGCTGATGGAAACATAACAAACACCATCACTGCTGACGCTGAGTTTGTTGAAGCCAATTTTGAACACTATTCGCTTTGGGTAGCACCTACACCTGTAGAACCTACAGCAGAAGAAGCTGGGCGTACATGGCGCAATGGTGAGTTAGATGCTACAGATAGAGCAGCAGAGATATCTGACTGGCCGAACCGTGACAACATCCTGACCTACAGGACTGCATTGCGTGACTGGCCTGCTACTGACGACTTCCCAGATACGCGACCGACTTTAGGAGAATAAGATGCCTCTAACTACGATAAAGACAACGGGGGTTACAGACGACGCTGTCACGGCTGCGTTGATAGCTGATGATGCTGTTGGTTCTGCCGCGATTGCAGATGGTGCTGTAGGTACGGCTGCTTTAGCATCTACTATAGCCGCTGGTATTCCTACGGCAACGGTAAGCAGCAACGGCAATGCAACAGCTAACACGCATCATTACGTTGGCACTGCTGGCGTAACGCTAACGCTTCCAACGCCCACTGTAGGCATGAAGGTGTACGTCACTGTAGGTAACTTTGTAAACACCGTGGTTGGTCGCAACAGTAGCACCATTGTAGGACAATCTTCAGACTTAACAATTGATGTGGCTAACATGAGCATTGGTCTTATTGGCATATCAACTTCAGCATGGGTATTTATCTAATGAGTAATTTAACAGACTTAATTTCAGCAGGTGGTGGCGGTGGGGCTACAGTAGCTTTTAATGTCCACATTACTACGTCTCAAACATGGACTCCCCCTTATAACGGTGTAGGTACAATTCACTTGATTGGTGCTGGCGGTGGTGGCGGTTCAGACAAAGCTGGCAACAGGCGTAGTGGAGGCGCAGCGGGTGGTTATTGTAAAAAAGAAGTTACGTTTTCTACAAGCACTAACTGGACAATGGTTGTAGGAGCCAAAGGTAACGGAACTAGCGATCAAAGTGGAAGCGGAGCCAACGGGTCGGCTGGCGGCAACACGACAGCTACTGACGGAACTATCTCTCTCGCGGCTAATGGAGGCGGTGGAGGTATAAACGGAGCCCCTGCGGTTGGTACTGCTTCTGGAGGTGACGTTAATTTTAGCGGAGGTTCTTCTAATCTTGGCCAGTCTGGTGGGGCTGTAGGAACAACAGCTAACGGACAAAATGGTGTAGGCGGGTTTAATGCTAATTATGGTGTATATACCGCAGATTCAGATTTTATAAGCCCTTATGACCCTTTAGCCTATGGTTACTTAACTGGCGGTGACAAAGGTGGCCGAAACGCTTGGACATATGGTGGTGCAGGCAATTATAAAGATGGAGAAAACGGTGGTTTTGGCGGTGGGGGTGGACACGGAAATTTAGGCACTAACTACGTGCTTCCAAGTGCAGGCCACGGTGGAATAGGCGGTGGCGGTGGGGCTTCTGTAAATGTACAGGGTCTTTCCGCAGATTTCTATAAATTCCAATCTGGTACTGGCGGTGTAGGGCTTATCCTTATCCAATACAAAACAATTACTTAAAGGTAAAATAAAATGCCTAATTACAATATTTTAGATGCCGAAGATGGCGACATAATAAATACGATAATAGCCAGTGAGGATTTTGTCTCAGCTAATTATAATTTTTATCAAGAAGTCACAACGTCTGGGGATATTAATCTTACAGCAGAAGAGACTGCACGACAGTGGCGTGACATGGAACTGACATCTACAGACACGGCAGCCCAAACTCCAGACTGGCCTAATCGTGACAACATCCTAACCTACAGAACTGAATTGCGTGACTGGCCGTCAACTTCTGATTTCCCAGCTACTAAGCCTACTTTAGGCAGCTAATATGATTGCAGAAATCTCAGCAGTAGTGGGTGTACTCAAGACTCTTAACGCAGGTATAAAGACTGTGAAGGAGTCTGGGTCACACCTGTCAGATTTAGCTGGGATTTTTACAAGTATCACCGAAACTAAAGTTGCTGTAGACAACATTGAAGAAGCCCAAAAGCAAGGCGACACTGTTCTGACGCAAGAGCAAGCACTAGAACTTGCATGGGCAAAAAATGAAATACGCGAACGTGAAAAAGAGCTAAAGAAAATCACCCCGCGACAAGTCTGGCGAGATATGCTTTCTATCCAGCACAAATCGGTAATGCAAAATAAACAGCGGCTGGAAAAAGAAAGATTAGACAAGTTGCGTAAGATTTCTAAAAACGACGACATGATTAAAAACATTGCTGGCGGTGTGGCTCTAGTTGCCGCTCTATACGCCGCCTACTATTTCTACGGAATGTAAGAATGCCCACGATGAAAGAACTTAGCGCAAAACAAGTTGCTCACGAAAAAGAATGTTTAGCGCGTTATGAAAATATAGAGCGTAGGCTTACTGATGGTAGCAAAAGATTTGACCGACTAGAAAACATGTTGTGGGGAATGTACCCCATGATTATAGGTTTGTTTGCTTTAACAAAATGGATACAGTGATATGTTACAAGCACTTATTGCCCCAGTTACAGGGCTACTAGACAAGTTTATAGAAGACAAAGATGCTAAGAACGCATTGGCTCACGAAATAAGCACAATGGCAGAGCGTCATGCCTTAGAGTTGGCGAAGGGTCAGCTTGAAGTTAACAAGGTAGAAGCTGCACACAAGAATCTCTTTGTTGCTGGCTGGAGACCCGCTGTGGGATGGTCATGCTGTTTCGCCTTAGTCTATTCTACTATCCTATCCCCTATCTTGAGTATATGGTTTACTGTGCCTCCTGTAGACAGCTCCCTGCTTACTACTGTATTGATGGGTATGCTAGGTCTTGGTGCTATGAGAACTGTTGAGAAGACCAAGAAAGTTCAGAGAGACAGGTAGTGCTTGCGGAGATTGCAGCGGCTAATGCTGCCTTCACGGTTATTAAGAAAGCTCTGGAGAATGGTAAAGAGCTATATGATGTGGCTGGTTCTGCTACACAATATTTTGACAACAAGTCAGCGATAGCTAAAAAAGCAAACAAAGCAGGCGGCAAGTCAGAACTTGAATGTTTTATGCAGCTAGAAAAGTTAAGAGAACAGGAAGAATGGCTACGCGAGTACATGATCTATGCTGGACGCGCTGACATGTATTCAGACTGGTTACAGTATCAGTCAGACTGCAAGCGTAATAGAGAAAACGCAGAGAGAATAAGAAAAAGAAAGAAAGCAGAGATGTGGGCATTGTTAATTTCTGCGTTACTGTGGGGTACAGGCATATTAGTTATTCTGCCTCTGGCTCTTTACATAGGCTTTAAGATTTTTGGTGTACTATGAGATACTTCGATAGAAAAGATTTCGACTGCCAAGAGACAGGCAACAACGAAATGTGCGATGAGTTTCTTGAAAAGCTAGATGAATTGCGGCATGTCTGCGATTTCCCTTTTATCATCACCAGCGGGTACCGAGACCCAGAGGGGCATAGCATAGAGGCAGCCAAAAAAAATCCGGGCACCCATTCACGCGGGATTGCCTGCGACATCAAAATATCCAACGGGAACCAAGCATATGCTATCATTAAGTACGCTCAATCAATGGGCTTTAATGGTATAGGCGTAGCTAAAACCTTTATCCATGTAGACACTAGAGAGACTACTCCAGTGGTATGGTGCTACTAAAACACGTACAGGTGTGATATGCCACTCAAAAAACTACAGTTAAAAGCAGGCGTTAACCGCGAAAACACCAGATATGCTAGTGAAGGTGGGTGGTACGAGTGTGACAAAATTAGGTTCCGCCAAGGTACGCCGGAAAAGATTGGTGGGTGGCAGCGTATCTCTGCGTCTACGTTCCAAGGCGTATGCCGTTCACTATGGAATTGGTTTACTCTAGGGAGTCAGAACCTAGTTGGCGTAGGTACTAACCTCAAGTTCTATATTGAGAATGGCGGTAACTACTACGACATAACACCTATTAGGGCTACGCTAACTCTTACTAACCCCTTTACTACTGCATCAGGCTCTACTACGGTGGTTGTCGCAGACGTTGCTGGAGGGTATGCAGTAGGAGACTTTGTTATTTATAGCAACGCTACTGCCGTAGGCGGGTTGACACTAAACGGTGAGTTTCAGATAACAGGTATTGACGTAAACTCATACACCATAACAGCTCCTAGCGCGGCATCTAGTACTGCTACGGGAGGCGGCAGTGTAACTGCTGAATATCAGATAAATGTTGGCCCTGCGTACGCAGTACCCCTAGAAGGCTGGGGTGCTAGTAGTTGGGGCTTCGGTGCTTGGGGTGTGGGTCAGTCATCTAACGAGTCTATACGTTTGTGGAGCCAAGCTAATTTTGGTGAAGACTTGATATTCGGGCACAACGAAAGCCCTTTATTTATATGGAAAGCTAGCGATGGGGTAGGTACACGCGCTACTAGACTAGATCAAGAGGTAGGAGCTACAGGAGTTCCAGTAGTACAAGACGAAGTAATAATCTCAGACCTCAACCGCTTTGTATTTTGTTTTGGCGCAAACGACTTGGGTACTACTTCTTCTAACCCTATGACTGTGCGGTGGTCAGATCAAGAGAACGCCTTAGATTGGACGCCTAGTGCTACCAACCAAGCAGGTGACTTGATACTGTCTAACGGGTCTAAGATCATTGCAGCTAAACAATCTCGCCAAGAGATACTAGTATGGACGGACTCGGCGTTGTATGCACTACAGTATGTAGGCGCACCAGTGGTTTGGACTGCACAGTTGGTCGGAGAAAACACATCTATCGCCTCTCAGAATGCTGTAGCTTACTCTAACGGCGTAGCTTACTGGATGGGTAGAGATAAGTTCTATATGTATGATGGACGCACAAAACCCCTCAAGTGCGACCTACGCAAGTTTGTGTTTGACGACTTTAACCAAGAGCAGTTTGATGGAGTGTTTGCAGGAACTAACGAGTCTTACCACGAGATATGGTGGTTCTACTGTTCAAAGGATTCTACTACTAGTGATCGGTATGTGGTGTACAACTATTTAGAGGGAGTGTGGTACTACGGCACTATGGCTCGTTCAGCATGGTTAGACTCAGGGCTTAGGAATAATCCTTTAGCAGCCACCTACAACTACAATCTAGTTAACCATGAAGAGGGTGTAGACGATAACGAGACAGCTAACACCGCAGCCATACCTGCATACGTAACGTCCGCTCAGTTTGACTTAGACGATGGACATCAGTTCATGTACATAAACAAAATATTACCTGACATGCGGTTTGATGACTCTGTATCTGGCGCTCCTAGTGCTACAATAACGTTGCTCCCTTTGGCAAACTCAGGGTCTGGGTATACAACACCTGCTTCTGTGGGGGGCAATGCTTCCGCTAGTGTCGTTAGAAGTGCTATATTACCCGTAGAAGTGTATACAGATCAGATACATACCAGAGTACGGGGACGCCAAATGTCCTTGAAAGTAGAATCCACAGCCGTAGGCGTTACTTGGCAGATGGGTACTCCACGAGTTGATATGCGCCCTGACGGTAGACGATAATGGCTATAGATATTACAAACTACAACGTACCCTTTAGGGCGCCTGCACTGCCGTACCCGCCACAAGTGTACGACCAAACGTCATTTGAAGAGTTTAATAAAGTACTGCGTATATATTTTAACCAGCTAGACAACGCCTTGCGTAACGATACAAATGCGCTTCGCGCTGAAGCTACTACTTGGTTTATGAGCTAATGGCTAATACTTATAAGAACGCAAAAGTAGACCTATCTACAACCGCTGCTACTACACTATACACTTGTGCATCGACTGTCACGGCTATAGTCAAGTCTATAATAGTATCTGAAGACTCTGGTAATGCAGACACTATAACGGTAACCATAACTAATGGCTCTTCTGTATACAGCCTATTTAAAGTTAAAGCCGTTGGCGCTAATGCTACAGTAGAGTTATTAACAGCGCCTCTTGTCGTACAGCCTACAGAAGTATTAAAAGTAACCGCAGCTACTGCAAATAGATTACATGTGGTAGCAAGCATACTAGAGATTACATAATGACTGTTAAGAATCCTCCTACTGATAAAGGTGCGGACAACTACTTTGACTTCCTTGGTGACGAATACACAGGGTTTGACTACGTAGCGCCGCCCCTATCTCAGACTGATGCGTTCTTAGCATGGAAAGACACTGTAAATACAGACCGTGGGTCAGACGAGTACAGCCTACAACGTTATCCTGACCAGAATCAATTTTTCTTGAATGAGATGGCTATACCCTCGTGGTATCCTGAGTCTTATAGAGCGTACAGGAAAGCTGGGGGCTTGAGCGGGGGGCTTGCTTACAACAATCCTAACCCTGAATTTGGCGCTCCTCGGTTAACAGAAGAATCACGAAACAGCGCGGAAGAAAACCTAGCTAACTTTACTCAAACCCTTCTTGAAAATGGAGGTGTAGGCAATTTAGAAAGCATAGATTTTGACAACCTAGATAGCATGTTGGCCGCGCTACAAGACACGCCCTTTGATTTAGATGCATTACTTGCCGACACTAAAAGTTTTGGTGGGCAGACTATATCTGAACAAGAGTGGTTTAGCCCCGAAAGAGAAGAGATAGTACGTAAGTTTTTTGAAGGGCAGTCTAATGACCCCCTTGATCGTGGTTCCTTAATAAAAGGACAGACTTGGGAAGAAGCTAAGACCGCCTTGGCTAGAGGCGTAGACCCAGATAACGTGTTTGCAAAATTAAATACCCTGTCAAGTAAGTCTCACGACGACTTCGCAGCGATGGATTACGAAATAGGTTACGACACCGTATCAGGAGTAGGGCCGCATACAGCGTTTAGAGACCTTTCTGATGCTCATTTTATTGAGACTTACAACGAGTTTAATACTGATTTAAACACCCTACGAAACGAAGACCCCGAAGCGTTTCAAGCAGCTTACGATTTTCTACCTGTATCAGGCAGGCAAGGTTACCTTTACGGGCTACATAAATCAGGCGTTATAGATGCTGAGCAGTACGAAAGCATGTACATGTCAGAAGTTAATTCGTACGCTGACGACATACAAGACCCTTTCGCCCCTAGGTACGTTACGGTAGAAGGTAATACATACTTATACAAGCCTTCTGGTGACCCCAACAGTGGAGAAGACCCCGCACCTATAGATGTCCGGCGTGATTTGTATAATGTAAACTTTTACCCTGACGAAGGTAGCATTACTCCTCGTCGCAGCTTACGCACTAGAGATTTTGACCCTAGTAGTTATGACTTCTTTGATCCTATAATGAACGTTGTTGCGATGACCCCTTTAGCTCCTTTGGCTGCGGTATATACAGCCGTAAAAGGTCTTTCAGGTGAAACACTCCACGCTTCAGACTACCTACGTGCAATTCCCGGCACTGTACAAGGTATAGATTACGCTGCTAAACAAGCGGGTTCAACTTTTAGAGTCCCTAAAACTTTAGGGGAGTGGCTAGAAGCGGCGAATGTTGAGGGCGTTGGCACGTTACCACAAGCTGTGCAAGACATTAACATAACTGTTGCTGCGGGCAAAGCCGCCGCTGCCGGAGCTATACTTTTCGACGATAGTACCCCCCTAGGAGATATTATAAAGATTGGTGGCGCTATATATGAAGGCGTAACTACCGAAAGTTCAGGGAGAAGCCAAGAATATAACCCTATAACTCAGGGGGTAATAAATAACTTTGTACAGCAAATGGACGCTAACGGTGTACCTATCCCCGAAGGAGCTTACCAAGTAGACCCTAACACGGGTATGTTCGTCAGTGCTAACGGTGATTTAGTTACATACTTAGACGCCTTTAGCGAGTTACTAGACTCATATAGAAAAGAAAAGCCTCAAGAGTTTGCAGAAGCCATTGCAGGGGAAGACGCTGACCCTTCTCTTAAACAGATAGTGGGCGCTGCTACCTATAACGTCGCTAAACAACTGGTGGACTACATAGGTACTGATGAAGATTCTGCAAGGCAGCAGGTATTAGCAACAATATTGTCTGGTACTTCTCAGATGATTAACAACGCCAACGGCGCTATACAATTTGGAGAGACTCATCCCGACAATACTGAGTTGGCAAAACTATCTCGCAACCTATCTAACTTATCCGATGCGTCTAACACTACTGCCGTAAAAGAGGGTATGGAAGCGTTAAGAGAGTACAACGACGCCTTCCAAGCTAAAGAATATTTCGAGCCTACTACCGCAGAAGAATACAGGGCGTCCGCACTATATAAAGCGCAGGTAATGAAATATGGAGAAGCAGCGGCAGAAGAGTGGTTGAAAGACGAAATTGAAGGCGCTAACTTCTTAAACAGTGCTATAAACGGCACGGTAAAGTTTTTTGGCGGCCTTAAAGCATCTCCCGCATCATTTTTAGCGGAGTTAGGTAGCGAGGTAGTAGAAGAAGTACCAAACTTAGCAGCCTCGGTTGTAACAAAAAGTGGTCTCGGCGCCTTCTTAAAAAGCGCCACTGCTGTAGCTAAAAAGGTAGACGTTAAAGACCTTACAGATGATGTCTTAGGGGCTATAAATAAAGCCGAAAACTTTGCGGGGCTAGCCACATCCACAGTATTAGACCTTGCCGAAGCTATAGGTGGCTCTGCTTCTGAAGGATTTAACTCCACGCTAGACCTGCTTAGAAAAACACAAGCCGAAGCAATAGTAGCGTCCGCTGAGTTTAAAACGTATGTAAAGACGTTAGGTTCGCAAGTACAAGCGGGTACGCTTACAGAAGAGCAATACCGCGCCGAAGCAGAAAAGTATGTGCAAGATAAAGTCATGGCTAATGACGAGGCCAATAGGGAGATAGCAGTAGGAGTTAGCACTGATGCCGGAGTCGCTGGTGGGTTAGCTATGATTGCTTCTCAATTAGTATTTGGCGATGCCGTAGACCAGAAGATACTTACTAAAGCGTTCGGCAAGAAAGCAGACCTAGTTAAAGAAATTGGTGAAGGGTTTGTAGAGCGAGCTAAAGAGTGGGCTAAAAAGACTGGAAGAAGTATAACCGGAGGGGCGTCTGCGGTAGTTAAAGAGTTTTTTGGAGAAACTACAGAAGGAGGTGTTGTATCCGGAGTTATAAACACTAGGTTAGTCGCTATAGACCCCACTATAGATGTAGCGCAAGAAGTTACAGGCGATGCATGGTACGAGGGGGTTTTAGGTTTAGGCACTTCTACTGCGTTACTAACTGGTAACTACTTTGCAGACATACTGAAAGACGCTGGACTTGAGGATAGCTTGTCTGTCGATAACGGCAACCAATGGCTAGTTGACGCCTCTGACTCTACGTATGTTGATATAGAAGGGGACTTAGCCTCTAGGATGTTGGCTAACTATAACGAAGACATTAACACCGTCATGCAAACTAATGACAGTGGCGCTCCTTTACTTTCTGAAGATAGTATCAAGGACACGTTTGCTGCCGCAGGAATAGACCCAGAAGAGTTCCCCCGTTCCTACGCTACGTTGATGAACCATGTGTATGACGAGAACTATACGAGTCCATCTGAAGCCGCCTTTGCATTTGACGAGGCAGGGTACACCCCCACGCAAGAAGAAATAAATGCATATATTGGCGAGACTTACGGTAATGATGCCATAGATCAAGCGATAGATGACTATGTAGACCCCCGCCAGACAACGCTTTCTGAAGTAGAAGAGTACGCTAGAGCGGCGGGCGTATCTCTATCTGAAGAACAGATACAGCAGCTTGTAGGGCAGTATGACAACTCTATAAGTGATGATGAGCGATTTACACAACTAATAGCAGGCGATCCCGACTTAGCTGTTCTCTTTGGTTCCGATTCTATTACTAGTGGCACACAAACCCTAGACACTGATGGGGATGGCGTTCTTGACTCAGAAGATAATGACGATGACGGCGATGGCATACTTGACACAGATGACCAATTCCCATTACTGAGTAGTTATGTAGACGAAGATGGTTCTATTGTTGTTACAGAGGTAGACGGCTCTACAACTATATATGACTTAGACGAGAACGGTGACCCTGTAGTTAGACCTCCTATTGGTAATACTGACACTACCTATACTGCTGGTACCTACGTTGATCCTGATGGAGATGGTGTATACCAACTAGTTGGTGACGACGGTAAAACCTTAACAGGTGAG
>Ga0209535_1000473_pt1 | contig 28589 bp, 39 predicted proteins | sample LinPmetageLP28_FD_184041 | JGI IMG/M metagenome (GOLD analysis project Ga0209535, IMG submission 184041) | Marine viral communities from the Pacific Ocean - LP-28 (SPAdes) (version 2) | ecosystem: Environmental > Aquatic > Marine > Oceanic | place: Pacific Ocean | collected 2009-08-22
TTGATTGTTTCTGTGTCTAAGAAAGCCGCCATTGCTATGTCTACTGTGTAGTATGCACCCTGCATTCCTGCGTTTGGGTCATTTCTTTCATGTCTTGGTTGAACTGTTGCCATTTGTAAATTCCTGTTATAAACTTATTTATACTGATTATTTATAAAAAGACCAACTAGGAGTGCCTATATATTTGCAGGCATTGTTGGTCATATGCCTCTCTTTGCCATTAACTTTAATGTATGCTTGGTATGTCCGGCAATATCCACCTGAAATAGGGTACGAATTTATGATACGCACCTTACCAGCCGCCAGCCGCTTCTTGCTATACCAACTCACGATCTTGCCGTTCTGTGTGCTTGTTAGTGCGAAGAACACTGCTGATTCGTGCATCTTCTTCTCTTCTCGTTTAAGGCTGAATCTTAGAAACTGTGTGCGTCTGAACAGGAAAGCAGGCATACTGTATTTGAGATCATTTCCCAACCATATAGGTGCTGGCATGTCTCCTATGAATCCCTTGGTATCTCCGGGTGTTTTGTTGTCGGCCAGTGCTGATGTTGTCAGCAGTAGGCTAATCAATACTGTGGTAACCTTGAACAATTTCATATCCTGATCCATCCATTTTTTTGCAGGCAATCTGCCTTTGTGTTATTATAACTTCTCCAACAGGCATGTCCCAAGTGTACATCTCACAGTTTTCTGCTATGCCCATGTCGAATAAAAAGTCGGATGCTCCATCTTTGCAAACCAATTTTTCTTCTGTTCGAGTTTCGATCACTACACCTTGTTGATCAACGACTTTGATCTGTGTAATTTCAACATCACAGTACTGTTGTGACCATGGTCCACCTGCGTGTGCTTTTTCAATGTTTGCGAAAAGCACAAGGCCTACCATTATGCCTACTAGGGCTACGAGATAATATATGGTTCTCATAGTCCTAGTTCAATATTTCTTCGGCTTGTTTGTTGATAGCATCAACATCTATCGAGGCAAGTTTCTTCTTGTTCACTGCTTCTATAATTGCTTCTACTTCCTTCTTGCTCAACTCAACCATCACATACGCTCTGTATGATTTGTGTTTAGTTGTGAAGATTTCTTGCTTCTTGACTTCATATCCTCTTGCAAGAGTGTTTCTAATTATATTAACAATAACATCTTGAGATCCAGCCTGTACAGTCAGATCTTCGTTAGTTCCTGCTTCGTTCTTGTTGATAGTGGTTCTGTTGTTCACTTCACCATTGATCCTATCCACAAGTTTTGCCTTTGCTAATAGAGTGGCTTTCTTAACTGCCAGTTCTAAGTCAGGCGATACAGCCGTACCAGTTTCCACATATTTGAACATAGTCTCATGATCATAATTGACATACCATTTAGGCGTCTTGTCGATCACTCCACTCTTGTTCATATCTGGTTTGATCTTGTAGGTCGAACATTGTGCAACCATAAGACCTGCTAATACAACCAATATCATTTTTGTTAGGTTTTTCATTTGTTTCCTTATCCTTGAAGTTTGTCAACCATTCCAGATAGTGATGCAAATAAATTAGATATGAAACCGAACACGCCATCAACACTTACGTCGTTGCTGAACTGTGCCCAACCATCTCCAATCATTGGATACACTGCTAGAAATATTGCAAACAATATTATTAGTCTAATCATACAACAATTATAGCATATTTTCCAAAAACGTCAACCGCAGTTGATCTTGGCAGAAGTGTTGATTTTACTAGGTTTTTACAGTATGGTTTTGATGAATCCAATGCCATCTATGGCCAAATATACCAAATACATCACAGTGAATCCAAAACTCTTACGACTGAAAGCACCATACATCAGGAACACTGTCGCAACAAGGAAAAAGATATATGCTATGAACATTGGTGGGTTTGGTGAATACCACATTAGGATCAGTGCCGCTATGACATTAGATGCCATGCCCACTACTTCGCAACAGAATCTCATAGGGTTCGACCTATAATCTTCTTTGATCCATTCTAGTGTTGATTTTCTTCCGATACGTGCCATAGGCACATACTTATTTGTTGCCCTTCATGGCAGTAATTTCTTTTGCACCTTCTTCGTCCCACACAGGAACAAGATTGCTTTTGTGCATCATACCAATACCTAGCAGTCTCCTCTCACCGGAATACTGCATCTGTTCTTTCTTACCACCTGTGCCTACGGGTATCTTGTCACCACACTTGGGTTGATTGGGGTCTGGCTCATACTTGGGTATGTCAAACCCTTTGAAGTTCTTTAGTCTTTTGTTAAGAGTTTTCTCATCAAGTCCTTGTGAGTCTAACCATTTTTTGTGCTCTGCTAGTGCATCTCTGTTCCTTTGGGAGTTCTCGATCTTGTGTCGAATGCGTTTTGGCAGTTTCATTTGTATGAATCCCATATCTTATTATACTATTAAGGTAATTTGTTGTCAACTATGGTCTGCAGTATGATTTCCGCATAATCTGGATTGGTGCTCCAAGCAGTCATTCCTGATAGCAGTCTTCTATAGTCCCATTTACCGGTTTCGAGATTCTCAGCTCTGACATCTCTGAATAATTCGTATGCTGGGTGTGTGTTTAAAATTCTTATCATATCTTTTACTGATTGACATTTGGTATCGTACTTCTTGACTCCCCAACTGGCATCTGGATTACCTTTTGCTTTCATGTGTGGCACTGTGTCAAGGCTCCACGTCCTGACCCCAAATAGTGCATTGCCTTCTGTGGCGAACCTACTAGTGCCCCATGCACTCTCTATGCCTGCCATTGCAATTATGATACTGATCGGAACTCTTTGGTTCCTGTCAGTGGTCCAATTAAGGTAAGATACGCACTGTGACGTGGCATTAATGAATGAAGTTTGGTCTATGAACTCATATTCGGGTTCTGTCAACCCTAATGACTCCACCACCTTCAGTTCCTGTTTGTGTATTTCGTCCTCAAGTTTATCTATTGTAAGATAGTTGGGATAGAAGGTACCGGCCACAAAGGCGGTCCCTATTATGATAGCAACCACGATGGTTGACCAAAGTATCAATTTGATAGATGTTTGTGTGTTTTTCACCATAACCTATTGATGCGTGTGGACCGAGATTTTTATGAATTGGCCTTTGTTGGCACTAGGGGAACTCGAGTCCACTTGCTTATAGACGCATCGTCAAATTTAAACTGCAACTTTCTGTTCGGTTGCTGGTTCTGTTGTTTCCGCTTCGTACTTCACTTTGTACTCGGCTTCTGCATTTCTCATAGCATTGTTCCAGTTTGCTTTTGACAAACCTGTGAACCTTGTTATGATACCATCACTCATTATCTTGAACGAACCACACAACTTGTGTGAATTGTCTTCTGCGATCTTGTGTACTACACCTGTAGCCTTACCATCGGCATTCTCTCTGCCCATGATGTACATATAGTTTCCTGATCTACCTCTCCACTTGTTGTTGGTCTGTGTGTCTTCTTGGCATCTAGATCTAATCTGATCTAAAACCAAACTTGCTTTTGCTGAACATTTATACATAATGTTATTCTCCTTTGTTACCATTATTATACATGGTAATGGTATAACCGTCAACCTGTGCTAAAAGTCGCTATTTTACTAGGTTTTTTCGAAGTAACATTTTGGTGATAGTAGCCCTATCCAGTCATGAAGCACATGGTTGTCGTTGAACCAGTTGGGGTTTTCTTTGCTCATTTCATTTAATCTAGCCCATAAGGTTAGTGTGGTTTTTTGCCCCATCACTGATAAAAGAGCATTGTTGTATCTTAATAGGTTTTTTATGTCCCTACCCAACAAACCATCATTTTGAGGTGTACCTTTTCGCTCTTTGGAAGAAAAAAATTGTACCCCTGTGGTCCAGTAGTCCAACATTTCTGCATCATGCCATGAGAGATTGTGGGCCTCAAACTGTGTATCCGTAACATTGGACAATCTTTTTTTCATCGTGTACAATATCTTCAAAGTCAACTCTTTGCTCTCACTGTCGCAGAAGAAAAAAATCTGATAGGGAGCATTGAACTGACCATTATAATTATTATCATTCTGCCTGTAAAACCAACCTGCTTCGTCTTTGCCTACAACAAGCGTAGGACCAGACCAAATGTTTGCCACTTGGACTTGTTTATCGTGCTCTAATAGTTCTGGATATATTTCGTACAACATCTGCCAGTTGCAGGCGAAAGGTTCTAGTTCGGTGAAACTGAAGTAATGATCCAAATGTTCATGTGCGTATGAATAGTAATGTTCAGGCAGTATGTCATATGTCGTGAACTTTACATCGGGCCACCATTTCCTTGCCTGTTGTAGGATTTCCCTAGCACCTGTATTCACTTCGATGTTCTGACTGACATCTATTACCCCTGGGTACTGTATGTATGTGGACACTTCGTCCGGCATCAGTCCGGCTTCCTTGAATGCGTAAAGCACATTGGTGCTGTCGGTGCCTCCGCTGGCCCATATTCTCACGTATTCATTATTCTGTCTTATCTGTTGAGCTCTCTCCATGTACAACTGCCTTAGACTCTTTTGAGGTTCCGGGCCGATGTGCTGATCGTACACAACAAATTTTGCATGTCCCCAGATTTCGTTGGGGTCTGGGGTGACACACAATTCTTTTGCTCGAGACAAAGCATCTAGTTTGCTATAGAATACTTGCCCACCCACGGAGTAGCAGGGATCATCCTGCCTGTGGGTAAGTTTTGTCTTGATGGGTTTTATCACTTGAGAAAGATACCTAGATCCTTTTTGTTCTCTTCAAATAAATCCTCGAGCTGTTCTTGAGTGTAGATATCTACTATCCAACCGTTGTTCTTGACCAATGGTGCCACTTTTGAACTGTCTGTTTCAAACAATGAGTTGATCCTTTGGTACAATAACTCAATTTGCTCCTGCGTCATATTTTTGACGTGTCCGGTCATCATGTAGCCAAACTTGAATCCAGCATAGTTGTCCTGTAATTTAGAAGACAGGCTGTTTTCCATGTTGCCGCCACTTGGGTTGGTGGAGTAATCACAGATCAATGTGCCTTTCTTAACTCCTCTAACCGCTTTGGCATCGTTGATTAATGCTATATCAACATCCGATGTCTGTAGTGCGGCCAATTGTTTGCCACTTCCTGAGTATGGTACAATGCTGTGGTCGGTCTTGACTACCCTGTTGAAGTTATCAAAGATGTGATTCCCCATCTTAGGTCCATCACTGATGGCTACCTTTAGTGAGTTCCCTTTGACAAACGCATCATCTGGTGTGTACTTGCCACCTTTCAATGTGCATAGAGACTTATAATATTTTCCTCCCCATACTAGATTTTTAGACGAGACTCCTTCCACGAATGGGCTTTTGCCTTTGATGGCGTTGACCACGTTCCTTTTGGCTGTCTCACTCATCATGAACACGGGTCTATCGTTGATTGATGAGAATATCTTTCCACCTTTAGTGCTAGATCCACCAGTGCTGATCTCTTCTATGTCATACCATTTTGAAAGATCCTGAACCAATGCAGAATTGAACTTGTTGAAACTGCCACCCAGACTGCCTGCAAAAACAATCCCCAGTTTATCCTTGGCCTGTGCTGATACTGTAAAAAAACACAAAACCAGAAATACCATTATTTTTTTCATGTATTTTCCTCTTTTATTTTTGTTAATTGATTTTTATATTGTAAAAGATACTTGTTCCATTGTCAATATAAAACTAGGTAGAAATACCATACGGGAGGGCCTTTTGTTGCGGTGCCTGTGTTTTTCTCAACACAGCAGGTCCAGTGTTTTCCGACGTCGCAAATTGCGGCGTTGCATCAATAATTATTAAAGTATATCTTGGAGGTAGGCCATTCTGAGCAGATTCTCAAACACGAAATCTGCGATAATGTAGAAATAGATAATCTTGAGCACGTTGTATGCCCTAAAGACAACTCCAAAAACGGTGCTAGACAAAAATACTAACAAGTACATTGATAAGTTTAACTCTGTGTATCCAAACCACAACATCAAAGCCACTAGGAAAATCATGAGAAAGGTGTTGATATACCTATGGAAACGTGCGAACACATTTGATATCATACTGCTCATTGGTCCTGCTATCAAAAATCCAGTTATGCTGGCCAGGAAAACAGTCTGTCCCATAACAGATAGGAAGTCATTGAAAGACATTGGTCCCAACAGAAAATTTTTCTGTACAATCATTTCGTAAAGCACTGCCTGTGATGAGCTGGTGGGCAATCCAAACAATAAAAGTGGCAGTATAATTGCAAATGCGGCCGAATTATTACTTGACTCAGCGGCCATTAGACAGAGCTCGCGGTCCTGCGTAAATTTTTTTTGTAAACTATGGGTGATGTTACTGACCACATCGACTCCTATTCCTGGTATAAATCCCAATATAAATCCCAAGACACTGTAATACAATGCTACGACGGAGTGTTTCATTTTTATTTTGACTTGTGACCATTGGAATTTTGGAACCATACCGGTCACTTGTTTTTGTTTTTTCAACTGCATCAACAGAGGAAAGGTGTACAATCCAAGCAACAGTGGTACCATGGGTATTCCAAGTTCTAATGCTTCTATGCCAAAAGTGCCAAAGTAATTAAAACTGTCATCCGGCATAGGTCCTATTGCTCCTAAAAACAAACCTATCAAGGGAAACATAAACCTATCAAAAGAACTTTTTGATTGACTCAGCAGTAACAACAACATCACAAAACACAATAAGATCACGTTGAAGTAGGTGTTGAAGTAACTGAAAATATCGTCGAGGTACTGTCCCAGCAGGAACAAAAAAGCAAGACTGATGAGTCCTGCCACGAAACTACCATAGGCACTTATGATTATGGCCTGACTGGTTTTTCCTTGCTTGTGGAGAGCATGTCCGTCGATGGTTGCAGGAATACTGCTTGGCTCACCTGGTATTCCAAAATGGGTGGCTACCACACTGCCTGTGAACTGTGTTGTGATCAATGCCGCTGTGTAGAATGCCACTAGGTCGAACACTGTGAATAATGATGACAGAGGTAGGATCAAAACCATCAAGGTCATCATCCCCACGCCAGGCAGTAATCCTGCCATTACACCAAAAAATATGCCTAGGCAAATAATTTCTATATACATGTAACTATTTCAGGTTGGCCAGTATGGTCGCTTCTTTGGCCTTTGATCTCTCTGATTTTATCCTGTTTTCTTCTTCAATCTCTTCAGCAGTTTTTGTCTTCTCAGGTTCTAATTTTGTGGGTGCTTCTATTGGAAATCCACAGTTGTCAAACCATCTGCCATCTGCAGTTGATATGCAAGGACTATAGAAGTTATTCTTTTCCCCTGTGGCACTGTCTTTGCCAGTGATCAGGCGTCTCTTTTTATTCAGTTTCCCTAGATACTCTGTGCCATCTTTTTGGATCAGGCGCTGACCGGTCAGTCCTCCATACACTCTATCATATGGTGTCCAGTAATCTACCTCGCCATCATCTTCTTTCACTTTGTTCCATTTTGCTTTGTTGTATGATTTAGGGAAAGCATATAGATCAATCACGGATTTCCACATACGATTGGTCTCTGGTAGAAAGACTCTAGTGTTGTGTAAGGGCACTGGATTTTGTTTTGACGCAGTGATCTTGCCCAATCCTTCCAGCAATTTTTTAGTTTTCTCGCTTGGCATAATGTTTAGCTCTCCACCAGTCCGTTATCGACTCCAACCTCGCCTTACGGCTATCCTATCCATCATCGACATAGAGTGTCTCTAATTTTTAGATTGCAAATGAGAATTGGTATCTTACCAGCTCTGGTGGATTTGCTTTCCTAATTATACTTGTTTATACAGATAAGTCAACCACGCCCAACATCTTGAAGTGGTCTTGTATGGTATGTCTGTCTAGATCAACGGCATTGCCCCGCACATCTTTGATCACTTTGGTGTATCCTGCCAACTTGTATCTACGGAATGGGTATTCCCAATTACCTGCCTGTTGCCAGTCACCTTCTAATATGTGTTTGTCAGTGTCATCTATCAAACACAAAGGCATCTGAAGAACCATTTGTGCAGATATCTTATCGTGTAGATATGCAGTCACAATCTTGTTCTGAGGTATCACATGTTCCAGGTGTTGTTTGCCCTCCATGTCCTGTGCTTTATAATGGTAGCCCATGGGAGCCAACTGCTTCTGCATAGATCTTATGTACAACACCAAAGAAGTCTTTATGTGCTTCTTGGTTACCTGGCTCCAACGATCGCTGAACAGGTCTGCCTTCATGTGATCTATGTACTCCGCAAGTTCTCCAAGTTCCGGCCTTCCCTTGCTCTTGAAGTTTATCTCGGGTAGGTTAGTAAGGCTTTGGAAGTCTATCATTGAACTGCTCCTCTGTTATCATTTCCATCACAACTGCATCTGCACCATCCTTGTAGTGTTTCTCAACTGCTTTCATTATGTCTTTGTATGGCAAACCATATCCATATTCTTCCGTCTTGCCATTTTTAGTGACAAGACAGATGTAATAACTTAATTTACTTGACATACTTGTTGAACGCCGTTTGTGCCTCTGAGTCTGGTGCTACGTCGCCTTCGTCCAGTTTCAGTGTGACGTTGGGCATGTAGCTCGGCTCAAAGCTCTCTGGTTGTTCTATTTGATATGTTTCTTTAAGCATGTGACCCATTGCCACTGGTGCGTCCCAACCAACACCGTTTGCGTGTTGCCATTGTTTCTTGGTTGCGGTGTGTATCAGTGTTGCACTTGGACAAACTTTCTTTGCTGTCTCCAGCATCTTGAACATCCAATCACCTGGCAATCTGCTCAATCTCTTGGCCTCTGCACCCATCTGGTACTGTTTCATCAAGCCTATGAACAGACCCTGGTTGATCTCTCCGCCCTCTTCATCACCATAAACGGATTTGATGGCCTCTAATGCATTCTTCAAACCATGTTCTCCCGCCATCTTGATTCCTTTGTAGGCGTAATCAAAATGTGAGAAGTAATGTTTGTTTGGTCCACACTTGCCTGTGCTCTTTCTCACACGTTTTGGTTCTAGGTCTATCTCACACTCGTCGAACACTTTCTGAACTGCGTGTGCCGTGGCCACCCTCTCTGTTTCAATTTCGCCCATTTTGTATCTGTGCAATAGGCATCTGTGTATCTCTTCTGTGCCCGCCCGCAAGATGCCCGAGTCATTGACTATCTCGAATGCCTCTGCGTCAAAGGCCGGCTCATCTGTCTCCACTATTGTCACTGGTATCTTGGTCCAACCCAACAGTGCTAATGCCACCGCTCTGTGTTGTCCGTCGAATATGTACAGGGTCTCTCCGTCCGATCTCTTCACTGCTGACACAGGACAACATACCCTAGGATCGAACTTCTTCATGATGTTCATCACGTGTCCGGCCCTGACATCTCTCTGTACGGAGTAGTTGAATGCGAAGTGTTCCAATGGATGGTCTTCAACACCCCTAGGCAACAGTCTGCCTTTTGCTATTTGATTCTGTAGATTTACTTTGGCTTCTGCCAACTTGCTGTTCCAATTTGGAACGTCTTCTGGTGCTTCTTTCTTGACTTCGTTTACAACGTCAAGAAGCATTTTTATTTTGCTCATATGATCTCCTATAGTTAATGAGTGCAACCGAGGGCACAGTTCCTACGATAGGATAAACCCTAAATTACCCCTTTATTATAGCAGATCTTTTTGATTTTGTCAACTAGACTTCTGTGTGTCCTTCAATATACATACACGAGTGTGCTTCACTGTCTATCTGAAACCCAAATTCTTGATAGGTTTTGACCATGGCTCTGGATTTCATTTCGGCCTTCGCCATGCATTCTTTTTCTGTTGAATAGAGCTTGGGTCCTATTTCCTCAAACATTTGACACGGGTTGCCCAGGGCACATATTACTACCATTACTTTCCACATAAACTTAATTACCTCATTTTCTTCTTGCCAAGTAAGTCCCTCACTGTGTCCTTGCAGGCATCGTGCCAGTAAACCCCAGACTCTCGTAACTTCTCATTGGCTATTCTTAATTTTTCCATCTTACGTTCTATAGCCTTGTATTTGCTCTGCCTTAATTCTTTGCCTACTAATTTCTCTAATTTATTTAGAATATCATCAATCGCAGGGCAGGTGATGTCCGGCACTTTAGGTGCCTTTTTCCTTATCTTGGACCAGTAGTTGGTCCTTTTTTGTGTTTTATAGAACATAGGCCTCCCGTCATCAACACTATTATTTACTGTGATGTCTATTGGAAGTTTAGTGCGTACTAATTTTTTGGATTATATAAGTGTTAGGCAACCGTACAAGAAAATTGATGTGTAAACCACAATTATAGTCCACATCATCTTGCTCATTTAACTTTATGATTTCTCTTCCAGTAATTGCTCTTTTTCATGCCAAGATAGTTTTCACCCGGCTCGTAATCCCATCTGTGCCCGTGATGTCCACGCACATCTGCGTACATCATTCTCATCTTTACTAGCAATCTAACTAATGGATTCTTACTTGTTCTCACTTGACTTTGACCTTTACTCTGTATTACCTTAATTTTTTACTTCTACCTAATGGTATCTTTTGTTCTTTGACGAATTCTTCACCTCTCTTCGTCGTCCACTCGATAGTTATCATCTTGGCTTTAGAACTGCCCTGAAATGATTTTACTGCCTTCTTGAAAGACATGGCTTCGACTTCCTTGGTCTCTGTTCCGTCTGTAATTTTAAATATTCTATTTTTTGACATATAAAGTAATTTAGCACAAAGTTGACAAGACGTCAACCTTAGGGTATAATTATATTTGTAGATGTTGATTGAGTCGAAATAAACATTTTGGACCAGGGTTCGATTCCCTGCACCTCCACCATCTTCCACGCAAAACATATCAGACAGGTATGCTTTACGGGGGTGATCGGTTTCGACAGATGAGTAAAGGGCTTAGGAGTTTACCCAGTAGGCACGAGGATACGTCCAGTTTTTAAATGCAAACACAAGAGCATTAGGGTTTGCTGACTTAACAGTCAGTATGCCTGAATTGAGATTAGCGGCGTAATACCCAATAATCCCAGGGGTTTGGCCCACCTTGCAACAGAACGGGCCACTCTTTTCATTAAATAATTTCATGTACAAACTTTTCATGGTAATGTGTGTTTTAGTCAACGGAGAGCTACAATGCACGGACTATGACGACAGCAGTGCAGTCATCTACAAAACATTGAACGAGTGTGAGCTAGATGCAGAGTATCGCTTTTATGGATTGACTGATGTTTTCAGAACCTATGGCCAGCCCTACGAAAAGATAGTAATGGGTTGCAAAGAAGAGAAAGACTCTTAATCTTTAACAGCATACCAGACACCTTTGCCTGTGACATTGTGATTTCCACCAAAGGCCTCGTTCACTGATCTTTCTACTGTTCCCCAATTATAATCATCACCCATGGAATATCCGCCACTTTTCAACTTGGGTAGATATGCTTCTATCTCATTTTTCACGAAAGGGTAAGAATGATCAGAATCATGGAATATGAAATCCATGGAGTTGTCGGGTATTTGGTCTATGATCGCAAGTGATCTTCCCTTTATTATGGTTATCCTGTCTGCCCATTGTTTGGCATTGTCTCGGAAATGCTTCTCGTTCTTGCTGTGATCCCATGCTTGATTTTCGTTAGTGAACTCTTCTATGGTTAACTTCCCATCTTTCCATCTAGGTTTCTTGTTGAACTGCCAGTCGTACTCGGGATTATCTGGTTGTTCATCCCAAGAGTCAACGCAGTACATTTTTACACCTGTTTCTCTCATCAGGTAGAACGTGGTAACTCCCACCCAAACACCAAGTTCCAGTCCTTGCTTCCAGTTGTTTTGCTTGGCAAATTTTGCTATTACTCTATATCTGTCCATGTTATATCCACTGTTTTGTTTTTGCCTCTTGTTCCTTTTTCATGATACACCAGGCATTGTAAGTGTTCTACTTTATCTTTTTCTGTCTTGACATTCCTATGCCTTATCCACACGTTGTTTTCTAGTTCTGTGTAGGGCAACTCACCAAAAAATTGTTTAATTACTTTTTGGTCCACTCCTATCATGTCTGTGTGTTTGATATGATCAGTCATTGTTTCAGCGGCCAGCAGTGCTTCTTTTTTACGACTTGGATGAAAATGACAGAATGTGGCCATAAGTCGGTCATTGAATGTAGTAAAAGCCATGTCTTTAAACAATGCCTGCTGGTGTTCTTTACTGGGTTCCTTGAGTGCATAAGCGTCCACATCAGCCACTATCACTGATTGTGCCTCAAGCACTCTGTGTCCTAATAATATGAATCTCTGTGCTTGACAATAAGTCTCATAGGAGTACGGCCATTTTAGTATGCTGTCGTCAGTTTTGCAGTATGTATGTGAAACACTGAGTCTGTTCATGTGTTCCAAAGACTGCTGTGAAGGATCAATCACGTGTACGTGTATGGGCAGTTGCCATTTTTTTTTAAAAGTCTTGTAAAATCTTGGAAAGTATCTGTTGAAATATTTCTCGTCACACGATGTCACGATCAATCTCTCTTGCGTGGGCCAATCGCCTATTACATCGTTGAACATTAAGTTAGAGTATTAGCAGATTCATTGAGGTCCAGGGCTCTGGCTATCTCATCACGGTCATGTTGGTTCATGTTGTTTAGCAAGGATTCACTCTGGGCAAAGATGTTGCGGTTCGCAGTGGTTATTGACAACTGTTCACAGGCCTTGGTTATGATCTGTTCAGCAGTGAATAAGTCAAACCCTGCCGTGTCTATCCTGGTATCTCTCTTGGTCTTCTTTGCCACAGATTTAATGTCCAGTGCGTCTCTAACATCAGGCAGTCCTGAACTTGTTAGAATGGCATCAATGATACTTTCTTTGTCTGAGTCTGAGCCCGTAGTGTATATTGGATTAATTGTGTTGAAATTCTCAACATAATTCTCGAAGTATGTGACCCAGGATGGAGTCTGTGATATCCGTGTCATTAATTTACGCAGATCATTATCATCTGCTAACCCAACATAACTTTGGTAATCTGTTATACTTTGTACATATGTCCTTATTCCGGAAAGGTTTGCTGTTTCTAGTGCCACCTGTACAGTAATTTTTTCCTTATCTGTTGCAAGTTGTGTCCTCTTGGTCAGGTTGGGTTCGGCATTCAACGCATTGTTGAAATTTGTGTGTGCTGTGGCTACCGCCGTGGCAAATGTGTCCAATGTCTGCTGGAAGTCTGTGGAATCGCCTACCACACTGTTAATAAAGTTCTTGAGATTGTCGTAGGCCGTTTCAAGTGCAGTTTCTGTGGCCAGGTTGGCGCCAACTATAAAAGAAATAGATTCTTTAAGTGTAGTGAATACAGGAGCGGAACTGTCCTCCGTCTCGGAGAAGATGTTGTTTAAAGTTCCTAGATGATCATTTACTGATCTACTCTTCTCTGCCGCGGTCACTCCATAGAGGTTAGGAATGAGTCCTTGTATGCTTTGGACAGTTTGCAGGATCTCTAAGAAATCTGCGGTGTCTTCTGTGTCTGGGTTCTGTAGGAACACCACTGTGCCGTCCAGTATGGTGTTTGTGTGTCTAACAAGGTCTCCTAGGATCCTTCCTAGGTTTAGATATTGAATATTGTGTATGGTGTCCTTGAGGTCATTCTTCTGTGAAGTGGTAAGCACTGTGTTGTTCTGTATGTCCGTGTCTAGTTGGGATCCTTTTATGACCCACCCTATCTTCAATTCGTTGATGGCGTTCTCCAGTCCTTGGTTGCTGAAGTTGGGATTTGAGTTTGCTAATGATGATAGTCCTTTGTTTACTGTCATTATATCAATCTACTTTCAATCTGTCTTAGCACCTCTTCATTGTATCCTGTAAGATCTGCGCCAGCATTCGTTAGGAATTCTTTGGCTATACCGTCACCATTGTAGTCAGCGAACTCAATGTCATTAATGAATATTCTCCTGTCTGTTGTGTCTATGGAGTACACAACGGGTATCCTACCTACACTTACAGATTCTGTACTTTCTGCTACAGGTATGAATTTACCATTCTCTTTGACATAGTGACTGCCTGCCACAATGACACCTTTGTAGTTGTGTATATCATCTGATGCTTTAAACTGGAACACACCCGTAACTGTTCCGCCCCTGGTCTCATCGCCAAGTTGTATGTCTTTAATTTTCTTGTCTGGTGCATTAGTCATTTGTATAAGTGTATCAGGATCAAAACAATAACTCCCACCACCTGCGGGACTGTTAAGGTCACCAGGAATCGCTCCGCCGGCAAATGCACCTACTAAACTGCCGATGGCACCTATGCCGCCAAATCTTCGCCTTCCTCCACCACCTGCTCCATTGGCGAACACGTTGGGTGAACCTTGAATCACTACTGTACAAGTTGGATCTCCAACTCTGCCCACGTTAATGCCTTCCGCGAAAACGTTCGGTGATCCACCTTTGAGAGGTGCTGTGTGTATACAACAACATACAGGACACTTGCATGGTAAAAGATGTGGGGTGTTCCTGTGTCCCCTACCGCTCATAAGAATGCCGTTGGCGTACACCGATCTGAAAGAACCTTTTCTCTTGGGTCCTGAACAGTGTACTGCTTCTCGGTCACCTTTTCTTGCTACTGCTGGCATACCAGTATTTATAGCAACTGAAAACCGCTCGTATTATAACTTAAATTTACTGAATTGGCCTTTTTTGACGTCTTGTTTTATACCACCCACTATGTATGATTCCACTTCTGTTTCCTGTGGTGCCACTTGCATACCTTTAGAACTCAACCAGTGCTGGGTCCAGGGTAGTGGATTTGCTGATGCTGATATATCATACAATGGATCATATCCCAATGCTCTCAGTCTCTTGTTGGCGATCCACTCAACATAGTTGCCCAACAGTTTCTCGTTCAGTCCTATTATAGAACCGTCTTTGAACAGGTACTTGGCCCATGCTTTCTCTTCTTCAACACAGTCCTTGAACATCTGTATCACTGTCTTCTCTGTTCCTTTCATGGCTTTGGTCATCTCAGCGTCATCGCCTTTTTGCCATGCCTTGATCACGTGTGTTGACAGGTTCAGGTGCGTTGCTTCATCCCTTGCTATCAATGAAAGTATCTTTGCTGATCCTTCCATCAGTTTCAGTTCACCAAAAGCAAATGTGCAGGCAAATGATATGTAAAATCTCAGACCTTCAAGCAAGTTCACTGTGTTCATTGCCAGGTACAACTGTCTCTTTAGTTCAAGCATGTCCACTTTCTTGCCTGCGGCATGATCCAATGCCATCTTACCAAACTTGTCGTATTCATGTGTAACACTTTTTGCTCTCTTCAGTATTTCTTTGTCCTCTAGTATGGTGTCAAAAACTTCTGAGGGATCGGAATAAACGTTCTTCATGATGTGCGTGTATGATCTTGAGTGTATCGTTTCAAAGAAATCCCAAGTGACTATGCAACCTTCTAGCTCTGGATTGCTTACGTATGGCAGGAACATAAGACTTGGCCCTCTGCCCTGCACACTGTCCAACAGTGTTTGATATTTCAAGTTTGATGTGAATATGTGTTTCTGCTCAGGTCTGAAGTTCATGAAGTCTGCTCTGTCCTTCTGCAAACTCACCTCTTCTGGTCTCCAGAAGTAACCGATCATTGTTTGATTAAGTTTGTCGAACTGTGGGTGTTTGAAGTTGTCATATCTCTGTACGCCACCGTCCTCGCCAAAGAACATAGGCTGTTTAGTAAAGTCAACTTTCCCCTGATTAAAAACTGTTTTTGTCATAATAATTCTTCAATGTTAGATTGTACAAGCGTCGCACTCACCGTCGTCTGCGGCTGTACTTACCTGCTCAACTGGATTTTCAGGTTCAAGGATAACATCCTCGCCGTCGTCTTCTAGTTGTGTGGCAATACCCGCTGGTTGTACGTCCTCTTCCTCCCCTTTAAAATCGTATGTGTTCTGATAGTAACTTGTTTTCCAGCCAAGTTTGTATGCTGTAAGCATGTCATTGGCCATAACTGATAGCGGCACTTCGTTGTTCTCGAACTGTAATGGGTTGTAACTCCAGTTACCTGATATGGCTTGATCGAAATACTTCTGCATCATTGCCACAACATTTATGTAGCCTTCGTTGCTTGGTGTGTCCCATAGCAGTGTATAATCATTTTTCAGTTTAGGGAATCCTGGTGCTATCTGCTTTAGAGGGCCTTTCTTGCTTTTCTTGATAGCCATCAATGCTCTTGGTGGCTCGATTCCGTTCGTCTCGTTTGAAACAACAGAACTGCTCTCACTTGGCATTTGTGCTGACAGTGTGCTGTGTCTCAGTCCATGCTTGGCGATGTCTTTTCTCAGACTCTCCCATGCCATTCTCTGTTTGTGTGGCACGATCTCATCGATTTCTTTTTTGTAGTGATCTATTGGTAGCAGGCCGTCTGCGTATTTTGTTCTGTCAAATCCTTCACACTTGCCTTTCTCCATTGCTATGTTGCAACTTGCTCTCAAAAGATTGTATTGGAATGCTTCTGAAAGTCTGTCAACTATATCCCATGCTTTTGGATCAGAATACTTAACACCATTCTTTGCTAGATAGTGTGCCAGTCCAATGTATCCTATGCCTAAACTTCTTCTTCTCTTTGTGCTTACTTCTGCCGCTTTCACTGGATAGTCTTGGTAGTCTATAATTTGTTCTAGTGCTCTAACACTCAAGTCACAGATATTTTCTAATTCGCTTAAATCATTAAGTCCTCCAACATTTACAGCGGAAAGAATACATAGAGCAATCTCTCCTTGGTCGTCGTGTATGTCCTGTATGGGTGTTGTAGGTAATGTGATCTCTTGACAAAGATTACTCATCGAAATTTTATCTTTGAATGAACTGTGTGAGTTACAGTGATCTAGATTCATAATGTAGATACGTCCTGTCTCCGCTCTCTCTTTTAAAAGATCAAAGAATAGATCCTGTGCTGGCACTGTCTTCTTTGGGATAGTTTTGTCTGCCTCGTATTTCAAGTAAAGGTCATCAAACTCTTCTGTTCCATATGCATCATATAGTCCAGGTGCCATGTGTGGAGATATAAGTGTTATGTCCTCCTCGTTCATGAATCTCTCATAGAACATTTTTGTAATCTGTATTGAGTAGTCCATTCTTCTCACTCTGTTGTCCTCTGTGCCTTTGTTGTTCTTAAGCACAAGGATGTCTTCTATCTCTGGGTGCCATATCGGGAAGTGTACAGTTGCGTTTCCACCACGCACACCATTCTGTGTGCAACATCTCACAGTTGATTCGAATTTCTTTAGGAACGGAACGACTCCTGTGTGTTGGACCTCCCCTCCCCTGATCTTTGAATTGATGCCTCTGATACGTCCTGCGTTGATTCCTATGCCTGCTCTTCTGGCAACGTACAATCCTATCGCCATGTCACTTGAAAAGATACTTGGCAGTGTGTCATCACTGTCTACTAGTACGCAAGAAGCAAACTGTCTGATAGGTGTTCTCACTCCTGCCATCACTGGCGTTGGAATGTTTATCTTGTGCTGTGATATCGCATCGTAATATTTCTTAACGTAAGACATTCTTGTTTTTGTTGGATACTCTGCGAACAAGGTTGCCGCGATCATCATGTACATGTCTTGTGGGGTCTCGTAAAGTTGTCCTGTGCTTCTATCTTGCACGAGGTACTTGTCACATATCTGTCTAAGTCCTGCGTAAGTAAATTTTAGATCTCTGTCTCTTCTTATCCATGTGTTAAATTTTTTGATTTCTGTCTTAGAATATTTGTCTAGTATACCTTTGTCATACACACCTAATCTGATATTTCTTAAAATTAGTTTTAATAATGGAATGTATTCGTACTGACCGTGTGCTTCTTTCCTAACGTCATAGGATAAAAGTCTCGCCGCCGCATACTGATAGTTAGGTGCTTCAAGACTTATCAAGTCATTCGCTGAACGCACTAAAACATTCTGTATATCTTTTGTGGTCATGCCATCATAGAACTGAATGTTGGCATTCATTTCTATTTGTGATGAACTAACTCCTGTGAGACCTTCACAGGCCTCTTCAACGACGAAATGAATTTTATTGATGTCAAGGTTCTCCAACTTGCCATCTCTTTTTTGAACTTTGATCGTACTTGAGTTGGTGCTTGGCATTAAATATTTGTAATTCTTGTTTTTGATTTTTGTTTTTGTTGTATCCATATTTACCTAAATCCGTGTGTTTAATTTTTTTTGTCTTTGTCTAGTACCTGTCATACGAATAAAATTACAACGTCGTTATGTAATTTTATAATGTACTAATATTATGACAAAAAAAGTTTTTTGTCTATCAGTTTATAGATTATTATGCGATTATTGTTGTCTGGTAATCTATTGTTGCGGCCGTACCTGTGCTTGTAGTAACGAATTTGAATGCAACCGTCTCATTACCTGCTGTGGAATCTTTGTTGTCAAGCACTGCTGAAAGTGTAACACCAACGTCAGCACCGCTTTCAGTGAATGTGTCATCGGCACTCACAGCCGTTGTTGATGCACTTATTATAAATTCACCTGTTCTGTCAAGAGTTCCTCTAGTAATTTTATACTTTATTACTATTCCTTTACTTGTAAGTGCTGGATATTCGTTTATCGTAGTGGCCGACGATGTGTTGTCAGGTAAAGTCTGTGATTTGATCAACTTGGATGAGACACCTATTCCTTGGACCTCTGGTGCGGCATTCAAGTTTGAACTGCCATCTGAACTTCTTAGGTCAGTTCTTTCAAAGAAATCTTGTGATGATGTACATTCATCGTTGTCAAACTGTATGATCGGAACTTCACTGAACGTTCCTACTCCTTCAAAATTGTTTGAAACGTTCTTTGCAAAGAAGTTGGCGTGTGAAACAATATGTCTTGGGCCAATGCCTGCGTGGTCTGTTCCTGGTGAAACCAATATGGCCTGCTGTCCTATGGTGCTCCAACTAGAACTTGTAAATTGCATGTCCCTTGGACCATCGTTCAGGCCTACCGTACTGCCGTCCATCTCTGCACCAATAAGTGCTCCATAGTATGCAGTAGAGAAATGACAGGCATGGAACCTAACATTGGTTGCGTTATAACTGATGTCTACCAATCTGGCAAACTTTATGAACTGACATTGGTTGAAAGTAACGTTAGATGTTGAATATGTTGCATTGGAATGATTTACTGTGACACCCTTTGATGTAGCCGCATCACTGCCACCTGATGCATATGAACCTAGGAACTTAACATTGTTAAAGTATGCATGTGTTACTCTGTCCAGAGACACGCCGCTATAAGCGACCGTGTTTCTTAAAGTCATGTTTGACACTTGAATTTGTGTTGGCGTAGTTGCACCGGAGTTTCCTATGTTGGCTCCAACGTTGCCTTCGTCATCCATTGTTACCATCACACCGTTGTTACCTGAATTCCTAATAATAGTCTTGTCCGGACCCTCGCCTACCAAGTGTGCATATGGTGGTATCTTGAGTGCGGCATTGATTCTGTAAATGCCTGCTGGGAAGAATAAAGTTCTTCTTGATCTTGTGTCGTCCTTGTCCGTGTCTTTGTAAATCTCGTCTATGGCATTTTGTATTGCAGTGACGTCTGCTGTGGAGTCATCACCTTTTGCACCAAAGTCTTTAACCGATGCGTACTCGTCAAGCCTGTCACCAATTGATCTTTGTTGAGCAGTCGTTACAGGAGTAGAATCTCCCATGTATCCTTTGTAGGTGTGGCTCAATGCTGATGTGAATGCTGAACTGCCATTAGTAACAATTTCTGTATTGCCCACTGCTGGTGCACCATCTGCCACTGTGCCATTCCCAATAAACAATCTCTGTTCGTCTATTACGTAGCCTATTTCTCCCGCGGCCAATTGCGGTAGATCTGTTCGTTTTCCACGTCTGTGCTGTATTCTAGATATCTGTACTATCGGCATATAGAGTTATTTATTACAGTATAGACTTGTAGTATTGTTCCAACTTTGCGTACCACTGTCCAACCCAGTAGTCATAGTTCTCTATTTCAAATGACTGGTATTCGTTGGCCTGTGTGCATATGAACATACGTCCGGTCTTTATGTTTGTGCCATACTGTTTGTTGTGTGCTTCTGAATATGCTACTAATTGAAGGTAGTAGTCGTCCACCCACTCTTTTTTCTTTAATCTACGTGACTGTTTGAAATCCATTATGGCAGGTTCACCTTTGTATACTCCGACAAGGTCTGTTGTTCCTGCATACAGTTCAGGATAGTAAAGAGATACTTCTGATCCCCATACTTCACTGACATCTTTTAGTCCATTGTCTATTATGACATTGGCCATGCCCCATGCTTTCTGTTGTATGAGATTTGAACCTGGAGTCCTGTCAATGCCTTTCACGTGCTTCTCCAGTGAGTTGTGCATCACTGTCCCGATGTTGGCGCTCTCTGTTGTTATCTGTTGTGCTTTTTGTACACCAATTCTCTTACGCCATGCGTGTAGGTGCGTCATGTCCTTGGTAGCACTCAACACTGTGGTAACACTGGGCACCGCTCTCCCGTCTGGTGTTTCGTAGTGTCGTTTGTGATTTTTGGTTACCCTGGATAACTCTCCATATGGATATTTCTGTATATAGGTGATGCCTTTACCAGCAAGAACATCTTCGGGTATCTTCATAAGCATAATTATACAATATAATGTCATATATCACAACCACCAATCTAACAAGCATAATGGCCGAGATGACCGATTATTGTAACGCCGCATGTCCGATGTGTCAAAGGTTTGACTGGGATACAAATCTAATTGATACAGTCAACAGTAAGCACACGACATTGGATTTTATTAAGGAAAAAATAGGGGATGAAATTATATCAAGATTAGATCGTTGGATTTGCCAGGGTACCTATGGTGACGCAATTATGAATCCAGAAACAATAGATATTTTTGGTTATCTTAAAAAATTGAATCCAAGAATTGATATTATAATGCACACAAATGGCGGAGTGAGAAATGAAGATTTTTGGAAGAACCTCGCAGAGCTCGATGTGAGAGTTACATTTTCAATCGACGGATTAGCAGATACAAATCATCTTTACAGAAGAAATGTTAAATGGGATAAACTAATGTTCAATGTGAAAACTTTCATCTCAAACGGTGGCAGTGCCGACTGGGAATACCTGGTTTTCAAACACAATCAACATCAAACTTCCGAAGCGGAAACGTTATCTAAAAGTATGGGATTTAAAAACTTTAGACATTATTTCAGTGAAAGATGGCAAGATTTTGATGCCAATGGCAATTACAGGGATATAAAAAAACTTGAAGTAGATGATTACATTATAGAGAAGCCAGAGGATCAGCCAGAGGACTTTGTTGCTGAAGTGATAGAAGGACACAACATAGCAAAAAATGTTTTTACGAAACCCGGGATTGATGACTTTTTTACAAAAAAAATTAATTGCTATGCATGTTCAGTGTCAAGACGAGAAATATATCTACGAGCCAATGGTTATGTGAGTCCTTGTTGTTGGCTGGGAGATATCGAAAGAGACGAACCAAAAAGCATTATCGTAGATTACAACAAAGTAAATTTAAATCATACCAGTCTAAAAGAAATATTCGAAGGAAAATTCTTCAAAGACCTCCATGAAGGTATACAGGGTGGAGAAAAAAGATTGAAAGGCTGTTATCATGCCTGCGGAGTCAACTAATGTCAATTGAATGTAAATTATTAAAGATGGGTCTTAACTTCGACATGAGTGGTATGGTGCAACCTTGCAACCAACTGCTGGGCTATTTCCTACAGGACGAAGACAAGCGACACTACAATGTTTTGACCGATGATCCAAAAGAAATATGGAACAGCAAACATCGTAAACAACTATTGGATGATCATGCCAATGATGTACGTAACCCTGCTTGTCAACAATGTTGGGATTGTGAAGATGCAGACATAGAATCAACCAGACAGAAGTTTAACAAAAAATTGAAGGACGTGGAGATACTTGAGGACCAACCCAGGATCATGATTGTCAAACCCGGCAACCTGTGCAACAATGCCTGCAGGAGTTGTAATCCACACACCAGCAGTATGTGGTACAAGACAGACTATGCACTAGACAATCAAGGAAAGTCATTCAAGGAATATCTTAAGTTCTTTGACCGGCATAAGACCGCATACTCCAATAATGAAATGTTAGAAAAGCGATGGGCAGAATGGGAAGACAACATAATATTCTGGGATATGTACGGCGGTGAGCCTATGATAATACCTTTATTTTGGAAAACACTAGAACAGGCATTGGCAAGTGCGACAGTTAAAGAAAAAATGTTTAATGTCCATACCAACGGAATGGTCTACAGAGATGATTTTGTGGACAAGGTGAGTAGATTCAAAAGTGCCCACATTGGTTTCAGCATAGATGCAATCGGAGAGAAGAATGAATATATCCGGGCAGGAAGTACATGGGAAAATATCTTAGATAACCTAAAAAGATACATGGATGATTGTAAAAAATATGACAATGTGCGTTTAGATGTTAGAGCAACTATCACTCCGTGGAACATTTTTTACTACGAGGAGAACTATGATTACTTCAAGAAACTCGGACTGGAGGCATACGGCGTATGGTGTGATGACACGCCGTGGAACGATGTTAGATACCTACCAAACAAAATTAAAGATGCAGTAATCCATAAACTTTCGCAATACAAAAACACTGATCCGTTGTGGGATAGCAAGTTTAACGATCTTAAAAAATGGTTGAGAACCACACCCGATGATCACGAACAGTTACAACATTCATTTATGGAATTCAATAATAAAATAGATCAAGTAAGGAAGGAAAAATTTAGCAGTACATTTCCAGAGTACTCTAAATTGTTCGTGTAAGCATGGGAATATCAAAACAACCACCAAAACGTTTTCCATTGGCCGGCAAAGGGGTGGCCTGCCAATTGAAATGGACTCACAGCACTGTGTATCTCACAGATGGAATCAGTGCCAGTTGTCACAAGGCAGGCTTTGGCAAGTACACTACAGACGGTGGGGAAATGAATTTCCATAACACACCAAACAAATTAGAAGACAGGCGAAAGATGTTGCGTGGCGAATGGCCCGGTAACGGATGTGAACACTGCAAACACATCGAGGAGGCCGGGGGAGCGTCGGATAGGACAATACACCTTGATATGGAAGGCACCACTGCTCCTCCCGAACTTGATTCGGACCTAGAAGCAGTAGACGTAACTCCCAGACAATTAGAGATATACTGGGGCAACACATGTAACCAGAAGTGTATATACTGTGCCGCCCATTACAGTTCACAGATACACCAAGAAGAAAAACGTTTTGGAATTTTTGACCAGGAAGGCGTGAAATTAGATCATGATCGGTTCAAAGTTAATCCAAACATAGAACGTGACACGGAACTGTTATTCAAATGGTTTGACAAGAATCTACAGAACCTACACAAGATCATCGTGCTAGGAGGGGAGCCGTTCCTGCAGAAAGAAACATTCAGATTTATTGAGTATCTAGAGAAGGGCAATTACCCTGACCTTACTCTTGTGTTCTTCAGCAATCACAATGTAGAACATGAGAGATTCAAGGGATGGATGGATAGATTAGACACACTAAGGAAGTCTGGTAGGTTAGACAAGGTACAGATATTCTTCAGTTGTGATGCTTTCGGTCCAGAAGGAGAATATGTGCGTACAGGTCTTGATCTTAAAGTTGCACTTAAAAATTTTGAACACACATTATACAACACAGGCATTGAGCAAGGCATAAATTCAGCACTCACCGTCACTGCTGTACCAGGTATGCCTGAGATGGTTAGACACATAAACAAGTGGTCCAAGGAAACTAAACCGATCTATTGGAGTATGACCAAGGCCGCAAATCGCGGAACAGGTGCCCAGCCGTATCTTTATCCAGGAATTTTCGGATCAAAGATCAATGACTGGGGACTTCGTGAGGCCATCGATCTTTTTGACGTCAACACCAATGGATTTCCTGACTCTGTCAAGGTCAATCATAAAAAATTTATGCAAGGAAATATGATAGAGTTCTCTGGACAAGCATCTGATGTTGTTAGGCTTAAACAATTTAAAATTTATCTAAACGAACTAGATCGTAGACGTGGGACTGATTGGAAAAAAGTTTATCCTCAGATGTGGGATTTAGTGAAAGACTTGTAGTTATTTTCTTCTGTTCATGGCTGACTTGGCCATCTTCTGGACCACGTCAGTAGAACCTTGATCATCGTAGTCCATGGCAGGTTCTTTTTCCGCCTCTTGGTCAGTCTTGACCACGATCTTCTCGTTGTCGAAGTCCGCGACCACATTCTTAAGGTCACCGTCTTGGTCATATATTCTTTTGAATACGTCATAGTTGAATGCTGGATAACCTGTATTACTCATGATCTGCTTGACTGCGTCCATGCTGATGTCTGTTGCTTGATCTTTCTCGTCAGCGTCGCCCTTCATGTTCAACAGGATGTTGATGAGTGCTGACTCTAGGTCTGTGTCGCTTTTGTTGAATTCGAAAAATCTCACAGGACTACTTCCCTGCTAGTTTACTGAACAATCTGTTTGATGCTTCAAACACTTCTTTGGATTCTCTTTGTTCTCTGCCTTCTGGTTCTGTTCCACCCGCTTCGGCATCAGAGGCGCCAAACTCATCTGTCTCAAGGTCATCAATTCCTGAGTCATCTAAGTCTGCGTCTGTGTTGTCCATGTCCATCGTGTCATCGGCGCCCATAGGGTTTGATGCTACTTCTTCTCCGGTCAATATTCTTACACCGTTGTCTAGCTCTTGTCTAGTTGTCGTTAAAGTGGCTTCCGCCTGTTCAATCGCTGGTTGGATTTTTTGTAGGAATGCGTCTGATTTCTCAGCACCCATCTCGTCTCTGATTCTGTCTGCTAGTTCTAACATGCCTTCTGTCTTCATTGATGCTAGATCTTCCAAGAATGATGTAACCTTGTCCATCATGTCCTTGGCCGCTAAAATTAATTCTGATTGCTCTTCAACACCTTCTTTCACGCCCATCATGGTGCCTGTGCCTTTTGGCATCTTGTTCATTTTAGATGCTCCAAGTTTGTCTGCAACTCTGTTGATTGCTGTTGTGCCTGCCGCTGTGCCTGCCGCTGTTGCCGCCGCCATACCCATTGCTCCAATTATTGGTGCTATTTCGTTTGTCTTGCTTGCCATAAGTTTTGCCGCCGCTTGTCTTTCGTCTTGGCTTAATGATTGTCCTTTTGCAAGTTTGGCTTTGATTGGTGCTGTTGCTTTGTCTAAAACTGGATTGTCCATGTTGCCACCATACTCAGCAAGTTTTCTTTCTGAGACTGCTTGGTTGATGATGTCCAACATCATTTGGCTCTTCTGGTAACTGTCGTCTGTAAGTTCCTGTCCAAAGTGTGTGTTCTGTGTGATCTCGTGTATCTTGGTTCTTACATGATTTGCGTAATCTTGCAGTTCTTCTTCGTTAAACTGTGAAAGATCCATGGTCATGTTGAATCTAGATTCAAATTCTTTAAGTAAAGATTCAGTTGTAATGGGTTTTGTAAGGTCTAAGCTCTTCATACTGTGTTTATTTATTATCTATGTGCCGAACGTGTCATTAAAGATTTGCTGTATCTTGCTCTTGCACTCGTCCGCTAGGCGGTTAGCGACATCCAGCCTGTCCCAGTACACGTCCTCCCTCAGATCGTCTTTGCCCTTCTGTGCTTCCTTTATCATTCGTTTGGCGCTTTGAATGTCAAACAGTTGTGATGCGTGTTTCATGTCCAGATCCAGTATGTTGGATGGTATGTTCTTGCCGTCGGCCAGGTAGTGTGCCACCAGTATGGCAGTCTGTTTTAGATTGATATCCTCGTTGAGTATTTTTGCTTCCATCATGTCCGCTATCACATACACATATCTGGTGCCTGTCCATTTCTTTGGTACGATCGCTATGTTGCCAATCAGGATACCTTTGGAGAATTGTTTGGGTAGGTGTTGAAATGGTCTTTTGGCCTGTTCCTTGTGTGCCAGGTCCGCAAGTTTACCCTTCAGCCCATAGGCTTCGATCTGCTTTACCAGTTCTGATTTATTTTTTCCTGTCATTTGCAACGAACTTTATCTTTCTATTTAAAGCATATTGCATGTGGGTATCAAGTTTCTTACGCACAAACACTGCCTTGTCCGCTAACTTTTTAGCTCTGTCGGCATCTTCGGGTGACAGTTGGTCACTCCTGAACGACTCTAGTGCGTGTGTTCTGATGAATTGTACATCCGTATCTGTGACATAGACTTTGGCCTTAGGTGCTATTTGTATGAACATTTATTGGTAATGTTAGCCTGGCATCTTCATCAGGATCACTACCACTGTCGATAGTAGGCCTGCGACTACTGTGCCTGCTGTTGCTATGATTGTCTTCTGACTGCTCTTGTGACTGACTTGCTGATCTTCATTCATCTTTTGTAGACGGAGTTCGATCGCACTCAATCTATCGTGTAATCCTTTGTATCTCTCTGAACAAAGGTCCACGTGTGCTTCTAGGTTCTGTTTTTCTAATTCTGTTGTACTCATAAATCGTGCTAAATCTCTTTTGAGGATTTGTACCTCCGTTATTAGAGCCTGTAGTTGAGCCTGTCGCATTGCCTAGATGTGCCTTTATTATTAGAAAGTTTGTGCCTTAATGTAGTATTATTTATCGATAGGGCCAGCATACGAAAAGTACGTGTTTATAATGCCTCCTGCAAGTGCACCAATCACTTTCTGCCTATCAGTGCCTTCGAGATCTCGTGTGACGAAAGTATGTATTGGCAGGTGTGCCGTGTTATAGCAGTCTGCGACCACTGGTACTAGATTGAAGTCTTCTGAAAGATATTCCGTGGGATCTAAAGTACCACCGTATACTCCTGACTGCTCTGTGAAAAACTCAAAGTGCCAAGTTGTGTGTGGTCCTTCGTAATAGGATCCGAAATTATAGTTGCCTAGATTTGGCAGTTCTACTTTTTGGGGTGGATGATCCCATGTGATGTTACCCCTCATCTGGAGCAGTTGCACCATTGTTGAGAAGTTGCTGTTCTGATCGCGTGCCACAGACAGTGTGTGTTTGTCGTGTATCTCAACACCTGCCGGGGTCTTGAATGGAAACGGTTGTTTTAGATTGCCATTTTCAGTGACGTCGACCAGGGTGTGTATTCTGTATTCATGCATCAGTCTTGGTACTCGACTTGTTCCCAATATTGCCAGTCTGGTTCGAGATATTCGTCCAACTGCTTTTGCCTATCAGAATTTTTTCTCAGCCATGCCTTCAGCTCACGCACACCTGTGTCCTCTAATTTTTTGATGTCTTGTTTGGTATGCCTTAGTGCTTTTTCGTAAGGCAGATTTCCGTAGCAAAGTAGTCCATGTTGCTTTGCGAATTTGATCATTCTGTCATTCAACCCGTCGTCACACTTGATCAGGTGTTGGGGTTTAACCTCTTCCATCACATCATGTAGTCGCAGAGTGCTCCTCGTGAAGTGTGGCCACTGTTTCATTACTTGTTCGTTGGTCCACCAAGTGTACCATGGCATAAAATAGAACATGTCCTTTATGCCTGACCACCAACGATCATCAGGTTTCCTGATCAATGTGAAGATTTCACTTTGGTCCTCGTACTTGTCGAATGGTGGTTGCTGTAATATTATCTCTGGACTGTAATCCCTCCATAGCCATCTCTTTATGTTCCTGCCTGCACTGACATCATGATTCAAAAATCTCATACGTTTTAGGTTGGTGAACTGCTTTGGCATGTGTTCTTTCTCGGGCATGGCGTAGATGCGGGGTGTCTTGTCCCTCAGTTGTGATTCAGGACCAACTATTATTTTTATGGCTTCGTCTAGATGTGTAGGCATGTGATTATTTAATCATAAAAAAAGGGCGAACCTAATTAAAGATCCGCCCTTTGGTAATTGTACTTCAGTCTAATTAGATTAGAATGATGCCGCCGTAGCCGCTACAACAGTTGCACTGTTCAAGTTCACTGAACCTGCACCAACTGATGTTAACAGTCTGATTACAGTTTGTAGGTATGCCGCGAACGCCTCGCTGTTCGTACCGTCATAAGTGTCAGTTCCGAACTCACCTTCGAATACCATGTCAAATACTTGACCGTCATTCGAACCATCACTTCTTAATTTAGTGATGATGATTGGTGTTGCTTCTTGCGTCATTGTCGCTATTGCCGCCTGCACCGCACCCAATGGTCCCATTTCAGTAGAAGCGAAGTTCGTACCGTTAACTGCAAAGTCTACAGTCACAGCCGTGATCGTCTTACCTGAAAGGTGATCAGTTGTGTTTGCTTTAGTCGGGTTTATTTTAGTTGTCATTGTTCGTATCTCCTATGCTATACTATTAAACAGCGATTGCTAATGTTTTAGCCGTTACTGTCGCCGCTGAAAAGTTAGCAGTGTTTCTTGGAGTGGCACTTGCCGCTCTTCCTGCCGTATCAACCGCTCTGATTGCATCTCTTAGACCGTTCGCAGTGATGTGGTTAGCAACATCCAAACTGTCAGTTCTCACCATGTAAGTAAGTTCTGTGTTTGAGTTTCCTAACGGACCAGTAGCCAAGATGTTGATTCCTTGGTTCATGATAGCCGCTTGTACTAGTGCTAAACCAGCCGCAGTTG
>Ga0209535_1000474_pt1 | contig 28580 bp, 41 predicted proteins | sample LinPmetageLP28_FD_184041 | JGI IMG/M metagenome (GOLD analysis project Ga0209535, IMG submission 184041) | Marine viral communities from the Pacific Ocean - LP-28 (SPAdes) (version 2) | ecosystem: Environmental > Aquatic > Marine > Oceanic | place: Pacific Ocean | collected 2009-08-22
ATTTCTGATGATTCAGGTCAGGCTCAAACTAGTTTTGCAAAAATAGTTGCAGAGGTTTCAGAATCTGCAAATACAGATGAAGCAGGGAAGTTATCGTTGTTTGTTGCAGAAAGTGATGGGACAAATACAGCACTGACAGCAGGGTTGGTTCTTGAAGGTGAACACGCTACAGACGGAGAAGTAGATGTAACAATCGGTGCAGGAGCAGCATCAACAACGACTGTTGCAGGAGATTTAAATGTAGCAGGTGGTGATTTAATATTTGGCACATCAGGCAAAGGTATCAATCTGGGTGTTACATCTAATACAGATTCAAACACATTAGACGACTATGAGGAAGGCACATTCACAGTCACACTTACACCAGATATAAGTGGTAGTATTACTTTAAGCAATAATGAGTTATGCTATACAAAAATAGGAAGAATTGTTCATATTACTGGTGCAGTTAACTGTACTAGTGTTTCAAGTCCAGATGGTGGGATTGATATTGCAACATTACCTTTTACATCAATAAATACTACTGATACAGCAGGAAAATCAATAGGATTAATAAATGTTCAAGCAGGTGCTAGCCTAGATATAGACAAGTACACAATATGGTTGTTGGAGGGTGATAATGCTCCAAAAATATATAATTCAAATGCTGTACAACCGGGAGGTGCTTCAGCAAATCAATTTGGTGGGAATGAAACAGTTTTTATAAGTTTAACGTATGTTGCAGCTTAAAGGAATACTCTAGTGGATTGCTAGAGGTGGAAAAGGAGAAATAAATGTCAAATGGTGATATTACAAAAGAATATGAGAACGACAAAATTGAAGTTGTAACGCAATGGAACATTCAAGTTCGTAAAGCAACAAAGATTATGGAAGAACAGGCAGATGGTTCAAAGAAAGAACTAACTCGTTCATTTCATCGTCATGTGTTGCAACCATTTAGTTCATCAAAAGATAGTGATGACAAATGGACACACACAGCGACTGACATCAGTGGTGAAGATGCAGATGTACAGGCAATCTGTAATGCAGCTTGGACTAACGATGTTAAGACAGCTTATAAAACATTTAAAGAAAGTCAAGCTTTCTAATGGAAATAAACCCTATACTATTTTGGAATGGAATACTTACAGTAGTTATAGCACCTGCTATATGGGTGTTTCGTAGTATGTTTATGGAAGTAAAAAGATTGGATATACTTCTCAATAAAACACGAGAAGAGTATGCTAAGCGTGACGATGTTAAAGAAGATATGCATAACATTATGGATGCTATGCAAAGACTAGAAGATAAATTAGATAAGATAATAATAGGAAGTAAATAATGGCTATATTTAAGGGTTTTAAACCTCAAGGTATGCAAAAGATTGCAGGTAAAATGGGTTATCAAGGTAGTATGGAAAACTTTGATAATTATTTGCAACAAAATCCTAACAAGCAACGAGAGATGATTGTTTATCAAGATGCTGCTAGAAAAATGGCACAAGGTGGTGTGGTAAGATTACAAGAAGGTGGTGTTGCTGAAGATGGTGCTGCAGGTGGACAAGTACAACCAAGACAATTGTCACAAAGCTATGTGCCACCACAGCAAAGTGCTCAAGGTACAGAAATAGGACAAGTAGCTGCAGAAAGATTGCAAACACCGGGTCTACCTACAGGTGCAACAATAACTCCTGTTGGCACTAAGATAGAGCAAGGACAAGTTGTTGATCCACTAGCAGGTCAAATGCAAGGTGATATAGCTGTTGATCCTGCACTAGCTACAACAACAATAACTACACAGCCTACTGTTACACAAGCAAATGTAATGGATGCTGATCAAAGATCACAACAAGTAAGTACAACCTTGGATGCTGTACAGACAGCACAAACAAATGAAGATGATCCTCGTGCAAAGGTAGTGGCTGCACAACAAACAGCATCAAGTGTAGGCAACTTAAATGCCGCACAAGGTAATGCTATTAAGATGGATAATCCTGTACAAAGAAGTATACAGGATGGTGAACTTATTACAGGTGTAGCAAATGCACAAACAGCATCACAGTTTACTGAACAGATACAAGCTGCTGAAGCTACTCCAACAAAACAAGCTACGGTAGCAGGTCAGCTTGAAGAAAGAATGGCAGACTTTGAAGGTGGTAAAACACCTGTGTGGGCTGCAGGGGCAATGCGAAGTGAGATGGCTCGTATGGCTGCTAGAGGTATGGGTGCTTCTAGTATGGCAGGACAGGCATTTGTACAGGCGGCTATGGAGTCAGCTTTACCAATAGCATCAGCAGATGCACAAGTAACTGCACAGTTTGAAGCACAGAATTTAAGTAATAGACAACAAAGAGCAATGTTAGCTGCACAGCAACGTGCTACATTTATGGGTCAAGAGTTTGACCAAGCCTTTCAAGCTAGAGTACAAAATGCTAGTCGTGTATCTGACATAGCTAACATGAACTTTACAGCAGAACAACAAGTAGCATTAGAAAACTCTCGTGCTGCAAATACAATGAATTTAAATAATTTGTCTAATAAACAAGCTATGGTTATAGCAGAAGCATCTGCTTTAGCAAATATGGATATGTCTAATTTAAGTAACAGACAACAAGCTAGTGTACAGAATGCACAAAATTTCTTACAGATGGATATGACTAATTTATCTAATCAACAACAAACTGAATTGTTTAAAGGACAACAAAGAGTGCAATCTTTATTTACAGATCAAGCTGCTACAAATGCAGCAAGACAATTTAATGCAACATCACAAGGTCAAACAGACCAATTCTTTGCTAACCTTTCACAACAGGCATCACAATATAATGCATCACAGTCTAATGCACAGGCACAGTTTAATGCAGGACAAGTTAATACTGTAGAAAGATTTAACGCTGAATTAAACAACCAACGTGATCAGTTTAATGCACAGAACGAGCTAGTAATAGCACAGAACAATGCACAATGGCGAAGACAGATAGCTACTGCAGATACAGCTAGTGTAAACAGAGCTAATGAACTTAATGCTAGTGCTGTATTAGGTATATCAAAACAGTCATATGATAACTTATGGCAGATGTATTCAGATACAATGGAGTTTGCTTGGAAAAGTGCAGAAAGCGAATTAGATAGAATTGTAACAATAGCTGAAGCACAATTAGATGCAGAAGCAAAACAATATACATCTGATGCTCAAAGCAAATCTGCTGCAGGTAAATCAATAGGTAGTTTAATTACTACATTAGGTGGAACATATCTAAAGTATTCATTAGGTGGACCAGAAGCACTAGCTAGTTAGTAGGTAAATAGTATGAAAAAAAATTATGCAAAAGATTTATTTTTATTGTTTGATAACTTTAATATTTCTGAAAAAACAAAAGGAAATAAAAATAGTTTACTAAAAAGAAATTCAGGTTTTTCTAAAATGAATAATGATTCAAAAAGTCAACCTATATTTAAAGTAGCACGATATAAAAATACAATTAAAAAGAAAAGAATGGAATTTTTAAATGCAAGAAACAGCACAACATAAATTTAGTGGTCCTATTCCGGGTGAGTCTTTAACGCACGAATTAGGTGCAAGACCTTGGCAAAAACCTGCTCAATATTCTGATATAAATGAAGTTGTTAATTATTATACTTCTCGTATGGATTCAGATGAATTTTCTATGATGTTAGCAGATGTAATGGAAATGGGTGTTCCTTTAACTACATTAGCTAATACAATACAGATGTCAGGTGTTATGGAAGGTAAACATAGTATTGATACAGGTATATTAGTAATGCCTGTAATTATAGAAAATATGATGGCTATTGGTGATGCTCTTGGTATTAAATACAATAGTGGTTTAGAAGACGATGCAAAATTAATGTCTGATAGAGATAGTTTAGCAAACAGAAGTATAATGAAACTTAGAAAAGAAAAAGATATGCCTACTAAACCTGTAGAAAAAGAACCTATGCCTATGAAAGAAGAAAAGTCAATGGGATTAATGTCTAGGAGAGAAGGATGAGTATATTTGATGGCATTGCTAAAATATTAGGTGGTGGAGATAAACACGCAGGTTACGGTGTTATGGAAGGTGTTGGAGATACAGCTACACAAATTATACAAGATGAGGATAAAAGAATAGACGATAATATAAGTCGTTTAACAGAAATAAGACAGAGAAGACTTTTAAACGAGGAAACAAAATACAACACAGAATACAATGCTAATTTTGAAGAAGTAAAGGCATTAGCTGCTTCTTTAGGTTCTAATGGTTCTGATATATTACACAGTTTAATTGTACAAGATAATAGAGGATATTCAGGTGCTAAAGCACTTGTTCCTACAGTAGTTAAAAAAGCTGCAACTGAAAATAGAACTGTAGAAGATGTTTTAAATTACACTCAAAGAAAAGAAGGAAAAAGTATAACAGCAAAACAATTAACGGATATAGTTACAACACCTATGAATATACCTGATTTTGATTTAGGAACTATATTACAGGGAACAGGAAGTGATCTTTTAAACTTGATAGCAGGTACAGGTTCGGTAGAAAAAGGTGCAGGTTCAGTAGAAAAATATACAGAAAAAAAAGTAAAACAACAGATGGCTATTGCAGGTTTTGGAGAAGATTTTGGTAAAACAGAAAAATCTGATTTAGCTATTGAACCTATCACTGTAGATTTATTTGAGTTAAATTTAGTTGGAACTATAGATCAAAAAATAAAAATGCTTAATGCTGCTTTTATGAATACATCAGATGACAATAAAAAGAAAAAGTATTCTGATAGAATATCAGAATTAATTATTAGAAAAAATATATTAGGTGAAAGTAAACCTTTATCTTCTTCAGCATTAAATAGCCAAATACAATTAACTCTAGCAGACATAGCTAAAGCACAAAATTTAAGTGGAACATTTGATAGCCGTAGTGGTATGTGGATTAATCAAGGCACAGAAATAGAAAGAGTAAATGAAGGAACTAGACTTGCAACAAATATAACGAGCGTAATAGAGTCTGCAAAAATGATTAAGTCAAGATCAGATGGAAGACCTGCTCAAGGATATTTAGAAGCAAGTGTTTCAAGTGAAATACAAGATATTGCAGATTCTCTTGGTATAGCAATTGGTGCAGATATATCTGTAATACAATTAAAAACAATGGCTACAACTTTAGGATATAATGTAAAACTTGTTTCTGCAAAAGATTCTAGTACAGGTGAACCTTACCTTACTCTAGGTTCTAAATTTGCATTTACACCACCATCAAATACTGGTTCAACAGGTTCAACAGGTGGTAGCAGTGGTAGCAATCCATTTCCACAAGGTCTTAGTGCAACAGTAACTAACCACAAAAAAACATTATCAAAAATATCTCCTAGAACAGGGTTAACTGCAAATCAAAACGCAGCTAGAAAAGCCCTTATAAAAATAGCAATACAAAATAGTCATCCAAGTGCTCCTACAACAAATAATATAACACAACAGTATATAAATACTATACCAAAAGATTTATTAGAGAAGTATTGGGAAGACAACATAGGCTATCCTTATGATTCTAATAATCTTAAAAAGCAAATAAACGATTTATCATAGATTAAAGGTAAACATATAAATGAGTTCATACACTACTTACGGTCAAGAAGATTTAACAAAAGAAGTTCTTATTGACAATGAAGATTTTTTAACTGATGCAACTAGTTTTTTAAATAAACGTAGAAAAGCAGGATTAAAAACTAACATAGACGAAATGAGCCTAGAAGATAAAACTAAGGTTTATGATGAGTTTATGGAACATTTTCGTATGCAAAATGTAAACGAAGGAACTGCAACTTTTGATTTATTTCACGCTCAACAACAAGACGCTGCAGGTAAAACGCAAATGGGTAATCTTATGAATACCTACGATAGAATGGATAGTGACTTTGGTTTTAAAGCTGCAGGTGATTATCTTCAAGGTATAGTTACTGCACCTTCTACATATGCAGGTATATTTTCTTTTGGTGCGGCAAAAGCAGGTGCAATAGCGGCTCAACAAGGAATAAAATTAGGTATAAGAGAAGTTATAAAAAGAGGTGCTGTAAAAGCATTAGAAAAACAAGGTGTTGCCCTAACTCAAAAAAATATTGCTAAAGAAGCAGGAGAACAAGCCATTAGAGGTGTAGGTTTTAAAGAAGCAATAAAAAGCCCTTTAAAAACTATAGGTCAACAGGCAATGAATTATAAAGATGGTTTTATACACGGTGGTTATAAAACAGCTATAGGTGCAGGTCTTGTTGAAGGTGCAGGTGCAGGAGTAACTGTTTATCAACAAGAAAGACTAAGAGCAGAGCAGTTAGGTCTAAAAGAAAATATAAATTTATTTGATGTATCTTTAGCAACAGGTTTAGCTACGGTAACAGGTGGTGTGTTAGGTGGTATTACAGGTAGTAGTAGAACACTAAGTGCTAATGTAGCTGAACAAATTAGAATGGTTGCAATAGCAAAAGAAACAAGAGGTATTGAAAGAGTAAATAAAAAACTAGCAAAAAAAGCATTTACAGATTCTACAAAAGGTGATTTAATTAAAGTTAATAGTAAAGGTGAAGAAGTAATATTAAAAGGTAAAGGAGAATCTATAGCAGACAATGCAAAAACAATATATAGTGATTTAAAAGCATCGTTAGAAGAGTCTGTACCTAAACTTAAAAAAGCAGGTCAAAAACTTAAAGAAAGAGTAGGTATTTCAGGGGATGTTGATTTTGGTCAAGTAGGTTATGATTTATCCTTAGATAGAAAGTTACATGAAAACATTGCTACTGCTGCAGCAAAAGTATTACATTTAATACCTGCTCAAGATGTAGCTGCAGTATCAAAAGATGGTCTTACTAAAGTGTTAAAAAAAGAAAGAATAGCATCTAGAATAGCTAGAGGATTAACATCAGGAGTTATTAGTGATGTTAGATTTATAAAAATATTAGATGAACACGGTTTAAGTTTACAACAATTTTCTGGACTTTTAGTTGAAGATTATAGTTTAGCAGGTAAAACTCTACAAACAGCTGCACAATTATCTAAAGCAGAAAAGAAAGCTAAACAAAATTTATTATTATCTGAATTAACAGAAATAGATCAAAGACTATTAAATTTAGTTGATATTGTTACACCTGCTACAAAAGCTATAAAAGAATCAGGTTCAGAAAGTAGAGCTGCTAAAGTATCTACCTTGTGGAAAAACTGGTTTGGTTTAGGTGCTGCAAATAAAGCACGTATTGGAATGATGACAATACAAACTGCTACTACAATGCGTAACAACTCTAGTGGTTATATGCGTAATTATACATACGCTCTTGATACTTTTGGTGAAGGGTTATTAACTACTCTAAAAGGTAAAGTGCAAGGTGGTAGTTTAAAAAAAGCAATAAAAGGATTGACTGATGAAGAAATAAAAGAAGCAGGAAATTTAAATGTTCGTTTAGGTCTTGGAATGATGAGAAATGGTTGGCACTCAGCTTTAGGAAAAGATTTATGGCTAGGAACTAGAAGTTGGGAAACAGAAGCACTAGAACTATTACTAAGAGATGAAAGATTTTCTAAGTCAGATTTAGGTAAAAAACTATTTAAAGAGTTAGGAGATATAGGTAGTATAACAGGACAAGAAGCAGGAATTGTTAGACTTGCAAGAAAAATGAATTACTTAAATACTTTAAGTGATAATATGTTTAAACGTGCTATTTTTTCAAGAGAGGTAGATAAGTGGTTATATACATCAGGACAAAGAGGTGGTTTAAGAGGATTTTTTGAAGATGCTTATTTAGACCCTATCAACGCAGCTAGTTCAACAGGAAAGTTTAGTAGTTTACCTGATAAAGTAATAGCAGAGTCTATGGAAAAAGCACTTGAGTTTACTTATCAAACAGGAAATTTTACAGACAAAGAAGGTGCTTTTAATATTGGAGCAAATGCTTTTATAAAAACATTTGAAAGAATTATACCTCTATCTTTTGCTGCACCTTTTCCACGATATTTAGTTAATCAACTTATATTTCAATGGGAACATATGCCGATACTTGCTCTTGTAAATGCAGGTGGCATACTTAATAAAAAAGGTGGTAAAAAAGGTGTTAGAGGAATAGAAATAGCACCAGAACTTAGATTAAAATTAGATGCTGAATCTTTTGCAAAACAAACAACAGGACTTGCAACACTATCTACTTTTTTTGCTATTAGGGCACATTTTGGAGATGAAGATACAGGTCCTTACACAATTAATAATCCATTTGGTGAAGGGCAATATAATTTACAAGCATTATTAGGACCTTATTTGGGTTATGCTATGGTTGCAGATATAATATATAGAATGACTGGACCTAATAGAAAAAGAAAAAAGATTCCAGTACTTGGAATACCGATACCTCAATTACACGATAATGATAAAGTAGCTGTAGATATACCTGTACCAACAAGAGAAATATTACAAGCAATAGCAGGTGGTCAGGGTCGTGCAGGTACAGGTTTGCATATAGTTGATGCTGCTGTCGATATTGTAGTTAATGGTGCTGAACAAGGTTTAAATAAAGAATTTATTTCTGAATCTCTTGCAAGAGTTTTAGGAGATGCTTTTAATTCTGCAACAGTTGGAATGGGTCAACTTAAAGATATAGCAGGTACATTTCTTGATCCTGAATATAGAATAATATCAGACAGTACATCTGTTGATTTTTTTGAATATATGTTAAAACAAGCTGTAAGATCATTTCCAAATAGATATGATGCTAACGAGGGTAATATTCTTTTAGACAAGGAAGACGTACCTGTATATACACCCTATAAGAAAAAACCTTTAACTAACGTAAATCCATTTTTAAAAATGACTACAGGTGTCACAATAGAAGAAGAAAAAACTGTAGCAGAAAATGAGTTAGATAGATTGAGATTTGATTGGTTTGAAGTTTCACCTAAAACAATTAAAGGAGATAGACCTAAAACAAATCTAGCTAGATTAAAAATGGGCACTTATATGGATGATCAAATAACAGGGTTTATTTTAAGTGATGATTATAAAAATTTAAAAAGTGATTTAGTTAAAAGATTTTTTTTAAAGTCTTTAATAAATCAAAAAAGAACTGCATCTAGAGGTGAGATAATGGCTCTAGTTGGCAATGAAACTCTAGAAGAACAACATCAAAAATTTAAAAATATATTTTTCTCATTACCAAAATCAAAAATAAATATAGTTGCCGAAGCCTACAAAGAAGTTTCTAAAGGTGTTTCTATATTTGAAGAAGTATTACCCGGTAAACTTAAAGGCAACTATGAATACGGCATGTTTTTGTATACAGATTACTTTGGTCAAGAAGATGAAGATTTAGTAAAACTAAAACTTAAAGATATGTTTAAAGCTAGAAGACCAAAATAACTAACGGTTATCACCACTACCACCTAAAACACCTCTACTTTTTCTAGAGTGTAGTTTATTAATATTGTTTTCCATTATAGTACCAAGATCAACATCTAGATAGTCAGCTAACATAGCACAGTACCAAAGTACATCACCTATCTCCCCACCTATATCTACATCAATCTTTTTATCACGTATAATCTTTTTAACTTTGTTAGCAACTTCTCCTGCTTCACCTACTAACCCTAGAGATAAATACTCTAGGGCTTTGTTAGCAGGAAAGATAGCAGTCTTCTTTGCTTCTGTTTGATAATGATTAGCAGTTATCATACTTTTGTTTTTATTTTGCATATACTTCTTTACCTCTTCTTCTAGTTTCATTTACTTGTGTCCTTTTAAACTGTCTGCTATAAGCATCATTCCAACCACGTAACCATTCTCTATAAGCCATAGAGTTTAAATGATATGGTGACCTTTCATTTCTCTTAAAAGCATTGACTCCTTTATTAAACTGTATAATTAAAGGAGCATCGTATTTAGAAAGTCCTCTTTCTTTTCTACTTCTTATCTTTTTTATCATCCTTATTCTCCTCTTGTTGTTGAGGTTTAGTAAAATATTTAATGAGCATCTCTAACTTATCATTATAGTCTGCAATCTTACCAAGCTCTTCTTCTATAGAAGCATGAATATCGTGATGCTCTCCTATGCCTGTAGGATTTGTAAGTAAAACTTCTACATTTGCTATATGTTTATTAATTAACCCAACATAATAGGTTCTTGATGCTCCAATTAGTAATTCTCTCATAAATTTTCTCCTTTTTTAAAATTTGTCTTCATATAAAGACCGTCAGAGGGGTGAAACACACCCTCCGAGGGTTCTAGTACCTGATTATGTAGACTGTATATCTACAACCTCACAGACTCCAGCACTACAGGCTAACTCTTTTGACCCTGCTGTGTTGTCTTCTTTCTCATAATTTTGCAGTAATTTCCAATCTATCTTGTCAGGCATCTTATTTTTTAGTTTTTCATACTCTTTCTTACCAATTTCTTGATAAGGAGCTTGTGCATAGGTGTGATCACTATGAGGTAGAAAACTAATTCCTGATATATCATCAAAGTTTTTATACACCCATGCTCCTACTTCCATCCATTCATCTTCTTTTACAGAGATAGTTACAGATGGTTTATGTTCACACCAATACTCTTGGTATGTTTGCCACAATCTTAGTTGATCTATAGCAGACATATTGTCTCTTGTTGTTGCACCATCAGGTGCTTTCATAGGAAAGCTAAACACTGTAGTGCTATCAGGTTTCATAACGTCAGGTTCACTTGGTATACCTGCTGACTTCATAAACTCTGTTAATGGGTCTTTGTTGTCACCACGAACAGTGCGAATGTAATACTTGCTATGTCTAGTATGTATGCCACTTGCACTATCCACGAGTTGAGAAACTGTACCACTAGGTTTGACACAAGTGATGGCAGTTGATTGAGGTATGCCCAACATTTCTGAATACTTCTTGTTTGTTTCAATTGCTTTCTCCTTTAGTTTTGTAAGAATACCACCAACTCTTGATCCATCAAATACTTGTTGTCCGTCTTCAAGAAAGATTGTATTATAATCATTAAATAGTTTACTGTCCATAATACCTGTTAGTGATACACCAAGTAATCTTTCTTCTTCTGTATTATCTTTCCATATCTTACGTAGATATTTAAAGTCTGTAAGTGTAGCTTGGAATGTGCCAAGGATAGTAGCCATCTCTACTTTTTCTAATAGAGACTTTTCTGTATCGTTTTCTCGTATAACTACTTCTGATAGATTACAAAATTGATAAGGTCTAAGTATAATCTCACTACAGGGATTACAACCAAATGCATAGTCTGTCTTTCGTCTACCATTTTTATCTGCTTGTTTTACAGCAGACTTACGATTAAAGATACCACGCTCACCTGATTTACTTTCTACAAGAGCTAACCATTCACGCATAAAAGTTTCCATATTAATCTTACCTTTGTATGCTATACTATTATTTGCTAAAGCTCTCTGTCCTTCATTCTCCCACCATTGACCTGACTTAGCATAACGCATCTGATCATCACCTAAGTTAGATAAACTAATAAGAGCAGAGCGTCTTACTCCACCTACTACAACTACTTCACCTATCTTACACATAAGGTCGTGACATTCTATAGGATATAATCTTCTACCTGCAGCACCTTTAAACATATTTATACAGAATTTATATAAATCTACAAGAGGTTCAGGACCAGATGCTCTACCACCAAATGTTTTAAGTCTAGCACCTGCAGGTCTAACATCTTCTACATCAAACTCAGGTATTTGACCTACGTATAACATAGCAATTAATTCACGCAAGGCTTTAGCCCAACCTGAACGTGAGTCACCTACTTTAATAGTAGTCGTGCTATCTTCAAAATGTTCATTAACAATAGGTAGTTTATCTACGTTCTCTCTTTCAACAGAGAAACCTACACCTGTACCACACATAAGAATATACATACACTCATCAAAAGCACGAGGGCTATCAACAGGTAAGTATGAACAGTTATAACCTGCTACATGACATTTATCAAGTGCTTTACCTGAAGTCATTAATGCTCTCATACTTGGCATGATGCTTAGATTTGTGATATAATTAAATAGCTTATCTCTAAGCTCATAGAATACTACCTCATCAAAGTTATATTTTTTAATTACATGATCCTGCATATAGTTTAAATATCTATCAACTGTTTCAGACCACTCCTCTCTTCTACTTTCTTCAGGAATCCACCTAGCATACCTAGAAAGTGCTATAAAGTTTTGGTAATCTGTAGGTAAATTGTTTGCTGCGTTTGATATCATTTATTTATCTCCTCACTTGTTGTTCTAAAGTTTCTTATATCAGCACCTTCTAAATCGTAGAATGCTTCTCTTACAAATTCTTCTATTTCTATATTTACTTTTCCATCGGCAGGTACAGCATACTCTTCTGTATCTATATCCAATGTTATCATCATTTTAACTCTTATCGTCATTTACAATCTCTATTAATTTAGATAAGTACCATTGTGCTTTTTTCAAGTCTTCTACTCCATTTTTATAATCATATCTCCAAAGATACTTTAATATATTACCTTGTAAGTATGCTTCAAATCCTTTACCTGTACAAGCTTTTATTGCATCAATACATTCTATACCATATTGATTGTAATGTGGTGGATGATTAACCATGTCATCTACTAATTCTCTACCAACTATTTTTGGTTTATCTTCAGACGGTAAATCTTTTTCAAAGTCAATCATTTCTTTTATACTAGCAGCCATTATGCATTCCCTTCAGTGTTAAAGTTAAAGTGTATTACGTTACCATTTACAACAGGTTTTTCTTCAGGTTCTTTTATAAACTCTTCTAGTTTGTCTGCATAGTCTACATTCTTTTCCATAAACGCTATAGAACTTGCAACGAGTTGACTTAGATGTGTTAAGTCTCTTTTACTTTCTACAGGCATAGGATTTTCTTTTGATGTAATAATATTTACTTGTAAGCCACCCTGCCAATTATTATCTTCATCGAGTTCAGGTAAAAGTTCTATGTAGAAAGCAGATGGATATTTAGTTGTAATGTCTATTGTCATAATTAACTCCCTAGTTTCTTTCCTAAAAATTTTATAAATTTAGGATAATTGTTTTTTCCTTTTTCTTTTAGCCAATCTTCAGGTATAATTCTAGTATAGTATCTAAACCCATGCTTAATACACCATTGTGCATACGTTGACTTTGCATTCTTATATAATTTTCTATTACTATTTTCAAAAACAAATCGTATATCTAAATCAGGATGTTGTTTCTTTACACATAAATGTTTTCGTCTATCGGCAGTAGTAAACATACCTTTTGTTTCTATAATGATCCCATTATTAAGCACAAAGTCAGGGGTATAGGTGCGATAGGCAAGGTCTTCCCATTCTATTTTTACTTTTTCATATAGAAAAACAATAGAGTTACTCTTTAAGTATTCAGCAACCTTGTCTTCTAAACCACTCCTATACCCATTCTTACGAGCTGCATGTCTAGCACTATATGCTGACATTATACATCTGCCCATATTTTCTTTGCTTCTTTTTTAAACTTAGCACTCCAAGTCCATGAATCAAAGTTTGGATAAACTAAAGAAGCTAACTCGTGTTTATCTTTACTAATAGATAGAAATTTCTGTATACTAAAAGCCACACTTTTAAGTTGTTTTTTATACAAAGATAAATTATCTAATGTAAAAGTCTTATGATCCTTTGGTGTAGCAAAAAACAAATCTACACTATTGTTTGGATATGCCATAGAGTAAAATGCCATCTGTCTCTTTTGTGCTTCTGTAGGTCTTGATGGCATTCGTGTTGATGTCTTTAAGTCAACTATTTTATCTTTAAATCTAAAATCAATATATCCCATAACAGGTATAGGCATGTCATCAAACTGAACCTCAACTCTTTCTTGATAGTCTTCTAAGTTTTTATACTTAAAATTCTCATCAATAATTTTACCAAAGTTAGGTAGTAGGTTTCTTTCTTTCTCTACTTTAACATCCCCTAAATCAATATTAGATTCTGTACACATAGTCATAAACTGCATTTCTAATGCATCGAAATCAAACTTACCTGTCTTGTATTTATCAGCTAGTGCCGCTTCTTGAACAATACCTCTGACTGCTCCTGCTCCACTACCTGATTTAATACCAAACAGATACCTAGCTACCCACATAGGCATGTCGCTTATGTAGGTATTCATATTGCTAGGTGATAAATATTTAATATCATGCACCTCAAAAGGATTATTACTTTTCATTTAAATCCACATCTACAAAGTCATCAATAGTACTTAAGTCATCTTCAGATACTTCACTTTGTTTTTCTTGCACTGCATTTTCCCATGCTTTGTATACACCATCGTTATAGTTTTTAATCCAATCAAGAAAACTAGAAAATGTTTTGTGGTCTTCTTCTCCTATTCCTATAGTGCTTGATAAATCTACAAGTGCTATTGGTGTATAGAAACTAGAACCATTTTGCATTGGGTTTTCTTTACTAGACTTTAACATTATATAATGATTTAAAGGTAGCTTTTCTTTCTTAGCATAGATGTTAAATTGATCACCTATTGTTTTATAGGCATCTCTATTATCTATCTCCCATATAAAAGGAACTTCACCTAGCTCTACATCATTACCTTTATCATCAGTAGGATTGTCTAACTTAATTGTTCCAAAAACAGCACGTACACGCTTAGTCTGTTTAATAAGGTCTTGCATACCAACAGGAAGTGCTTTAAAGTCTTTGATATAACCTGCAGGTTTACCACAGTTAAAATGCCCTTTGTTATCTTTTAAATCTATATTTAGATTATCAGACATAATAGTTTTATGAAACGTACCCTTAGGTTCACCTTCTTTTACATTACTAAATGACTCATATCTTTTTAACATATAGCGTTGCATAAAAGGTCTTACCTTAGCAGTCTTTGCATAGTAGTATGTAGATGTATCATCGTCTACTAATTCTAATCTATATACACCACCTTCTACTACCTCTACTTTCTTTAACTTACCACCAACCTTCTCTTCACCCATAATAGGTGAATGCCATATCCTTAATCTATTTAAGTTATTAGCCGTCTTTGTGCCTACAGTAGCACCTGCTATGCCCATAGCCTTTGCCATAACTGCATAATTGTCTGTATTTATTGTTACTAAATCGCTCATAGTTTCTCCTTTTTCTATTTGTCTAGACGTTATATCACATTACGTCTTGCATGTCAAGCCAATTATTACCTATTTTTGCTTCTAGTAATAATGGAACATTTAAGTCTATATTGAAATGATTATTAATAGTATTTGTCATATCATTATTAGTACTTTCTATTATACTTTTTACTATGTCTATTTCATTAGGGTGTATATCAATTACTATAGAATCATGTACAGTATTTACAACACAGGATTCATACTCTTCTAGTCTCTTATCTACATCCATTAGTATAAGAGGTACTATATCTGCAGTAGCAAATGATTGCACAGGATAATTTTTAATCTGTGTAAAGTATGTAACCCCACCCTTAATTCTTCTTTCTACATCAGGAAATGAAAACTCTCTACCTGATGGTGTCTTTATCTTAAAATGCGTTACAGCCTCCTTAGCCAATCTGGAATGCCAAGATGCGATTCCTTTGTACTTTTTTGTAAACTGCTCGTAGTACGCGGCTTCTGCCCTCGACCTTCCAAACCCGGTTGCTCCGAAGAGTGGTGCGAATGTGTGTCCTTTTGCTTCTTGCCTAGTAATCTTCTGACCTGCTTCTGAAATAACTTTCGCAGTGTAACTATGTACGTCAAAACCATTTTCAATCTCCTTCATTGCTGTTTCATCTTGTGCTAAAAATGCAGCAGTTCTAAACTCTAACTGTGCAAAGTCAGCTTCAAGTATCATACCACCTTCCCATCTAGATATAAATACTTTCTTTACAGGAAATGTACCACCTCTAGGCATATTCTGCATATTAGGTTCTGCTCCACTAAACCTACCTGTAGATGTCCTGTGCTGTAATAATCTTACATGCAACTTACCATCGTCCTTTAAATATGTATTTATACCTTCTACAAAAGAAGATAGGTATGTATCTAATGCAGACAGTCTTTGTAAGTCTGCTAAAAAGTTATATGCAGCCATAGAATTATTTCTCTTAGCTACACTTTGTAGTATGCCTAGCATGTTCTTATTTACACTAAACCCATTTGCACTAACCCATTTAGCTGTAGGTGCATTAAACTTTAGACCTGCTATAGATTGGGTTGGTTTAAACAAATAACCTGAACCATCACACTCAGAACACTTAGTATCATTCTTATAAGGTGTACCATCTTTCTTTATCTTCTTAATAAAACCTGCTCCATAACATACTGAGCATTTTACAGCGATAGTCTTATAAACTATATTGCTGTTCTCTTTTATAACCTTAGTAAAGTCTGCCTTACCCATATAAGGTGTAAAGTTATTAAGCCATGTTGTTTTATCTTTAGGCTTTCTACTATATATAACCCACGACATCTGTTCAGGGCTGTTAAGATTTATCTGTGTATCTCCCATAAGTTTCTTGACTTGAGAAGAAAGTCTCTTCTCGACATCAGCTTTTTCTTTTTCAAACTCTGATTGTACTTGTTTAAGAGATTCTGTATCCACATTAAACCCACGCTTATATATATTAGCAAGAGTAAGGGCAACACGATTGGTATGATTAACAGTAGCAACAAGACCACTATGCTCATCATCATTAAGTTTTTTATATAATGCATCTGATAACTCCTTTGTAGCATTTAAATCTGCTGACAGATACTCTGATAACTCTTCTTTTGGTACGTCATCAACACCTAAACCTTTCTTAAAATATTCTTTAAGTGTATCTTTCTTCTGTGTGTGTAGGCTATATCTTTCGGCACAGGCTTTAAGAGATAGAGGTTTCTTCTGACCACGTAGCATTATATATTCTACCAGCATAGTATCAAATACATCACCGTCATATTTAAAACCACATTCCCAAAGCCACATTAAGTCATAAGATATATTGTGTCCGACTAGGATAGTAGTGCTGTCAAGCAACTGCTGCACACCATCAAAGCCTGTCTCATGGTGAAACAGATATTCCTTACCGTCTTCTGTAAGACAGCCTACCATAATTAATTGGTTGTCTTTTTCAAATGGGTCAAGATGCATTTTATCATCTCGCTTTGTTACTGTATTCTCTACATCAAATATTAATTTCATTTATCTTCTCCATATGTCTCTCTAAATATATAATAGCTTTTTTTAAAATGTCAACACTATCTGAAAATCCACCTAATGCTCTGTTGCAACTATGGCAAAGCCAACCTCTAAAAGTACTAGTGTCGTGACAGTGATCTAATACCCATGCACCATTTCTCTGACCACCCTTACCTGCTACCTCTGTTTCTCCTCTGTTACATACAGGGCAGTGATAATCTTTATCAGGCATTCCATGTTTTTCTCGTAATCTGTTTCTAACTTTTGTTAGTTCATTATTACATTTTTTACATTCAGGTCTAAGAAAGTTTGCACCTGATGAAACACTAAATGCTGTTAGTGGTAATCTTTGATTACACTTACTACATGTTTTTGTTTCACCATCTATGTGTAATAGTTCAATGTCAAACAATTCTTTTTGGGTCATGCTTCGTATCTTCCAATCTGATAATTAAGTTGACAGTTTACCATACCATGCCATCCTGTTAACTTATTCTTGACAATATTTAAATGTCTTTCTATATCCTCGCCTTCACCATCATCTTGCTTTGGAGGGTTCTTGGCTATTAGTATCATAAGGTCGGCTTCTGCTGCCTTACCTGTCCTACTGCCTTCCATCATACTCTGATTAAGTAGCACCTTACCTTCTGCATCTGCAGATAGCTGTGACATATAAAACATAGCACACTTGTGTTGCTTGGCAATCTGTCTAGCATGTATAGCATTTGCTTTCAGTGCTTCATCAGGTCTTGCAAAGCCACCTGTACGTGCAAACTTATCACCCATATCAAGTAGTACTATGTCAGGTTTATATGACTTACAGACAGACTCTACCCAATTCATATCTCTACCTGTAGCATCTTTTATCTTAACTCTATTCTTGATAGGCTCATATAAGTCACGAGCTTTTGAGGGGTTATTCTTTATCTCTTTCATTGTCATGCCTGTAGCTGCAGTAAGATATCTAGCACCAACTCTGTGACTACCTTCTTCATTACACAACACAATACAATCAGCACCTTGATGTGCAAACCCATCAGGTGATGCAATCATACTAGCATGAAAAGATGTCTTACCTGTATTAGGTCTAGCACCTACCTCAATCAAGTGTCCTTCATTAACTCCACTAATCTGTCTTGTCAGTGCAGGTATATTAAAATGCCACCTTGCTTCAAGTGCATTCTTAGCTAACAATGTCTCAATGTCCATGTCATCCCACTCTACATTTAAGTCAGGTGTAAAGTCATCATTGTGTTGCTCTAGTAGTAATCTAAGAGGTTCTAAACTTGTCTGCGAACCATTTACATAATCAAATCCTAAGTTGGCAATATCTTCTCCAACAACCTGCTGAAACAACTTAGACAATACTTCTTGTGCAATGTCACTACCAAGAGGTTTCTCATTCTTAATCTGTCTAAACAAATGAGAGTATGCTTGTTTCTGTGCTGTCGTAAGTGCAGGATTGTCCGACATAAATAATGCTTCTATTTCATCAGGCAGTACAGACCTTTCGTATCTGTCCATTGCCTTATCAATAGCTTGTTTTATTTTCCTTGTGTCTTTACTAAACAATCTGTCAGGGCATCTAGCACCACGATTCTCTTCGTAGAATGCTTTGTCCATAAGACTGCGTACTAATGAAAGTTCCATGTCTATATCTCCTTTGGGGTTAGGTTATTTAAATTATTAAAGTCTTTACTATTGTTGTATTTTAAATCATCGTTAAGTTTAAGAACACGTACATCTCTTACATGACCACGTAGTTCTTTAGCAAAAAAAAGTGTCTTGGGTAATGCGTCAGGGTCTAATGCTATGATGGCTGTTGAAAATTGTGATATGTGCTTCTTGTGTATTTCAGATAGAGATGTACCCAACACAGCTACCCCAACTAATACATCGCTACCTACAACTGCAGCACTTACACAATCTTCAACAACTACTGCCACCTTACCACATCCGAAAGAAAAAGGCAACCCACTATTACCATATTTCTTCCATTTGGGTAATCTTTTTCCAAGTGACCTGCCAATCGCATCTACAATCTTATTGTCTTTGTACACAGGAAAGACAACTCTATGCTCTTTAACATCATAATGCAAATCTAAGTTAGATGCATTAAGCGACCACTTGGTACACCATGAAACTAAGTCAGGTGTATTCTTTCTATCTACTATATACTCAGGTAATACAAATGTATTATCTTTAGTAGCTTCCACAGACCTATTAAATGTAGTCTGTATATCATCTATAGATAAATGTACACGTTTCTTACCACTCACATTACAGGATGCTTTATAACAATTCCACAGCAATGAACCCATATTGTTAGTTATAGTAAATGTTTTATACCCTTTACATAAAGGACAGTCCACTCTACGTGTATCACCTATATCTATATTTAAACTATATATGTAATCTAACACTTTATGTGTTCCCCTATGTAATGATAATATGTATTTATCACAGTTTTAAACATCTGTCAAGCCTTTTCTTTTCCTTAATGCTAAATTAGCACTTGTGTATGTGTTTTTCATGTACGGTTTTACACTCTGTGGGTTAGCATGTCCTGTAACTGACATAATATTACCCATAGATACACCAGCATCTACCATCTCTACTGTTCCTGTACGTCTTAGATCAGATAAACGTAGCTCATCAGGTAGGTTGGCATCTCTCATTACCTTTCTAGCCACCTTAGGCAGCCTATAGAGAGAATAAGGCTTATATATACCACCGACAGGCTTAACTTGAGGTGCTACATACTTCTGAAAGCCAAAATCTTCTTTCTGTTGTATAAGCATCTCACCTAAACTGTCACCAATAGGTAAAAATACCTCTGCCCTACGTTTAGATTGTTCTATATGCATTCTTTGATCTTCTAAATCTAAGTTAGACCATTGCAATAAACGCATATCACCTAACCTTTGACACCAATCGTATGCCATGTGTGCTATAAGACCTATGCTACGTGTTTTAAAATCAGAGTAAGCTACATCTAGAAAGTCTGTTACATTCTCCTTTGTCCACACTGTTTTTCTCCTATCAGGTATTCTTTTCTTTATGTTACTAAAAGGATTCTGCCTTATTTTCTCCATGTTTATGCCATAGTTATAGATAACTCTAGACACAGACATTACATGGTTTGCGAGATGCACACCACGATTACACCAATCGTTGTATGCAAGTTTAGCCATAAGAGTAGTTATATTATTTATTGTAAAGTCACCTAAGTTTTTGTCTGTGTCAGGTAACCTTGTGTCCAAGAGTACGTTCAGAAAGTATTGATATTGTTGTTTAGTTTCGTCACGTAAACTCTTGAACTCAAAGCATAAATAATACTCTTTAACTAAATTTTTAAGAGTAAGATATCCCATTAGGCAGCAGCTAACTTTTTAAATTCAGGTGTAGCAATCCACTTAGTTACCTCGTGTTCTCTAGCCCACATTGATTGAGACTGTGTATCATTACCTGTGTTACGCAGGTTAAATCCATTCCTCTCATCTGCATAAGATGCGTAGTTAGTAAAAGCACTATATAATGCAAACACATTCTTGCCACGTTTACTGACCTCTTGTTGTACTAGTGGTAGCATCTTCTTAGCCTTTTGATCTGACTTAGTTATAGAAGACAGCACTTCATTCCAACCTTTATTTGAATAGGTAGGCAACTCTACTCTAGCCCAAGTCTTTAATTTATCTGACTGCTCTTGAAAGTCTAAGCTACTCTGATTAAGTTCATTAATAAATCTAGACATGCAAAAATTAGATGTGTTCTTACGTTTAACCTTATCATAGTCTCCTGTAATCATACCATTGGTACAGAAGAAATCTATAGCACCAAAGAATACTTGATTAGAACAAGACCCATCTACACCGTGCAGGGCTATAATTCTTTGCCCTACCTCTGTGGTATGTTTATCTGTTTCAATCTTAGTGCTAACATTAGGCATAACAATATCCATCATTGCCCATGCATTGTTCCTAGCACTTGACCATCTTACAGTAGAGTCTACCATAGCATCAGGTATGTTGTCTACCATAACATTCTGAACACCATCAAAGAACTTCTTGTGACTAGCACAGTTAAACCCCTTTCCTACAACACCAAGATAATCTCCTGTCTCATTGTTGATAACATATTTCTTCTCATCAAACTTTGTAGTCTCAAAGTCTACAGAGAAATCTAAATTTTCAGGTACTTCATGTACCGTTGGTAAAACATCATATGGCATAATATATCTCCTATTGGTTAAGTGATGTTGTGTTATATAATAAATCAAAGCATTTGTCAAGCATTATTTTAGTCATATTTATATGCTCTTTGCCATGCTTTATCATCAGAGCTTAATACATAGTCTGAATAGAACATAGGTGAATCATCTTGTTGATCCTTCTGTGGTGAAAATTGTAAAGTACTATGCAGCTCGTGAATCAAATCCTCTATTAATCTAATATGAGTTAATTCAATATCCCTTGCTTCATCTATGTGACGAAGCATACGTTGTAATCTATTGTGATAATTAAGAAACACTCTTCTTGTACCACCTGCTACGAGAATATCTTCACTATTCATGTCCACTTTAAATGGACTTTCTTTTTTCTTTGTCATTTTGTTTCTCCTATTATGTTAATACAATTAAATGTTTTTTAAGCCACTCTGCATTGGCATTTGTTTTTTTAATTACGTGTTGCCTTACAGCTTTTTTTAATTCTTTGTGATATTTTCTACTACCACTTGTATTTTTTTTGTGTTTATTTCCCATTGTCTTTATCCTTTTGTTGTTTTTGTTTAAGTTCATTTCTTATTTTTTCTAGTCGTGTTTTATGTTTAAGACTTCTCTCGTTCTTTTTTCTTATCCACTCTTTTAAATAGTGGTAGTCATTACTATTCATAATGTACCTCTTTAAACCATGTTGGTCTATCTGTATACTTATACCTTGCAAATCTTGCTTTGTCAACATTATAAAATGCTCGGTATGCTTTTATTGGATAAAACTCATCTGTTTTGAGTTCATCTAGCCCACTAAAACATTGTGGGTGTTGTGTTATCTGCCCTTCAGGTATTAAAGGTACACCATTTAGCAGAGAGTTGTAGTGTTTCTTTGCTCCATGTATCCTACCATATCTACGTGTGTACTCTTCTAACATATGGTGGTACAATCTAAAAGCAAACTTATAGTTCTTGTTACTTTCCATAGCCCATAATGTACATGGGTGTTTCTGATGCACAGGCTTGTACAAGTCACAGGTTTCTGCATAGTCAGGTGCAATATGCCACAGTGCAGTACATAACATCTGTGCTTCTTCTAATGGCATCTTGACTACGTGCTGGTCACATAAAGACTTTGCTATTAAATATGGATTGTCTTCTATAATAAATCTATTCATTGTTTTCTTCTTTCCAATAGTTAGGGTTAAAATATTTATCTAGTACTCTTAGATTTTTATAATCACATTTTTCTAAATCTTCTATTGATATATCTTCAGGGTGTATCTCCTTGTATATATAATTTTCTTCATACCATTTTGTTTCGTTGTCATAGTGATTTGTAAACAAGCTATCAAATGCTTCTCTTGCTTTTTGTTTTGTTATTTTAGTCATATTTAATATCCCATCTGTAAAATATGTGGTCATCTATTCTTGCTATGTATGTCTTGGTACTAGCCCAAGATGGTAACACATAGTGAGCATGGTAGTGTGTAGCACCTTCTACAAAGTCATCAAGGTTGCCATAGTACACACCATGTGCAACTGTGATTGCTGTATCCCATGCGTGTCCTTCTTTAGGCTTGTCACTCTTGCCATCACAGTACCAACTAAACTGACACCTATTCTTAACAGGGTAGTCTGTCTTCCAACTGTAGGTAGGTCCTTGTTTAACTACTTCACATACTGTGTTGGGGTATCGTTCATCTTTAACTCTGTTCATCACGACTTGTGCTACTGCTATCTGTCCAATCAAAGATTGGTTTTTAGCTTCGTGATATACGTTAAGTGCTAGACATACTAGTGCTTCAGCTATCATACTTATCTCCCATTGTTTATGTATCTAAGTTGTTGCTTCTGTTTACGTTTTCTTTCTAATCTATACTGTTGTTTAATCCACTTGTTCTTTGGTTTCTTTTTGCTTGGTATTTTCTCTAACTGAGTCAGCATAATTCCTCTCCTTCTTTCTATTATAAGTTTTCTTTGACGGAACTACTTGTGTCCTACGTCTAGATTCTAGCATAGCTTTGGCTATAGGATTTATCTTTCTAATCATTCTATACCTTTCATTATATGTGCTATGACATCAACTGTCCACCCATTACCTAACATCTTATATCGTTGGCTATTGGATACATGATTAGTGTAATTGTCAGGTACAGTCTGCAGTCTCTCGCATTCTACAGGTGTTAGCTTTCTCCATTGCATACCCTCTACAAGCACATTGTCTTTGGTAAACGTAGTTAAACAATTAGTCTTACCTTTGTAATGATACTCAAGCTGTCTACTAAGAGGTAGCTCAAGTTGGCTGTCTTTACGTGTACCATGCTCATCTAGTCTACGATTAACAATTCTACCTATAGCTACCTTAGGCTCTCTATGCCCACCCTGCATCGTGGTAAGTGTGGGAGCTTTCCCACTAGGTGAGTAGATACGTTTAATGCTATCAAAGCCTTTGATATTGTCAGCTTCACCTACTTGTACCATAGTACGTTGCTTACGTTGTATACTGTTCCACCACACAGCACCATTGTATCGTGCAGTAATGCAATGTGACTTACCATTCTGATTAGTCATAGCTTCATTAGCAATACCATCTTCTAGTACATCTTGTAAGATTATACCCTTGTCATCTGTAGGTATATCAAAAGGTATGTTAGTCCAATACAATCTCTTTCTATTTTGTGCAGAGAATAAGCTACTGTTTATAGTGACAGGCTTAACACCTAAATACCTTGTAATAATATCCTGTGACTCCTGTTTCATAGGTACGTTCTCCATAAGAAAGTACTTAGGTTTTAACTCATCTTTTAATCTAACAAACTCAAAGAATAACTTACTACGTGGATCATCAAAGTCTAACTGTTTACCTGCCACACTAAACCCCTGACAAGGTGAGCCACCCATCAGTAGGTCTATGTTATCAGAAGATGGTCTACCTATCTGTGTCACATCTCCTACATGTATAGTGCGTGGGTAGTTAGCCTTTGCTACCTTGATAGCATACTTGTCTATCTCAGATGCAAAGTAGTGACCATACTTTACACCTGCTCTGTTGAGGGCTATTTGTCCACAGGACATACCATCAAATAAACTTAATACATTCATAACTACTTCTCCTCTATGTACACTCGTAAGTGTGTTGATTGATCTATGTTCTGCCCATATGCCGTAGCACCTGTGCCTTTGTATTCTTCCTTGATGTGTTGACCTCTAACACGCATCTTATACTTTTTAAAGTTAAGATATTTCTTTACGTTGTCTACAAACTCCTGTCCTTCACAATCGTTAGGTATCTCACTGAAGTCATACTTAGGTACTGCCTTGTCAGGTGTCAGTTCTTTTACCCTTTCTTGTAGGTATACATTTCTTGCCCTTATTCGTGACACCTCTTGCTCTAGTTTCATTATCTGATTAGTCTGTGATACAGACACTTCTAATTGTTTGTCGTGAGTTTTTAACCTGTTATTCTCCTCTGTTAAATACTCTACTTCCTTAGTTAACTCAGCTACTGCACCCTCTTGAGTATCTCTTCTTACTTCCTCTCCAAGTGCAATCTGCATCTTCTCAAATGACCTCATCACATGAACAAAGTCCATCTCATCAATACCTATCCAAGCACCACTCTCTCTTGTGTATGTACCTAACTCATACATGTCCTGTGGTAGTTTGCCTAGATAATTACCTTCAATACATTCTAGTAGTTTAATTAGTTTCTTGATTTTCATAATAGTCTCCTTGTAATATGTCTCGTTCAATTAGTTCACATTCTAAACTTTGATAATCAGTGTCACACATCTGACTCTCATTGTCACACACAGGACAGATATAAATCTCTGCCCTATCTGCTTTTCTTACCTTCTCAACAAACGTGTTGTATAACCTCTTCACTTCCATTGTCCTATCTCCTATACTAGTAACAGTTAATTCCCTATACTGATAACAGTTAAGTGTCAACTCAATTGACGGTTTGATAATTGTTTTTACCTGTGCCATGAGCAGGTATAAATATATTCTTAGCAGTAATAGTGTTGCCACTACACAACTGACACTTCTTACAGTTAGTACGTCTACCTGCTTCTTCTGATGCAGGACATAGTATCTCTTTACCTTTGACCATATCACGTATAGACTTACCCACTCTGAATGTTCTATGACCTAGTGACCAATGATACTCTGCTTGTTCTTTAGTATCTGCACTAATCATACACAAGTCAGGTCTAACATCTGCACCCTCTACATTGTGCTGATGTGTATAACCTGTCCTACCACTCGACTTAGACAGTAAGCTATCCCATACATAACTAGGAACAGCACTTGTATCTCCATAAGTACCTAGCCGTACCTCTCTGTCTGCACCTAACTGTGCTATGCCATCATGTCCTTGTGCTAGTGTATAGTTACCTTTCTTGTATGCCTTGTACACAGACAGTACACCTAGTAACATAACATAACAACTACGTTTATCTGCACCACCACTATTCTTCTTGTGATTAGGTATACCTCTATGAATACAGTTACCACAGATAGAGTAATCTTCACCTCGTCTACTTGCAGTAATAGGGTCTGTATCTTTGCAGATGATGAACGTCTGCACCATATTACCTGTCTTGTCATTACTAGATTTAGGTATGGCAATCACCACAATTGGTTTGCCATCTAGTAAAGAATTGCCATCATATATTATATGTGTCATAACATATCTCCTTGTTAAAGTGTCAATTGAATTGACGGTTAATGTTTTATTCTACCTCGTCAAGATTTTCAAACCCATCAAAGGATACCTTCCAACGACTATGATAGGTTTCAGTTGTCCACAGTTGTATAGTATCTCCTACTGATGTAGACCTATGCCCTTTGCCATTCATAGGAGTTTTATAGCAAATAACACCATCGTTGTCAACCCAACTGTCTTCTATGTTGTTAGTTCGTTTATATATATCCTCTAGCATATGCTCAACTGTAGGTAGGCTATTGTTTACAAATAAGTCTGCTACCCAATGCATCTGACTCTCCACGTTTGGGTTTCTCCAAGCAGATATATCTTCTGCATGATGTACTACTGCTTTTCTAAAGTTAGTCATTATCTTCTCCTAAATTCACGTTACTAATAAATTCATCAATTGATTGTTGAGTTCCTTCATCAAACTCATCTTCTAATAGTTCTACTTCATCTTCATTCATTACTTATCTCCCACATAATTGTGCTATATGATTAAACGCATAGGTCTTAATGACTTCCTGCATATCTACGTCATCTACTTCACAGATAAACTCCTGTGCTATGGTATCTGCTATTCCTCTTGCAGACCACCCATGAGTAGGTGACTCCTTGCCTTCCTTCATAAGTTCTTCAATGCGTTCTTCAATCTCATTACCAAATTGGTCTTTTATACTAATCATATATATTCTCCATAGTTGGGGTGACACTGAATTGTGCCACCCAAAGTGTCAATTGAATTGACGGTTTACAGTACTGCATAAGATATCTTATTAAGGTCAATCTCTTGCACTATCTCCTTAGGCATAACCTGTCCACCTTTATAGAACTTATTGTTGACAGTACTAACTGCACCACCTACTTTAGCTCTAGATAAGTGAATGAAGATTGGGTTTCTTGCAGGGTTACCCTTTGCAGTAATGTAAGTTACATTTTTAACATCTATTGCGTCAGATGATACGAAGTTGCTTTGTGCTTTAACTGTGTTGTTTGACATATTGAATCTCCTGTTGGTTAATGTCGGTTTTTAATTATGACTAAACACTAGCATAAGACTATGCCGTTGTCAAGTCCTCTTACACATCACACTATTGTGACGTATTCCTTAAATCTTTTAGTAGTTCATATCCCATGTATAAACCCCCAAAGATTGCTAGTGTAAAGTATACAGGTTCTTTGTACACTAATGCTATAAACATCATACATACAAGTACTACTAATACTATAAAATCTATTATTACTCTAGTCATATTCATTCCCCCTCATCTAAAGTGTCAATTGAATTGACGGTTTGCTGTAACTCATCATACATACGCATAGTATCTGCCCATAGTGCATTGTCCTTCTTCTCCCTCTGCTCCTCTAGATACACTTGCATCTGTAGCTTATTATGATACGCATGATTAATAATAATATTCTTACCCTCATCACGTCTCTGTTCATTGACGATATATCGCCCACTATGTGACTTTAGGTTTCTACCTATGGGTACAATGTTTCCATTCTCCCAACCTGCTCCGTGCTTTCTACTCATGTGATCTCCTCAATTAATTATGACTGTATTAGAGCATATATCTTTACCGTTGTCAACCCCTCAGACCTTTTGCAGCCGAACACCCAAAGTGTCAATTGAGTTGACGGTTTGCCCCTCCCCCTTCTCCCTAACTCATCTCATCCCCTCCCCCTTCTCCCCCCTTTAGGATAGTAGTTGCAAAAAAAAAATAAAAAAAAAGTAAGAACATTTTTAATGCTCTCACTTTGAATAAAAAAAAGATAAAAAAATAGCCTAGCAAAATTAATTACTAGGCTATCTAAATTATTTATTTAAGCTACTTTCCAAACTACCGTTGTTTTATTAGATGTAGTCATTAACTTTTTATTTCTTTTCTGTAATGACTTAATAACTAGGTTAGCAACTTCTGCTTCTGTAGTATCAAAGTCTAGAAGCATAGTAACACAAGTCTCAACAGCTTCATCTAAAGTTTCAGCTTTAATTTCATGCAGTATTTCTTCATTATCTTTTTCTTTAACTTCAGAAGTGTCAATTGAATTGACGGTTTCATTTTTAGCCTTTGGAGCTTGAGGTGCATTCTTTACTTTCTTTTTACCATCAAGCTCATAGTTTGCATCAATATAATTAATAGTACTTTGAAGACCTGATATAACATAACCATCTTCAAGTATTTTAGCTAATGGTATTTTACGATCATATAACTTACTCATTAATGATTTCATTTGTTTACCTACAGCAGGAGTTTTAAAACTAGTTAAGAATAAATTTAATGAATGCATTAATTCTTTTCTTGTATATTCTACACCACTAATAGTCTTCACATGGTTTTTATCTTTATACATTTGACCTGTAATAAAACAAGCATACGCAACATTTAAAAAACTACCATTGTCTAACATAGACATGTATTTATTGTTTATGTCTATTAATGTTTCAATTACTATTGATACATCATTATTTAAATTGACTAATGAAACA
>Ga0209535_1000478_pt1 | contig 28519 bp, 33 predicted proteins | sample LinPmetageLP28_FD_184041 | JGI IMG/M metagenome (GOLD analysis project Ga0209535, IMG submission 184041) | Marine viral communities from the Pacific Ocean - LP-28 (SPAdes) (version 2) | ecosystem: Environmental > Aquatic > Marine > Oceanic | place: Pacific Ocean | collected 2009-08-22
CTTTTCGTGCTGAGTTTTGAGGGTTAAATTCTTGACCTCTAAAATATGCCATTGCTTTACGGACACCTTCCGACTGAACAACTTTTCCAGCATCGTCAGTGCGTTCTTTACCGCCAAAGATTGCTCGAAAATAGCTGATCTCTTCTTCACCCGATAAAGTACGTTTAGCCATTGCCTTTGCAAGTTCCTCAAGTTCTCCGAAGTTCTGACTACTTACACCCAAGGCAACCTTTAATGCTTCCGCATCAAATACTGCTCTATGATTATGTTTAATAATGTCATCGCTGGATTGCATTGCAAGACGCATGGTATTGGCGCACACTACTCTAACAGGTGTATTTAATGCGCTGTTACTATGTTTTCCAGTATGGCTAATTGTGAACAAAAGATTGTTAACAACTAAATCATCTTTACCAAGTGTAAAACCCTCGTTCGTGGTAGCCATGCACCAAACCTTCTGACCGCCAAACAATGATCCAGCAGTATGCAAGTACATTGAACCGTTGCTGGTGAACTCTTCAAAGAAATTAAAAAGCTCGCTGTTCTGTACAGGCTTATAATCTCCTGCAACATAATGTCCCAAGATTTCTCCATCTGATACACGCTCAATAAAATGTGAGTTCTCGATTGGCTCACTGGCATGGGTTGGGTGATCCGCTGGGTAGCAATTACTGTTAAGCTGAACTTCCCAGTTGCAACCGCTAGCATCCATCATTTGTGCTGGTGTTAGATCGTTACTGATTGGTTGACCTAAACCATGCCAAGGTGTCTCTCCAGCGAAAGCCATTGTTTCTACTTCATGTGACATGTGATTTCCTTTCAATGTCTGTTAGTGCAAAATCGCACAAGTTAAGTAATAATCGATAATTAAAACATAGTCAAATAATATTATTGCAACGTTATATTACAAGATTATTACAATATAACGTTACAATAAATAAAATCTCGCAAACTCTTTCCTTTTTCTCCTTTCCTGTTGTAAGCTGGTACTGCGAGTAGTGGTTGCTGTTAGAAGTCAATAATTTTATCCTCCTTTCGTAATGGGCTGACAATTTTATTTCGTATTGTGCTGACAAATTTATCGCTCGTTATTTGAATTGCATTCGGATAGTCTTCCGCACACAAAAATATATTGTCATAGTTTAAAGCCGTAGTTTCTACTATACCAGAGCCATAACAAACATCGCATTGCACCTTGGTATTTATGTCAACATGACGCCACGTTGAACCTAAACAATCTAAACACTCTTCTGTTACAATATAGGTAAACGACATTATTGCGCTACCCCTCTATAAACAGCAAAGCGTGGCATAAAATGATCTGTTAGTAGTCTTGGCTTATCGTGTTCTACTTTAAGATGTCGCATAATTCCAAACACGTCATGTCTAAAGCTATAAGGCTTGGCTTCTAATAAACCTTTAAGGTCTATCTCACATACTTCTTGATGTACACAAGCAAGAGATTGGAACACTTGGTAGTAGTTAACATTTAAATCTGCGTACCCTACTATTTTAGCTACCTTTAAAGCTCGTTCTGTTATTGCATCCATAAGATCAAAATCTTTATTGGATATTGCTGACCAGTCTATCATTGCGCTACTCCACTACTTTTTCTGTGTAAATTTCTTCAGTAGGCACATCAAAAGCATAGTCATTACTTTTCATTTGAGCGGAAACAACTCCTGTCTCATCTGTATATACCGCTAATTTAGCAAAACCTAAATTGATTTCATTATATATCATTGCGTTGCACCTTTACATCTAGGGTTCTTAACACGTTGTGTGTTAGGTGTTAACGCCCTACAAGCTTTCAGTGTTTTCCAATAAGTCTCAGTAACAGGACAATACCACAAAAAACTTTTACCGTTACGAACCTTGTGTAGTATCCGCATACCTTGTTTAGGGTAAGGCACTATTGGTTCAAAAAGATCGCCAAAGAAATCACTTAAAAAAGATACTGTTTCGTTACTCATTGTTTTTGATCCCCTCTTTTATTTCTTTAACCTTGTCAGATATAGCTTCTGCTTTGTTTTCAATATTCTCAAACATAGCTATTATCTTTTTGGTTGTCTCGATTTCTATTTCTACTCTTTTTAGTTCCTCATCTTTTTGCGCTATCTCCATTTGAAGACGGGCTAACTCCATTAGTTGATCCATTACTTTTCCCTTTCAATAAATAATACCAACGAATGTAAAATACGCGATGTAAAAATCAATGTCAAATACTTTTATTGCATCGTTACGTTGTAAGATTACAGTATTGCATTGTATCTACAGCAACACAAGACCTCCTAAATAAAAAACTGAATAATATCAATGACTAATTCGAACAAGTGAACAAACAACTGTAACACCAGAAGCACAAAAATGTTTTGAAGGCTGACAATTTTAAGGGCTGACAATTTTGTTTTAAGGGCTGACAATTTCATACGGACAGCTTCTCACATTGCAAGGCATTACTTTAGGTTTGTTGGGTTTGTTTTTCTTGTAATACAATCTTATACTACAAAGTTTACACGTCATTCTTCTTGGCATCTTTTTCCTTTTTAGTTTCGTAGTATTGATCTGGGTTCTCTACAAATTTATCGTGGTTACACATGATACACGAAATAGGTTTTAAGTCGTCCCAATGCACACAACCACAATTAGTACACGTCCACGTATTCCATCCATTAGCCATTATTTAGGGTACTCCATTACACCATAGTTTAAATGTTTTCTTAAAGTCTTACGTTCTTTCTTGTTACCTACAAATGTAACATAACGATGCTTGCTACTTCTAAATACTCTGTCGGTTCTGTCTCCAGCATGGTGTCTAGGATGTTTACCGCCTTTAGCTCTCATGTCTGTTCTTGCTTTAGTGCAACCAGTATACAACCAGTTAGTAGCTTGATATACAATACCCTTATGATCTTGCGCTGTATCTGCATAGGATACAATTATTCTAGGCTGGGGTAACAACTTCAAAGATCCAGCTATTAACATGGAAGCTTCGTTCTTTATGTTGTTATCAAGCACTAACCTATTGAGTTCTAACACTTTATTTTTAAACTCTTCACCACATACTCCTCTACACAAAGGGCCTGATGCTGGTGATCCATAGGTGATAGTGCCGACAAGATCTTCGTGTAAAAACAAACCAAAGGTAAAACTTATAGAAGGTACGCGATGTAAGTAGTGAACGTGTAATATTCTATCTAATGCATCCTTACGTTTTATCTGTCTAACGTTATACATCTACACTGTAAAGAGTGTACTTAACTGTTATCTCCTCACCTTTTTGTATGTCTTTGATGGTTCTTAAACAAAGTCTATCTGCCACAAGAAATAGGTCATCAAGCGGATAATACGTTGAACAATTAGGATCATCACTATGGTTATAGAAACCACCAAGAGGTGTTCTTACTATCTCTTCACCTATAAATATATGTGTTAACCCTAATTTTGTGTCTTTAGGTATATTGTTTTTTGCAAATAAACCTAGACCATGTATTTTGCTTTTCTTTATTGTAACGTTGTCTGGTAAGGGCAAGTAAGCCATTAGTGCATTGTCTCCTCGTCATCGTCTAAAGCTTCATCTAACAACTCGTCTTGTAGTTCTTGTTCGCTAGTAACGATAGCTTCGTCCATCATATTAGTTATTTGGTTCAAGATAAAGCTGACTGTATGCATACCAGAGGGAGACTCTACTAAAATTTCGCTGAATACAGCGTGTAAAGCCCCATGTAAGATGATTTGAGTATCTTTTGGATGTTTTCGTGTAAGATCTCGTATTGCGTCTAGAACAGCCTTATGTGATTGTATACAGGCTTCTTCGTTATAAGGTCGTACTGATTTTTTACTAATAGTCATAGCTTAACTCCGTCCACCAAGAGGGTTTATCACTGTAAGACCACTTTGCAAAACTACGCTTATCACCTTTGTAGTAGTTACGATATGCTGTTATAGTATTGTCGTGTTTGTAATGATCTGGCATACACTGCGGAGGCTCTACAAACCTAGCCAGTGGTATGTTGCGTGGTAACACAGCAAGCATCTGCATTAGCATAGAAGACTTATGTGTTTTCTCATAACGTCTTGCGTACTCTTTATTTAAATACCTAAACAAATTTAAAGCCCATATATAATTAGGCCCTGACGCTCTAACCCATTTAGCAGATGGATGATTTTTATGCACTGTCTTATACAGACCTCCAGTATCTGCAAACTCGTCACCATCTAACACACGATGTGCTGTAGATAGTAACTGAGCAGTCTCTAATATCATCTTGACAACGTGTTTATCACAATGATCTTTTGCTGATTGTTCTGGACAATCTGATAAATAAAATATGTTCATACTGCTACATCCATTTTTATACCACGACATTTTATCCACTGCAACGTATCGATGCTAACGTACCGATAACCTTTTGTTGCTGACTCCCATACAATGAGATACTTGTCGTTTGTTGCGGATCTGGAACCACCTTTAAGATGTTTTGTTACACCTAGACGGCCTGTTAGTATTCTATCAACACCGTTTTGCTTTTTAAACTTGACGCTAAAGAAACGATTACCAACATGGCCTACAAATAATTTTTTAAAATCTGACATTATTTTTTCCTTTTCAAATAAAAATGCTTGACAACACAAATTCAAAGCAACTATAAAGAATAACAATTTGGATGTCAACTACATAATATTAATTATTTTGAAAGGAAAAATATGACAGAGTTCAGCCAAACATTCGCAATGCCTAATAAAGCATGTTCAGAAATAAAACCAATTAGATTGTTTATGGAGGATTGGATAAAATCAGTTTGTGGTGAAGATTACCATCATCAATTTGATAAAACTGTTGTTGATCCGTTTGCAAGAAACTGTAAACTGGGAACAATAACGAACGATCTTAATCCTAACACATCTGCTGGATTTCATATGAAAGCAGAAGACTTCTTAGATCACTTATTAGAAAGTAACGTTAAAGCAGATGTTGTTATATATGATCCACCATACAGTGTAAGACAGATCAGTGAATGTTTTACTGAGGTTGGTATTAAAGCAACGCAACAAGATACTCAATCTACATTTTATACTAAGCTGAAAGATCGTATTAGACCATTAGTTAAAACAGGAGGTATTGTTTTATCATTTGGATGGAATAGTATGGGTGTTGGAAAAAAAGGTTTTACTTACGAAGAGATTATGTTAGTAACTCATGGTGGTGTACACAACGACACAATATGCGTAGCACAAAGGAAAGATTGATGACAACATACATTCTCGATATAGAGACAGATAGCCTTGACGCAAAGGTTATCTGGTGTGTTTGTGTTAAAACATTAAACCATGATGAATGGGTTGTTGCAACTAAACCAGAACATCTATCGTTTATAACGCAAGACGATATACTAGTAACACACAATGGTATAGAGTTCGATATACCAGTTCTTAACAGACTGTGGCGCACTGGTATAAAACTACCACAGATACGTGACACTCTTATTATGTCGCGTCTATTCAATCCAGAAAGAGAGGGTGGGCATTCGTTAGGTTCTTGGGGTAAACGTCTTGCGTTCTATAAGTTATCGTTTGACAATTTTGAAGGATTGTCTGACAATATGATTGAGTATTGTAAACAGGACGTGATGCTTACAGAAAAACTATACATACATTTAAAACAAGAAGGTAGGAGTTTTTCTAGAGAATCTATAGACTTAGAGCATAACATTGCACATGTGATAAACAAGCAGAAGGAACATGGTTTCTATTTAGATACTGACAAAGCAAGCAAACTGTATCAGGAGACATACACTAAAGCTAAATCCATAGAACAGGAGATTAAGCTTGAGTTTAAACCTAAAGCTAAACTTATTAGAGAGGTAACACCTAAGATCAAAAAGGACGGTACGTTATCTAGTGTAGGTCTTAGAGATATTGACAATGCTTGTGATGTTGTAGGCGGTAGCTTCTCATTGTTTAAGTACGAACCTTTTAATCTAGGAAGCCCGAAACAGATTATTGAGAGATTGAACTCTTGTGGTTGGAAGCCTGTATTGTTTACGCCTAAAGGTTCCCCTAAAATATGTGAACGTAATCTCGAAACAATATCTGACAATGCTCCATCGTCAGCAAAGAAACTTGCAGAGTGGAAGATGTTGGAGTCACGTTGGAAGACTGTAGAGGGATGGCTGAAGTTTTGTGAAGCTGACAATCGCATACATGGTAAGGTCTTTACAATGGGTGCAGTAACAGGTCGCATGACACACGCTGACCCCAACATGGCGAATGTCGTATCATCTGAGAAACCCTATGGCGTTCAGTGCAGAGAATGTTTTACTGTGGGTGACACTGACAATTATAGTTTAGTAGGTATGGATGCTAAAGGTCTTGAACTTAGGATGTTAGCACACTATATGAATGATCCAGAATATATTGACATTGTGTTACATGGTGATCCACATACTGCAAATCAAAAAGCTGCAGGTCTTACTACAAGAGCGCAAGCTAAAACTTTTATATATGCATTCTTATATGGTGCTGGAGCAGAGAAACTAGGTACTGTCGTAAACGGTACAGCAAGAGATGGCGCACAACTTAAAAAACAATTCCTGTATAACATGCCATCTCTAAACAGATTAATTAACAAGGTACAACGTGTGTGCGAAAAAGGCAACGTAAGGGGGCTAGATGGTAGAAGAATATTTATAAGACATCAACATGCATCTTTGAATACTTTATTACAAGGTGCTGGAGCAATAGTTTGTAAACAATGGAGCATATGTATGCACCGTTATATTAAGGCTAACAAGTTAGATGCTAATCTTGTGAACACTATACATGACGAATTACAGTATGAGGTAGCTAACAGCGATGTAGATGAAATCGTTTTAGGTGCTGACAAAATGATGCAAGAAACTGGAAAAATTCTTGATGTAAGATTAGAACTTAACGCAGACGCGAAAGTAGGTAAGACATGGGCAAGTACGCACTAGAAGAAAAACATGGTAAGAAAGCAGAAGACAGGTTTGAAGAGTTGGCAATAGATAGTGGCTATGAAGTTACTCAATCTTCCAATTACGACAACATGGCTAAACACATAGACTTTTACTTACAGCACTCTAAAGGTATAGAGTGTTTTACAGTAGATGTAAAAGCTCGTAAGAAGTCAACAAGATCTGATTCTTCTTACAACGATGAGTTGGTGTGGATAGAGTTTCATAACGTTCAAGGAAGAAATGGTTGGCTGTATGGTGAAGCTGACAAAATAGCTTTTGAGAGAGAAGATGATTTTGTTTTAATACCTAGAATAGGTCTAGCAAAATTCTGCGAGAAAGCAGTCGCACCTTTTTTTGTTAAAAATTCTACCGATGCAATTTATAAGTGCATACAACGAAACGGTAGGAAAGATGTAATCAGTAAAGTTTTGATGAGTGACATCATCGAAAACGTTGACAATATTCTTCATTGGAAAAAAGATGTTGACAGCGTAAAACAAGCAGTGTAGACTGCTTAAACCTTAAAAATAGATAATAGGAGAAAATCTATGATAGTACGTGGAACAGCGAAGTGGGCTTCAGTTTTTGATGTAAATGAAATGTCGGGAAAGTATCAAGTTGATATATGCAATCTTGACAAGGAAACAATCAAGACGCTGGAGAAAGTAGGTCTTTCAGTTAAGAAGGGCGAAGGCAATAAAGAAGACCAAGGTATGTATATTACAGCAAAAGCTAGTAAGTACAGACCGAAGGTAGTAGATAATCTTGGAACACCTATGGATGGAACTGTGCTTATCGGTAATGGTTCTAAGATTAAAGTGTCCATCAACCCTTTTGATTGGACGTTTAAAGGCAAATCAGGTAAGAGTGCTAACCTTAACTCTGTAATGGTATTGCAACTGGAAGCCTATGCAGGTGCAGGTGGCGATGTACTAGAACCTGAAGAGCTAGATGACATTCCGTTTGATGTCGAAGACGAAGAACTTTAAATCTTCATTTCGTAAAAGTAGGTAGGGGTAGTGGATAGGAGCTATCGGTGCTAGAGCGAGGGACGGGGCTACTAGCATAACTTTCAACGAAAGATATATTATAATGAAAAAAAGCATTGAAACATTAATACCAGACATACACAATCTTCTTATGGAAGGTAAAAAACAAGGTGTTGATGAGAAACATTTAAAAGAATTTTTCAACGCTTTACGTGAGGATATAGGTATATTCTTGTCTGGAGAAAAACGAGATGGTAGTCCAAGATTACGTATGTCTTCTATTGGAAGAAAAGATCGTAAGCTTTGGTACGAATTTAACAGCGATCTTAAAAGAGAAGAGTTGTCGGGACAAGACAAACTAAGATTTTTCTTTGGTAATCTTGTAGAGTCTTTTCTTTTATTGTTAGCGCAAGAAGCTGGACATAAAGTAACAGACCGACAGAAAGAAGTCGTGGTCGGAGGAATAAAAGGACACATAGACTGCAAGATAGATGATATACTAGTAGACGTTAAGTCTGCTTCCAGTTTTGGATTTAAAAAATTTAAAGAAAATAACCTTATACACGAAGATCCTTTTGGGTACATAGCTCAGTTAAGTGGTTACGTTCAAGCAGAAGGAGGAGATAACGGTTATTTTTGGGCGTATGATAAAAGCAACGCTGACATGGTTCTTACAGAGATTGACGAACTAACCATGATAGATGTAGAGGATAGGGTTAAACACTTAAAGAAACTTGTAAAAGATAAAGATGCTCCAGAAAAATGTTATGATGATAAACCACAAGGTTCGTCAGGTAATCGCGTCATAGATAAGAACTGTGTCTTCTGCGAGTATAAGTTTGACTGCTGGAAAGACGCAAACGATGGGGATGGTTTAAGAGTATTTCTTTACGCACAAGGTAAAGAATATTTTACACATGTAGAAAAAGAGCCGAAAGTTGAGGAACTCATAGTGTAATGACAGAGCGAAAGGAAAGAGATTTAACTTGGTACGTTAAGTGGGCATCGTCTATAGTGCTGATGCTTGGTATGATCTTGACAAGCCAAAACATCTTCCCTTATAATCTATATGTACACTTTGTAGGATTACTTGGATGGCTGTATGTCTCTATAGTGTGGAACGATAGAGCTTTAATTGTTGTAAACAGTGTGGCTTTATCTATATTTACAAACGGAATTGTATCAGAATTAGTAAAGGGATAATACAATGGAATATCAAAAGACGCATCAACCATGTGCAGATTGCGGAAGCAGTAATGCGCTTGCAGTTAACAACGATGGAAGCACTAAATGTTTTTCTTGCGATACTTATCACCCTCCTGTTGATGAGTTGTTAGAAGATGACGAAGAAGAGGAACAACCTATGCGACATATAGGTGTTAAACCAAGTTTGTTGGAAAAAGGTAAATCTGTGAGTATACCTAATCGCAACATAACACAGCAAACGTGTGAGGACTTCAACGTTACTGTAGGTTCTGATGGTTTTAAACAATACTTCCCATACTACAATGAAGACAACGAATGGATAGCTAATAAGATTAAGTATTATGCTAACGAACAGAAATGTTTTATGACTACAGGTGATTGGGAGAGTACTGTACTGTTTAATCAAAACAACTGTAGAAAAGGCGGTAAGTACATAACGTTGTGCGAAGGAGAACTTGACGCTCTTGCAGCCTATCAAATGATGGACTCTAAGTGGCCTGTCGTATCTATTAAGAACGGAGCATCTAGTGCTATAAACGATGTACAGAAATCTTTTGAGTTTCTTATGAGTTATGACACTATCGTTGTATGCTTTGACAGCGACAGACCTGGAAGGAAGGCTGCAAAGCAAGTAGCTGAACTCTTAGCACCTAAAGCTAAAGTAGTAACACTCAAGCTTAAAGATGCTAACGATTACCTTATAGAAAATAAAAGCGATGATTTTGTGAAGCTGTGGTGGAACGCAGACAGGTATACTCCTGACGGTATCATAGCAGGAACAGATCTTTGGGATAAACTAAAAGAAGGTCCTGCAAAGACTGAAGTTACATATCCTTTTGACGGTATAAATAGAATGACATACGGCATACGTATGGGAGAACTTATTACAGTTTGTGCTGGAACAGGCATAGGTAAAAGTAGTTTTCTGCGTGAGATCATAGAACATATATTCGAACAGACTGAAGATAATATCGGTATGATGTTTATGGAGGAGAACGTTAGAACTACTGCAGAATCAATGATGAGTTTGTGGATAGGTAAACAACTACACTTACCGTCTACAGAATATACAGACGAAGAATACAAGAAAGCGTATGACGATACTATTGGTTCAGGACGATACTTTTTCTTTGATCACTTTGGATCTAATAGCATCGACAACATTCTTTCACGAATAAGATACTTTGTTAAAGCTGCAAAGTGTAAGTATATAATACTAGATCATATCAGTATACTTGTAAGCTCACAAGAACATACATTTGATGAGCGTAAAACTATTGATGAGTGTATGACTAAGCTTAGAACGCTTGTACAAGAACTTAACATATGTTTAATTACTGTGTCTCATTTACGTAGGCCAATGCAAGGGTCACATGAGGAGGGTCTAAGCACTTCTCTTTCTGATCTCAGAGGCTCTGCAAGTATTGGTCAACTGTCTGACATTGTTATTGGATTGGAACGTAACGGACAAGCTGATGACGAGATAGAAAGACACACAACATACGTTCGCGTTATTAAGAATAGGTTTACAGGTCTTACTGGTCTTTGTTCTAAAATGTTCTATGACTTTCAAGACGGACGTATGAGAGAACGTGACCTAGAGCTAGAAGAAGAGGTAGACGATTAATGCCAATAATTTCTATGTTTAAATTAATGTCGGCTGATCTAATCGAAAATAAAAACGTATTGTTTATATACGCTGACCATCGTAAACAAGTAGGTAGTCCTGATGTTAACGACAGGTTCAGACACCTTCCTAATTCTCTTCCAATAATACTTAAAAAACATGGCGGTACTGATGTAGGTTCTTTTTGGAAAGATTCTGAAATGGAAATATTTAAAAGTGAATTTACAAAATCTTACGACAAAGTAGTACGAGCATTAAATCCTACAGTGGTTGCCGTAATGTGTAGAGAGTCTTTTGATCACGATGAGTTTAGTGTTGAAAAGATAAGAGAAAACTCCAACAAAGTATCTGAGTTTTTAAACTTTACAATGCTACGTTTTAGTGCTAGATATAGTCCTACACCATTAGGATTAGACCGTTGAACAGATTTAGATCAAACTTTGAAAGTAACTTTGCTAGGTTTCTTAGAGACAATAAAATTAAGTACGAGTATGAGAAAACTAAAATACAGTACGTACCTAAAATAAGAACATACAACCCAGACTTCTATCTACAGGACTACGGCATATTTATAGAAACTAAGGGTTTATTCACATCACCAGATAGATCAAAACATTTGTTAATCAAGGAACAACATCCAGACATTGACATACGTTTTATTTTTCAAAATTGTAAAAATAAACTTTACAAAGGATCAAAAAACGATTATGCTGATTGGTGTAACAAGCATGGATTTAAATATGCCGAAGGAGAAATACCTAGAGCATGGCTAAAGTGACCGATATGGATGAAGATAAATTTCACGAAATGTTAGAAGAGGAGAAAGATCTTCTCAAGCCTAACAGAGTGTATATGGTTTTGGAACTTAACGAGGATAAAGGTGATAATGTTTTTTCTATGTTTTGTTTGGACACAACGACTAATAGAGAAGATGGCGAAGCTAACGTTTGTCAGATACTTGGTAAGGGTCTTACGGAGTTAATCAGTAAAGACACAGAGTATGTCATGGACATAGGTATCACTTCTATTAGGGATGAAAATGAAGAGATTGAAAAAAGTCAAAAGGTAGTATCACTAGATAACTACAGAAATAACAGCGAAGAAGAAAAGGATAACGTAACTTTAACATTTTCTTTTGAGGATAAGGATGATGGTGGAAGCAACAAAGATTGAGAAAAAGAAAGAAGACGAAGATCCAGTAAACAACCCGTCACATTATAATATGCTTGACGTTGAGGCTATTGATCTGATAGAAATGTCTATGACTAAGATAGAGTTTCTTGGTTATTTAAAAGGAAACGCTTTAAAGTATGTTATAAGATATAAACACAAGGGAAACCCAAAAGAAGATTTAGGTAAGGCGTTATGGTATTTAGAAAAGTTAAAGGAAAAAGTAGATGATTGATTTGCCAACAGATTATCAAAAGTTTATACACAAAAGCAGATATGCTAGGTGGCTTGAAGAAAAAAATCGTAGAGAAACTTGGAACGAGACAGTAACAAGGTTTCTAGACTTTATGATTGAACATGTTAAATACACAACAGACAAAGACATAAGCAATCACGATCAAATAAAACTACTGAAGAAATCTATACTAGGTCTAGAGGTAATGCCTTCAATGCGTTCTCTTATGACTGCAGGTCCAGCATTAAAAAGAGAAAACGTAGCTGGTTACAACTGTTCTTATGTTCCTATAGACAACCCTAAGTCTTTTGACGAAATATTATATATTCTTATGAACGGAACAGGAGTAGGTTTTTCTGTAGAAAGACAATACATTAACAATCTACCAACAATACCTGATCAACCGTTCGAAGATACGGAAGACGTTATCAGTGTTGCTGACTCTAAGGAAGGTTGGGCTAGAAGTTTTAAAGACCTTATAGGTTTCTTGTATACTAATCGTGTGCCTAAGTTAGACTACTCTAAAGTTAGATCTGCAGGAGAAAGATTAAAAACGTTTGGCGGTAGAGCGTCAGGTCCTGAACCGTTAAAAGACCTGTTTAACTTTACGATAGGAGTGTTTAAAAATGCTAAAGGACGCAAACTCTCTTCTATCGAATGTCACGACATTGTGTGTAAAACTGGCGAAGTCGTGGTTGTTGGAGGTGTTAGGCGTTCTGCTCTTTTGTCTCTCAGTAATCTTACTGATGATCGTATGCGTTCTGCTAAATCTGGCGATTGGTGGCATATGTATCCTCATAGAGCTTTGGCAAATAACTCTGTGGCATATACGGAAACTCCTGACACAGCTTCGTTTATGAAGGAGTGGCTTGCACTTTATGAAAGCAAGTCTGGTGAACGTGGTATATTTAACAGAATAGCATCTCAGAACAAAGCTACCAGTAACGGAAGAAGAGAGGCGCATCCTGACTTTGGAACAAACCCTTGCAGTGAAATAATACTGCGTCCTAATCAATTTTGTAACCTGTCTGAAGTTGTGTGTAGATCAAACGACACCTTACAGACCTTACGTAAGAAAGCAGAACTTGCTTCTATACTTGGTACAATACAAGCTACACTTACAGATTTTAAATATCTTAGAACACGCTGGAAGAACAATACCGAAGAAGAACGGTTACTTGGCGTATCTTTGACAGGCATAATGGACTGTGCTGTGTTACATGCGTCCAATGCCGAAAAGACACTACAACTACTACGCGATACAGTTGTAGAAACTAACAAGAAGTGGTCGAGTCTCCTTGGCATCCCTCAGTCAACGGCTACAACTTGTGTTAAACCATCTGGAACTGTCAGCCAGCTAACTGACGCTTCTAGTGGTATTCATGCTCGACACGCTCCGTACTACGTCAGAACTGTGCGTGGGGATGTTAAAGATCCGTTATCAGCTTTCCTCATGGATCAAGGCATTCCAAATGAACCTGACTTTAACAGTCCTAGCAATACGGTGGTTTTTTCCTTTCCTTTCAAATCACCTGAAGCTGCAATATGTAGGACTGACATGAAGGCTCTGGAGCAACTACACGTATGGAAACGTTTTAGTGACCATTGGTGTGAACATAAACCTTCTATTACGGTGAGTGTTAAAGAGCATGAATGGATTGAGGTAGGGAACTGGTGCTACTCTAATTTTGACAGTTTGAGTGGCATCAGCTTCCTGCCTTTTTCTGACCACAGTTACAGGCAAGCACCGTACCAAGACAGTACGAAAGAAGAGTACAAGAAACTATCCTCTGAAATGCCTGAGTCTATTGATTGGAAAAAGTTTGATGAATACGAAGAAGAGGACAACACTAAAGCTTCTCAAGAACTTGCTTGCAGTGCTGGAGTGTGCGAAGTTGTGGATATATGAATGTAAAAAAAGAAACACACAGAGGTACAGAAGATATAGTATTATCTTGTGTTAGTGTACATCTAAAAAAATACGGTAGCTTGGAATTAATTTATGACCATGTTACCGCTGATGAGTTTAAGAAATCAATGGATTCTAAGTTACCTGAGTACGAGAATACAGAGCTTATTTATGGTTTTATGAAACGTCTGAAGCAACTAACAGATAAGTATAAAGAAGATATAGCTAAGTTACTTTAGTATGTAATTTTAATCTTCTCTGTGTGGTCTTCCTGCTTTTACCCATGCATCGTAAGAATATTTAGACCAGTAATGCATACAAACTTTTAATCTTTTATAAACTCTATTCATTGTTTCATGTTATTCCTTTGCACACCTTTAGATTTTTCAAAACTACGCATCCCGCCTAAACCTAACAATGCAAGAGTTAACGACATAAGACCTTCTGTTTCTATAATAGGAAGTGTTAAGTCTAATCCTGCAACAGCCATTCCCCATATAGCTACTGGTTGAAACACAAACTGCCAACCTAATCCAAAAGCACATATCCACATAATAGCTGGTCTAGCACCACTTACAAATATACTAGGGTGAGCAGCTTGTATTTTATTTGTTTCTATTTGTGCGAGATTAGCTTTGTTGAATGCAGTTGTTAACTCTTTCTCCATAGAAAGTTTTGCTTTTTGTGCAGCATTCTTATCAGGTACAACCCTATCAATTATTTTAGTTGCAACTGGTAGTAGTGAACTAAGTATTCCTATCATGTGTTTTTCCTATATTTTAAAGATTACTGTTTATAGTAAATCCACTTTCATCTGGATATTGTAGTGAATCACTTATTTCTTTTCTTCTTTCTTCAGCAATTCTTTTTTGTTTTCTATCGGATAGTATTTTTCTAACTTTTAAAAGATCTTCTGAATCAGCAGGTAGGTTTAAATTTTTCATACTATCTAGAAGCATAACTAATCTTTTTTCTTTAGATATTCTAGTATATTCTTTTTCTCCAGTAGCTCCCCTAGTAGCTTTCCAAACAGCTTTTCCTAAAATATCAAATTTACTAGGAGAAATAAGTTTACCTTCATTTTCTATTATGTCTAATAATACACTACCTGATTTTGGATCTAAAAGTATCTTTTGTAGTACTTTTGTTTGTGTTTTATTTACATTATCAGCCATTTTTTCTATGCCTAAATACCAAGGACTTACAAAACCCCTAGCCCAGTTATATAGCCTTCCAAATTTTTGTCTTTGAGACATCAACTTTGGCATATCGTCTATACGAGAACTCGATACTTTTCCTAAAAGAGTAGATCCTGTAATTAAAACATCGTTCATTCTTTGCAAGTAATTTAAAAATATTTTACTAGCTTCTGCGTCAATACCTAGTTCTGATCTTTTTTTAAGCAATGCTGTTAATGGGTTTATCATTTTAGCAAAATTTTCATGGACTAAATCTATAGATACTTCTGGTTGTAAATTTAAATTATTGCTTAATGTATTTTTTAATTTAGAACCAGTTTCTCCAAACAAATCTTTAAGTTTTTCTATTTGACCAGCATATATATCTGCTGTAGGTGTATTTGAAAACACACTTGTTGCTTGTTGTGATAGTTTAGTGCTATCTGTAAAAACGTGATGAAACATCATCTGTTCTATATCGTCTAACAGTTTAATATTTTCTTTTGAATTTCCTAATATATCTAACAATGCTTCCATAGGATCTCCAAAATTGTATGTATTTAAATTTTTAAAAGCTTCGTCTAATTCTCCGTTTGCGTTTTTAACAGCTTCAGTTACCGTATTTTCCCCTCCAACTCTTTGTATATTACGTAAATAATCTATTTGTTCTTTTAAAATTTTTACATCGTCTGATATTTCAGACACAGAGTTTCCAACAAATTTTCCTACATCTGTTTCAAATATAGTTTCTACTAATTTGTTTACGTTTATATCGCCTTTTCCTAAAACAACTTCTGGGAAACTATTTTTTATAGCTTCTTTTTTAGCACTATCTAATCTATTTAAAGCTACATTCATATCTCTTTCAATTTTTTGAATCTCTGGAGGTTTTAATCCTTTTTTGCTTTGTAGTAATCTGTTTTGAAGAGTAATAAGATTTCCACCTTGATCTTTAGTTAGTATTCCTTCTCCTACTAATCTTTTTATATGTTCTTTATCTAAATCGTTTATAATAAAATTTCGTGCATTTGGTCTTTGCATAGCGACAGAAAAAGCATGATTTATCATGTCTATAGCTTGATCTCTTTCTGGAGTTCCTTTAGGTGCTATTTTATTAAACATAGTTATTGACATTTGTTTTGCGTTACTATCAAGTCTAGTATCAAGAATAAAGTTTAACCACCTATCAACAGAGCCACTAGGATTTCCTTGTGCTTCTGCTTTACGGATATTGTTTTCGTGTAATTTACTACCTAAGTGTGTTTTCCAAACAGAACCTATTTCTGATCGATAATTTTCATTAGCTGTTTGTCTTTTAGCTATAATATCTTTTATAATTTTTGGATCAACGTCTAATAATTGTAACACAGATTCAGAATCTTCTGTAACTTCTTTAAACAGATTGTCTATAGTGTTTGAATGTTCTAGTGATTCAGATTTTTGTGCGCCTGTAGCCGTATTACTTGAAAAAGATGCGTTAGTTTGTTTCCAAGCATTCATTCTCATGTTGTGTGCATCAGATATTGTCATAATAGGAGGCATGTTTGCTGATAATATAGCGTTATCTGCTTCAGTAGCTCCTTTAAATTTAGATAAAGACTCTACTACTTCTGCTGAATTACCTTCTTCTACTTTAACGCTAAGAGTATCAAAATAATCAGTATTTAATTTTTCTCCTTTTGGACCTATTATAGTAGAACCTTCAATGTTTTGTTGAAGTTTAACCATGTACGCTAATAAGCTATCGGGTTTAGTATGAAGGTTTTTAGCCTGTAAAAAATTTAATCTTGTAAAAGATATAAAACCTTGTTTAGTATTTGGAAAGTTTTTAAGACCTGATAAACGCACAACATGTTCATTACTAGCTAAAAGACTTCTATCAAAAGCATTTATTAAACTTGTAGCAGGTATGAAATTTTGCATTTCATCAGAAGTAGGATACATTTCACTCGCTCTTTTTGACATAGTGTCATATGTACTTTTAAAAAAATTAACTGTGTCTTTGTCATATAAATCAGTTTTTTCTAAGTTAATAGTTTCTAAAACTTCGTCAGATTGTCGTCCTATCATTGGCGTTGTATTAATGTTTCCGTTATATTTGTCAACTGTAAAACCTCCTTCGTCAACGCTGTTTCTAGGGATGTTAGCAATCATATTGTTTTCAAATACACTTCCAGCAGAATTCATATCTTTTTTTAATCTTTCTTGAAAAGTTTTAAAATCTACACTATCTTTTTTTAATTTATTAAGTTTTTCAGATAGGACGTTGATTATTTTTCCAACTTTTTCAGATTTATTTTCAGAAAAATTTTTCTGTAACATTTCAAGTTGCTTGCCTATAAAATTTTGTTGTGTTTGTATGGATTTTGTATAATCGTCCATTAAACCACCAAATTCTCCTTTATCATTAAAACCAGTTAATCTTTTTAAAAGTCCGCTTTTAGCTAGCATTCCAGATTTAAAATCTGCAGAACCAATAATAATTTTTAACATACCTTGAGTATGGGCTAACCGTATTAATTGATTAGGTATCACAATGTTATTTTTATGAAAATTTTCTAAACCTTTAACGCCTGCAAAACTTTTCAGTGCTTCTTGCATTGATTCAGCAAAAGCTCTACCAGATTCTATAATTTCTTTTTTTACTTCAGGCGGTGCGTTTAGTATAGAGTCTTGTAAAAGACGTAACCCTTTTCCTTTTATTTTAGATCTTTCTATTAATCCTGTTAGGTTTGTTGTTCGTTCTTCGCCTTTTAAATTAGCAGTTGCGTCTGCTCTATAGGCTTTAATAACAGCAGGAAAACTAACACCCGCTGCTGTGGCTCTTAAAAATTCTCCTGTAATAGTATCTTCAAATTTAAAACCTCCTGCTTTAGCTCCAAGATGTCCTATTCCGTATATAATAGGAACTAAAGTCATTGGAGGAACTAAAGACGCTATTCCAGTAAAAGGAGCTAAAGCACCTGGAACTTTGAGAGCAGCATTTGCAATCATTTTTCCTCCTGTTAAGTAACCTGCCATTCCAAATAAATAAGAAATAGGTTTATATTTTTGATAGTCTTCTTTACTCATAGTGTTTCGCATGTATTCGTCTGTAGTCGCTACTGAAAGACCTGCAGTAAAATTTCTATTAATACCGTCAAACACTCTCAAACCCATAACGTCTTTTTTTAAATTATATTTATGTTTATAAGTATAATTATCAACTTCCCCATCTTTTCCTTTTTTTATTTCTATAGTTGTTGTATTACCTTTAAAGTTTTTATCTCCATCGCGCAGTCTTTTAGCTGTTTGTTCATACCATTCTTTTGTTTGATTAGGATACGTTTGTTTAAGCATGGTAGGAGCATACCATTTTTGATCTAAAAATTTAGCTGATTTTCTAACTACGTTTGCGCCAAACATAAAAGGAACAATAGCTAAAGGAGTTGCAAACTCTACTGTGTGAAAAAATGTTTTTTCAATAAATTTTAAATCATCGTAATTTATATTAACACCACCTACTACATCGTCAGATATAAATTTTAAAACTTTGTCTAAACCTAATTTTTTATATTCGTGTTTTGCGAAAGTAGTTGCATCTACCTGTATTTTATTACCATCCTCATCTAACAAGGGGTTATCATCGTCATCAAGTAAATATAAAGTTTTTTCGTGGGCTTTATATTCACCTTCTGAATAATTTTTAAACGTATTATCAAACCAAAGACTAGCCGTATCTGTGCTAAAAACTTCCTGTATATTTCTTAAAGCATTCATTGTTACATCTGTAACAGCTAAACCTGTTTTACCTTTATTTTGATCCAACCAATTCCATGCCGTCATAGCGTGTACAGCCATTTCTCCTGTATCTTTTATGGCTTTTCTAAGGGCTGATTTTCCTACTTGGCCTAATCTTGTAAACTGTATGGGAAGGTCGATTAATATTTTACTTAAATTATCAAACTCGTATTTTTTTATACCTAAAAACGTATCGTCTTCTAAAGCACTTCCAATATTATCTTTTTCAATTTGATCTACATCTATACTTTTTACATCTTTAATAAACTGGTTTCTTACTTTTTGAGATTGAGCTTTACCTGCCAATGTTTTTAAAGACCTAGTTTTATTAGCACTTACTATAGAAGGCACAGGAGGAACAGGAGAAGAATTCAATGCTTCACTAAATGCGTCTGTGTCTATATTTTGTGCTACTTGAACAGGTTCAAAAACATTTTTTTCTTCTGTTGACAGTTCTGGAGGCATTTCAATAGACACATCAGACATAACAGATTGTTCTTTTGGCACATCGTTAAAAGTATCTAAACTAGCAACTTGTTCTTCATTGTTAACTACGTTGTTAGTTAACTCATTTACTACTTCTTTATCTCTATTAATAAAACCATTTTCTTCAGTATTTATAGCCATTTTAATTTTACCTTGTTATTTATCAAAATGTATTTTAGACATATTCTTAAAATACATTAAAAACAATTTTTCAAGAACATCTTTATTTACGTTATTCCTGTCTTCTCGTCTTACTAAATCAGAAACTGTTCCGTTTGATGGAAAATCGTTGTCAGATTTACGCACAGTTTTTAAAAGATCTTCTTCAAGCCTCATGTTACTGTTTCCAAGATTATACAAAACAGTTGCATAAGCAAAATCATACATCGTTTCCATAGGTCTTTTTGATGGTTGCACATCGTTTCCCTTAAACATTTGACCAAATTGCAAAGATGCTTGGTTAAACTCACTTTTATTTGTCATTGTTTGAACGTCCATAGAAGTAGGAATACCTGTGGCTATACTTTTTAAATGGTCTTTAAAGTTACTTATGCTACCACTCATAACTATGTTTTTATCTAATTTTTCAAAAACGTTTAGCTTATTTCCTGATCCATCGTTTAATATTTTTCCACTAAAAACATTTTTAGTTCTTTCTAAAGCTGATGAATGGCTTGCTGTTTCTGCTTGAGTTGGATTTTTATTATACACTAATCTTTTAGTAAGTTCACTATCACCAAGCATTCTTAAATTTAATTCTTTATCTTGTTTATTTTTCCAACGTCTGTAGCCACGTATTATTGGATTAACTTTTCTTAAAACAGCGTCAATAGTAGCACTTCCTCTATGCTTTACGGCATTTATAATTTTTATTCGAGTGTTAATATCCTCAACAATTCCTTTAACAAGTTTAACTTGGGAAGCTTGTATTGCTCCTCCTCCACTCCACAATGCTTTATACATATTTTCAAAGTCTTCGTTTGAAATAGCTCTTCCTCCAGAACCACCTTGTATCATTCCTGCAAATTGATAAGTTAAAGTAATAGCACTAAAAGTTCTTCTAGCGTTAAGTACAGCTAATTGTTTTTGTTGCGAACTTGCATTATTATTTGATAATATACCTTTTAATTTATCTTCTGTTTTCTTTCGAATATCGTTTAACTGTTCTATTCTTTCAGCTTTGTTTGAAATATTAGCTTCATCCATTTGTTTTGACGATTCTTTAAAACCATCTGTAAACTTAGATATAAAATTTGTACTAAAACTTACAGCTGCAACATCTCCTAAAGTACTTAGAAAATTTATAAATTTATCACCTATTGAAGCGAGATCAGAACCTCTAGATGCACCTGCATCTGCTAATGCTTTACGTAATAACCTAGCTTCGTTTACTTTTTCTTTAGAATACTGATCAGGATTATCTATTACGTTTTGTATTGATTCTCTTAAAGTATTTGTATTATTTTTATCGGATGTAATTTCTTGTATGAATTCAGTATATGCTTTTTTAGTTTCTGTACTGTATCTTCCTTTTTTATTCATTAAAGCATCTATTGACATTTCACCAATATCGAAAAAAGTATCTTCTAATGTTAAAACAGTTTCTAAACCACTTGTAGCGAAAGGAGCTATAGCGTTAGCTTCTTTTACTTCAGGCATACTTTTTAATACTTTTTCATCTGTTAAGTTTTGATGAGAAGGATTTATTCTTGTTCCTTCAACGTCTTGTCCTGCTACTGTCTCAGTAAAAGAAGAACGATTTCTTTCTATTTCTTCTCTAAAAGCCATAGTAACCATAGTTCCAATTACATCTGGCGACAGTAAAGCATTAACATTGCTATATTCAATATGTTTTTGTGTTTTCTCAAAAAACATTTCAGCTGCTCGTATATCAGGTATATTATCTTTATTTTCAAAAAGACCTTCTCTTACATACTTTCTAAATTTAGCAACACTTTGTTTTTGTTTTTCAAAGTCTTCGTCTGAAACGTTATCTCCTTTTTGTAATTCTCCAAACACTGATAATGTTAAATTATTACTTTCAACACCATTAGGACCATAAGCCATAGTTTCTGAAGTTACTTCATTATCTTTGTTAGGAAGAAGAAGAACTTTTGGTCTAAATCTAGTTTCTGCTTTATCTTCTTTTGAAAGTTTTTGACCTGTAGGCATGTATATTGTAGCAGGTGTACCATCTATTTCTATTGTTTTAATAGCATATATCATTCCGTTTTCATCTAATTCTTTTTTAATTCTAGAATCTCTCAAGTTATAGACAGAATTTATGTCTCTTCCTAACTTTTCATTATATTTAGAAATTGTTTTTAAATTTGAAGAATTTAAATTCCAAGTTGCAGAATTATGATATGCAGGAGCATTTGCAGAATTTTTAATTAAAGAAGATAACATAGAGTATCGTTCTTCAATTAACTTATTTACTAATGCTTCAGACCACTTTTGGCTCTTTTTGCCTTTGTGTTGTTTTAATAGACTACTAAAATACGTTTCCATATTATAGAGAATAAATAAATCTCTATTAGCTGGAGATGCTTTTCTTCTTGTATCCGATGTTGTTAAATTACTATTTTTACCAACAATTCTGTCTAAGTTATTTAGTAAATCATCAGTTGTTGGTATTCTAGGTATAGGTAAATCAATTCCATTAAAAATAAAATTGGAATCTCCATCTAATGTCATTGCATCTGATGTAGGGTTTAATTCTTTTGTAATTCTTTGTTTTTCTATAGCACTTAGCTTTGGTTTTTTACCTTCGACAATATTATTATGTTTTTCAATAATTTGACGAGCTTTTTCGTGAGAACTTAAATTTTTATTATTTACAATGTCTCCGTATCTTATTATTCCTCCTCCAACAATAATGTTTACTATATCATCAACTGGATTTTCTTTATTGCCTATCATTGAAACGGAATCTATTGCATGAACAGGACTTTTAAATATACCTCTTATTTCTTCTCGTTGTTGTATCTTATCAAGAAGTCCAATTTTTTTCTTAAAGTTATCTGTAAATACTTTTTTGTCGCTTTTTAATTCTTTTTTTTCTTCTACAGGAATAATTGTAAAATTTTTATTAAAAATAGTTTTTGCAAACTTAGCACGTTGCACAGATTTTTGTTTTCCGTCGTTTGGTTTTTCTATCTCCATAGTAAATATGTTTGAAGCTTCTTCTACTGTAGTAGCATTCATAAATTTTTCGTTGTTTAAAGCACCTTTATTAACTTTAGTTAGTATCATTTCTAAATTAACAAAAGGATCATATAGTTTTAATTCGTTTTCTCCTAAGTTATGTATTTTTTCTTTAATTTGAAATAACCCTTTAGATTTATTTACGTTTGTTTTATCTCCTAAAAGACTAGGATTATAGCTTGATTCGTAATAAGCAGCAGAAAGTATTGCAGCTATTTGCACTCTGCCTAATTCTTTGTTATTCTGTTCAGCTATTCTTTTTGCATTGGAAACTATAAAACTTTGCATATCTAGCTGTTTATCATTAAATGTTACATTACCTATTTTTTTCATAGGTGTAAATGAAGGTTGTTTAGCAAATCCTTCTGATTTTTCACCTTTTTTGTCTTGTTTTTTAACCCAATCTTTAAGTAATTTTCCTTGTTGTTTTCGGCTATCAGTGTCTACTGCTTTTGCTTCAGTTTGAACTAAATCTATGTAACTGTTCATTACACCTTTAGCACTATTCATTGCAACATTATGTATATCTGCTATTTCTTGTACTTTTTCAGGTATGATAAAATCACCGCTTTCGTTGCTTACAATACCAAATTTTTTAAATTTAAGAATATTTTCCTGAGTAGTTTTTGAAGCATAAGGATTTTCATTTATTAAAATAGCTTCCTGTACTGCGTCAAATACTTTTGTGTTGTAAGTCAAACGATTTTTAGCGTCAAACAATATGCCTCTACTGTTAAAAGAATTATTAGACCATTTAGCATTTTTTAAATTAACACCTTGTTTATTTCCTTGTGTGTTTTTATCCATATAATACGGAAATAAACTATTTGCTGTTAATCGTGTTGTTGGATTTTGAAGAGCCTCCCAAGTATTATAGGTTATTGGAAATTTTTCCCTGCTTCCAGTTTTCTCTACCCAATTATTAAGGTCATTTTGTACTGATTGTAACACATTTTTAGAATAATCTGCTTCTCTCATTTTTTGGTCTTTGTTGTTTTCGGCTATTCGTTTTGCAGCATCATCTATCTTTTTGTCTGTACGCGCACGATCATATACGAAATCTTGTCTATTGTATAATAACCTGTTTTTTGCCCTTTCTAAACCAAACTCATAATCTTTTTTCCTTTTAAACATTCCAAAAGATTGTGAAGAATTTCCACCACGACCTGTAGGACTTGAATTAACTCCTGAAAGAAACGCTCCAAGATTATCAGCAAAACCTCTTTTTTTAAAACTAGCCATTATTGAATCTCCATTTCTTCGTCTGGTATTTCTTCTTCTTCTTCCTGATCTATAACGGGTTCTTCCATATCCATGAAACCGACTTCATCATCCTCATCACTATCTAGCATCATGTCTTCATCCATGTTTTCTTGTTGTGGATCATAGTCTTCGTCATACAAATACATTTCTGAATTTTCAATATTAGCTTCTTCTTCAATCTTTCTCAATTTACTTGGAGCAAGTTTAGCCATTAATCCTACTTTAGATTCTTCAGATAATCTTTTACTTTCAGGATTTTGATTAAACAAAACAATATCATCAATGTTGCTATCGCTTCCAATCTGTGCAACGATCATAAATACTCCAGGTTTTATAAGTTCAGCTACATCTGGACTAAACATACCTTCTGTAAAACATTTCTGAACTAATGCTTCAGATATAGCTTCACACGAAACTCCTACATCTAAAATATCTGCTATTTCACCTGAAAACTCTTCGTCTTTTAACGACTGTTCTAAAATAGTCAAAGCCTGTTCTGGAGAAGAAGTCATTGGTGGTTTTTCATAAGGTCTAGATCCTGGGTCATCTGTAAACGACTGACCTGGAATAGCTCTTGCAAATGGGTCCATTATTTCTTGGGGTTGTTGTGGGACAGGCATTGTATTAATTATCCTCTTTTAATATTAGCTTTTCTAGTAGATAAAAATTCACTTTCTTCGGCTCTTGTAAAAACGTCAGTATCCGCTATACTTGAGTATTTACTTATACCTCCGTAACCTTGAGAAGAAGAAAAATAACTTTGTACATAAGGATTTCTGTTTGAAATACTAGACATGACTTTTCTATAGTTATTAAACGCATCAATTCTTTTTGTTTGAGGTCGAGATATTTTAGGCATACCTTCAAAGACACCGCCTAACCTTTGTAAATTTTGACTATGACTTAAAGCTGTAGATCTGTTTATTGCTTTTCTTTGTTGTACTCCACCCATACCACCAGTTTGGGTTTGTGAAGAATCATCTCCTCCAAAAAAACTACCTACTGCAGATGTCACTAAAGGCACTGCTAAATCTTTTACTATACTGAAAAAACTCATGCTTGTTCTCCATCATTTCCAAATAAAGCTGTTCCTAAAGAATCAGATGCTTTCTTAAAAACACCACTTAAAACACTACCCATAAACTGACTAACTTGTGCGCTAGATTCTGCATCTATTTGTGCATCAAACATATCTGCTGCAAATTGATTTGAAATTGCTACTTGAGCTAGTTGATGAGTTCTTTGCAAATCGTTTTGAGTAGACTGAAAAGAAAAAGAAGCTTCATCTCTATATTTTTGCCAAAGGTTGTTTTGAGCAGAAACTGTCATACCTAATAACGCTGCAGAATTTATTTTATTAGTTTCGTTTTGGCCTACTGTTTCGGCTGTGTTTAATGTTCTTCTCCAAATAGCATTAGATTGATCTATTTGTAATTGCAAATTAGAATTAAACTTTTCTCTAGCATCTTCTATTTTAGCATTATATTTAACCATACTATTTTTCTGATCTACATTAAATTGTTTTGTTGCTGTTTCTCTGTCAGCATTATTTTTTGCAACAGCAGTTCCTAATTGATCATAAAATTGATTAACTTGTGTTTGATTTTTAGCATTAAATTGTAATCTTGCATTTTCAGAAGCGTTTTCTGTAAACAATGCTTGTACTTCTGATTGATACTTTAAAATAGAAGATGCTTGTTCGTTAGTTGCATTTAATAAATCCATTCTTAAAAATGATTCAGCATTACTTTTTGCTGATTGCATTCTAACATCTAAATTTTTAGCATTTAATGCAGCTAAAGAGGCAGCATTAGCTAAAGATGTTTGTTGCTCGTTAGTAAGGTTTTGCAGTTGTATGGTTGCGTATTTATTAGCGTCTTGCACTGCAATAGGTAAAGCACTTTCAGCAATAGCTTGAACCATAGCTGCCGCTGCGACACTTGAAGCACCAAGACCTCTTGCGTTCATTATCTCTTGAACCTTACGAACGTTAGGATCTGCCCATGCAGGTAACGGTTTACCTTCTTCTAACGATGTGTACAGTTGTTCTAATTGATATTGTGTTGTAGCTTTTTGATCTAAATCTTGAGTCGCTGCGGTTGCTAATGTTCCTGCACCTAGTAACTGTTCTTTAGTTCGTAAATCTTGGATTGCATTTATTTCTGAATCGTCTAAAAAACTAGATTGAGATATGTTGCCACTTACATTTACTTTATCTATTGCTTTCGCACTTGCAAAAGTACTAGGAATATCTGAGCCAGCGATATTTGACGCTTTACCGACTGAAGAAACATCTGATGTTTGAACACTAGCTGTATCTCCTGCAGAAACAACATTGGTAGAACCGCTTACTCCTGTAGGTGTTAATGTTTTATCTGAAGCACTTAACAGTTCATTAGACTGAACAGTTTGAGGGGTAAAAGTTGTAGCTCCTCCTCCAAGATCTGCAACAGAGGTGTTTCCAACTGCTTGATCATCAGTAATATTAGAAATACCAACATTACGTTCATCAACAGATAATCCTCTAGGTGTTATTGTTTTAGTACCTTCTTCTGTCTCTATTGTTTCATCTGCCATTCTGAATCACCTTATACTACACGCTTAAATCTTTAATTTTTTCACCAGTAGATAATTCTACTGCATGTGCCACATAGAAATACTCTAGTTCTTCACCTTCTTTGATATTTTCTGAGAAGACTATTTGCCATATTTCTATTCTAAATTTATCATCAAATTCACCAGTAAACTCTAGCTTTAACTTCTTTGCTAAAACTGGTGTTTGTAATAAAAAACAATCTTGTTGATATAAAAATTTATGGAATATTGTTTGACCAAATTCAGAGCTTTTTTTATAAGCATTGTATATTTTAAGCTGTGTATCAAGTGTCTTGCATACTTCTTCTACTTGTATAATATCGCCTGCAAGAAACTTATCCTCTGTTGTTTTACACGATGCAACAGAAGAAGTCAAGACAATAATTGTTAAAACTACAAAAAACTTTTTAATCATTTAATTTTCTACCTGTGGGTGTTTACCGTTGTGCATTTTTTCTAACTTAGACAACCTATCATTATTATTTGTAACCATAACAAGAATACGTTCTAACTCCCTATTGTTTTTTTCTAATCGTTCAGGAGACATAATTCCTGAAAGAACGTGTGTTTTTTGTGCGTTTAAATCTATTAAATTTTCTTGTCTATCTGTACGTTTATCTAAATCTCTAAGCCTATCTTCGTAATCACGCGATATTCTTTCAAGCTGTTCAATTACGGTGCTTAATTTTTGTTTAACTATAGCGGCTGCAGATACTATAGAGATTAGCATACCGCCTACGGTTATTATTAACTTTGCATCTATCTCCACTTTATTTACTCAGGAGCAGGGTATTTTGTTTTAACTGCTTGACGCTTTACTTCGAGAGCATCCGCATCAGTTGCACGACCTTCTACCTCTTTCTCCCACAAAGCCACCATAAGCTCGTCTACACTGGGATATGCACTTTGACGATATGATTTATAATTGTCTGCATAGAATTCATCGTATGTCGGAACACCGTCTTTATTTTTAGCGTCTTTGTCTGTTCCTTGGTAGATAATTTCTGCTGGCACTACTGGCTCTTTGTATTTAGTGATGCGTTTCCACTTACCGTCTTTGTACTCAGGTTGAGGGGTATTAGCTACCTGACTCCCTGTACCCTCAGATACTTCTTCGACTTCTCTGATGAAGTAAACTGTCCCGCCTTCATCGTATAACTGCTCATCGACTTTGGCGTTGCTTGTCATGCCCCCGTCAGGTCTTTTGACCACAGACAGATTGTGTAGGATTGCTACTTGTTGGTTACCTTCGTTTTCTATTACGTACATTATCTTCCTCCTAAAATTCTACCGTCTACGTCTATGATAGGTGTACCAAATGCTAGGTATACGTATGTTATACCAGACTTATTAACTCCAGCATTGGTTGTTCTCATTTTAAATCCTCCAGTTACAAAGTCTTTATCGTACCCTGCCGTATCAGTAGCCGTACTATTTGGAAATAAACTAATATCTACTTCGTTATCAGGATGTCTTGCTGTATCTTGTAAGTTCCAACTTTCTGCTTCAGCAGTATTTTTAGTTAAAAACCAAGCTGGTTGAACAGGTATACCAAGACTGTTTATGGTTGGGATAAAAGTACCATTAGCATTTCCATTACCAACATAGCTTCCCATTGCAATAAATTGGCTAGGTGCAAATGCGTAACAAACATAGTCTACGCTACTACTATTTACGATGCTGGATGTTCCTATAGATATAACAGAAGACGTGGGGGGTGTGCGATTCCATCTGGTAGTAGCTGTAGAAAGACTTGTTTTTGCACCGTTATTATCTAATCGTAAATTTGTGTCTGCTCCTAAAGCATGGACATACACAGGTGTTCCAGCCACATTACCATTGTCAGTTAGTTGTCTAATCATAAAAAATTCAGGTATCACCCCAAGTCCATGCC
>Ga0209535_1000479_pt1 | contig 28493 bp, 23 predicted proteins | sample LinPmetageLP28_FD_184041 | JGI IMG/M metagenome (GOLD analysis project Ga0209535, IMG submission 184041) | Marine viral communities from the Pacific Ocean - LP-28 (SPAdes) (version 2) | ecosystem: Environmental > Aquatic > Marine > Oceanic | place: Pacific Ocean | collected 2009-08-22
TGTGAACGATCATTAATCATTGCTTTTTGATAATACTTTGTTCTGTTTTGGTCGTTACTAAAAAACATTAGCTGACTAAGAATTAAATCAACAGCACTTAGTTTGCTATGTTCTTTTGCAACATCTCCTTGATAATTTACAGCATCATCAATCATCCAATTAAATTCGCCAGTTTCCCAAACAGAATCAAAAACAGGGTTGCTTCTCCATAAATAAACATCACCATTTTTAGTCCTTACTTTTTTATCATATTTTTCTTTTGCAAATGCAGAATGTCTTTTTGCATCAGCAAAAGTTCTATTTAAATAAGAACCAAATCTAATTGTACTAACAGTATTACCGGAAGAGTTTATAAACATATTAGCATTATCCAAACCTCTATCGTAAGTAAAACTAGCAAAGTTCATTAACGCATTTACCTTACCGTCAACAGTTTGAATTTTTTTACCTGAATCATTTTTTATGCTAAACTTATCGTAATATTTACTTCCTTCTGTTTTATCTAATTGTTCAGCGGCAGTGTTTAAAACATCAGCCATAAAAAACCTCATAGATAAAACTTCTCTCTTTTTTGCATCTGTTTCGCTTCTAATATCTTGTAAGGCTTTTGCTCTTTTTGTAATAGCTCCTTCGTTATTTATTTTAGTGTCTGCTTTTTGCTCATCAATAAGCCAGTTAATATATTGGTCAACAGTAAAGTCATCTACTCTATCAAGCAAAAAATTACCTAGCCTATTAACCTGTTCAATGTCAAAATTAAACGTTCTTTCATCGTACTTAAATCCCCACTCTGGATTATTTTTTTTCCTTAAATTCTCTAAAAGATCCGATATATTTCTTTTTGCAGAATTAACATCATTACCTCTACCAATAACAATTCCAAGGTTTCTAAATAGTTCACTCGTAAGCTTTTGCTTAATATCAAATGTTCTTGCTTGTCTTTTTTTAGATTTACTTACTGAAAATATTGAAGCACTTTTAAAACCTTTTTCATCCTCTTTAACAACTATTGATTTTTGAGGTATTGATTGATTTGATAACGCTTGATTTAATATAGATTGTAAGTCTGAAGTGCCAAACTGTTCGTCATAGTCTTTAACAGCAACTAAAGTATTAAAAAGGGCAAAAGGTATATCGTTATTAGCAATTTTTGAGTCTTCACTAATTCTTGCTTTTAACTCATCAACAGTGCTACTTTTCATAGCCGCATCAGTTAAGTAAGCAAAAACATCGTCTTGGTGTAATCTATCTCCATTACTATCAACCAATCTAGCCAACAAAGCATTAATAGAAGTGTTCATTTTTTTAGAACCCTTTATAGCTTCTTTTTCTATTTTACCTGTTTCTGACTCTGTCTTTTGTTCTCTTTTAATAGCTTCATCAATATCAACTTGATTAACTGACTCTGTAGGTAATACGGCTAAATACTCAACAACGCTATTTATGTGATCTTGGTAACTAATACCTTCATCATACATAGCGTTCTTTAAGAGTATTTCTGTTTGATTTAAGAAACTTAAATCATTAAACTTAACCTCATTAAACTCTTCGTTATTAGCTTTAAGATTTTCGTACTCTGTATTTAACTTGTCAGTATAAACAAAATTACCTGACTCAAGTTTATCGCTAATCATTTTTTTAACACTACCTAAAACATCAGCAGCACCAAATGAAACATCACTATAATGCAAAGAATTTATAGCAAATCTTTTAATATTTTTTAAAAGAAATCCACTATTAAAATTAGCATCTTTTACACTTATTGCTTTTCTTTCATATTTTTCAACACCCGATAAATACGAAGTGTCAACCATTATAGGTTTGTTGTTAAATACTAAGGAGTCTGCTAAGTAGTCAACGTAGCTACTAGGCTTGTAGCCTGTAAACATTCTTTTAATCGCTCTCCACAACTTTTTAGCGATAGACATCCATTTGGTTATCTGACTATCAGAAAGTCTTTCCTCAAGCTTAGGAATAGCATTTTCAGACATAGCCTGCACCAAAGCTTCCATAGCTTGTGTACGACCTGTATCGTTTGGATAAGAGCGTTTTGCATCAGTAAAGTATTGAGTTGTTTTAATCCAATCTAATGCTAAATCAACAATTTCTTTATCAGCAATTAAATCTAAATATACGTGAGCAAATTCGTGTACTAATGTACTTTGAAATGCTTGGTCACTAATCGTAATACCTTTTTCAGAAACCTTACCTAAAACTTCAGCACCATACTTATCAAAAAGCATATCTACTGTACTAACAGGAATATTAGGAAACATCTTTTTAAAATGTCCTTTTATCTTTTCATAAAGTTCTAGATTGTCTGCTATCTTTTGTGATTCTGCAAATTTAGAAGCAACACCTTTTCGTTGAAGAAAGCCTCCTGTGTCTTCACTTGGTTTATCTTCTATTTCGTTTTTATTAACTTGTGCTTCTTTTGTGTTTTGATTGTTATTGCTTTCTGCATTTTTTATTTCTTGTTCAGTAGCAGTTTTTTCAACAGTATCATTATCAGCAACACTAGTGCTAGACCCCCCATCATTTTTAGTAGTTTCTACCTCTACGTCTTCTTCTGTTTTTTGTTCAATAGTTGTAGTAGTTGTAGGTTTTAAAGCTAAAGTTTGTTTTTCAATTTCCTTTAAAACAGTTTCTTTAACACTCATTGTCTGATCAATTGTATTAAATATATCCTTACCTAATTGACCTGCGTTTTCTAACCTTTCTTTTTTACTTAGATTTTTGTTATCTTCTTTAATTTGAGCTGCACTTCTATTATCACCTTTCGTTACAGGATTTCTTTTACTATATTCTATTGCAAATTTACTTGCAGATTCTTCTGCTGTTTGATTCTCTAAAGAGCCCTCTGGTGTTTGAAGCCAGTTAGAAACAACACTTTCTAAAGATGTATCATCGTTAATTTTAACTTCAGTAGTTGTATCAGTTGTAGGTTCTGCTTTGGTTTCTTCTTTACTATCCTTATCAGTTTCTTTGCTACCTTCGGTTTTTTCATCCTTTTTAGGTTTTATTGCGTCTCTATATTTTTGAAATTTTTCACCTTCTTTTTTTGCTTTCTTTTCTATTTCGTTAATAATAGCATTTGCACTTCTTCTGTTTTTTAAATCAGACTTGGCTCTATCATAAGTTTCACGAATATCATCTTCAGTAAGACTACCTGCTTGTTCTGCTTGTCTTAAAGATGTTGCTGTTTTGTAAACATTAGGTGTGGTTTTTTCTTCCGCTGGTTTAGACTCTTCCTTTTTCTTTTCTTTTGCTTCAGTAGGTTTAGGATTAGCAAGATTATTTTTTAATCTCTGCATATCAATAGCAGATTGCTTTTCTTTTTGGTTAGGGTCTCCTTCTTTTATATTTTCTTCTTCTTCTTGCAGTTGTTCTTCTGTAGAACCTTTTAAACTTTCAGAATATATATCTGCTTGAAAAGCTACTACTTCTGTTTCTTTTTGTTCTGGCTTTTCTTCTTTAGTTTCTTCAGGTTTTGTTTCTTTTTTTGCAAAATCTTTATCTTCTTTAACAAACTTATCTTTAGCTTCGTTTATTTCTTTTTCATAAACCTCAAACATCTCTTGCTCTTGCTCTGTAAAATCTTGCTCCTTTATAAGTTTACTAGCTAAATAGTTTATTCTGTCTTGAGAAATAACGCCATCTTTTTTAAATCTGTTATATTCTTCTTCTTCTATTTTACCTAAAGCCTTACCTCGTTTTTTTGCTTTAGAAATATTTTCTTTAAAATCAGACTTGTAAACTTTATCTATTTCTTCGTTTAGTTCTTCTTTAGTAGTAATTGCACCACTTTCAATACCTACAGCAATAGCTTCGTAGGCATTCATTTTGTCATTAAACTCGTTTGGGTTTTTAGTTTCTGCTTGACCGCTTGCTAAAATTTCAGCAGAATTAACTCCTATTGCATCAAGCAATATTTTAAACAATCCGTTTCTTTCTTTGTTTATTTTAACAGACTCTTCTACTTGTGCATCTATTGCATCACCCGCCTTTTCTCTTACTTGGTCTTCAGTTAAAGTTTTACTCTGTACGTTTTTAAATGCTCTATTTAAATTAAACATTTGATATTGAGCAACAGGATCACTTACTATTTTTACTACTTGATTTTGCTCTACAAACGAAGCCATTTCGTCTATTAGCTCGTTAGTAGCATTATAATCTTTTTGTGATATGTTTTTAGATTTAACTGCTTTATCTAAAGCTTCTTTAATGTTTTCTCTATTTGTTGTTTTTTTGTTAGATACATCATCAGCAACAAGATTAAATATACTTTCATTACCTACATTTCTTTCACCCGGCATAGCGTTTAATCTCATACCAGCCATTCCTCCACCAATAATACCACCAAGTATTCCTGCAAATACACTATTAGTAAATGTTTTTTTAGAATCTTTTCCATCTGTAAAAAACTCACCAATAGAATCAGCTTCTAAATCAAATACTTCTGTACCAAATTTTCCTTTACCAACAGTAGCCTCATCTTTAGCAAACATTTCATCATACATTTGCTTTGCCCCTTCTTCTATATAAGTCTGTCCAAACTCTTGTCCAAACTCTATAGCAGCACCTTCAACTACATTTAACGCTTTTAACCCTTTTGAGTATACAGGTAAAAAAGAATCCATTAATTGATTAGGAGTTTTTTTAGCTCCACTTTTAAAAGCTTTTTTAGAAGCCGCCTTTATTAAGGCACGTTGAGCAGTTCTAGCAGGTATCTTACCAATCCATTCTAATGCCGCACCTTCTGTCAAAGAAACTACAGAAGCAACACCTAAAGCAAATCTAGCCGAGCTAGTAGGGTCTAAGCCTGCTTCTCTTGCCTCGTCTTGCACCATGTTATACATCATGGTCGTTCCTCCTAAAAAACTCCCTATACGGGCAGAGTTTTGTAAAGACTTTTCAGCACGTGATTGAATCTTTGCAAGTTTATTTTGCATGCTTTGTTTAACAACAGGGTCAACCTTTTTAAACTTAGGTATCTTGTTTGAAACCTTTCCTGCTTTGCTTGACTTAAAAATATTATTAGCAGCTTTGTTTATTTGATTTCTAGCTGTAGCACCGGCTTTATACCAACTTGAAGGGTCAGCTTCAAGTATTGCTTTTCTTGCTCTAGAAACAGACCTACCACCTTTACCAAGTAACTGTCCTGCTTTTGCAAACTTTCCTATCCCTGCAACAAATCCAATACCATTTCCTAAACCAGCCCAAAAATGAGAAGAATTTATATCTCCAAATTTTTCTATTGGCTTATAGTAATCATCAGAATATATGTACTCAAAATTTTCAGCTGTTTTATTTACTTTTTCAATCCAATCGTTAGCAAATTCTGTTTCTTGTATTGCATTAGAAATAGTAGGTATTAAATTAGCCACACCTTCTGCAGTACCAACAACAAAACTGTTCCAAAAACCAGCAGCAGCATCGTATAATGCGCCTTGATTAAATTCGGTGTCAGTAAAACCTTCTTCTTCAATTCTTATGCCCGGATTATAAGGGTCAACCGTTTCTTGTATGTTACTAAGGTCTTTAGATATAGCGTTTAAATCAAAATTTTGTTCTAGTCGAGATAAAGCTTCCTTATGCAGTTCGGGATTAAATTTTCTTTCTTGTTCAGAAGTTGGATTTTCTGGCATTTCCTTTTTTTTTGTATAAACAAATATAATATCTTATTAATTACCGTATGTGGACATTTGATAATTTACTACTCTTTCTGCTTCTTCAACTGAATAACCTTGATTAAAAACTAAATCATCAACCATTAATTTAAAATTATTTTCGTAATTCATAACATCTCCTTGAAAAGTATTTCCTGCTTCGTAGTTTTGTATGTTAGTTCCTAAATTTCTAAACTTGGCAAGTTCTGTTGTAAAGCCTTTATCATAAACTTCTTTTTCTACAGGTATAAAAACAAATCCTTCGTAACCATCTTTCTCTTCTACTCTGTAGCCTAAATCTTCATCATTGTCTTTAATTTCTATTCTTCGAGTTTTTTCTTTCCAATTATTTACGTTGTATGTGTAATCCTTAATATCATCAGGAGCAAAGTCGTCTTCATAAAAAACTTTAGCTTTTATAAAAGATTCTACTTGTCCTGTGTTTGGATTTTCTTTAGCTACTTTTTCTAATAAGTTTATTGTAGCATTACTTAAATCATATTTCCCTACACCTTCATTTCTTTCTTCTTCACTAGCATTAGCGTAATGTTCATCAAAAGCCGTTGGAACAACATCTTTAAAATAACTCTTAAAAAATTTCTGCTCTTTAGGTGGTATTCTTATTGAAGCACCTTTAGCCGTAGGGTCTGCGTTTTTGCCTATTGTTGGCAACATTTTACCTGCGTTCTTTTTTAATCGTGTGTACTGCGTATTAAGTGTGTTTGTAATTTGTGTTTTACTTGAGTCTTTACCTCCTCTTGCTTTTCTGTACTCAATATCAGATTTCATTTTTTCTAACTCAAACTGATTCATAGCTTTCCATTTCAAAGCATTTTCAGCAGTTAATCCTTCTCCATATTCATTAGCCACCTGATTTGCTTGCTCGTCGCTTATACCTTGTAATTTTAAAGCTTCTCTTACGTCTAATTCTGTAACTATATTGTCAGCAGACCAAGGCTTTTTAGCGTCTTTAAAATTAGATTTAAAAAATTGAGGATTAATACGACCTTTCTTTTCAATCGTTCCAACTTGTATCCTATCCAACAAACCTCTTTTACGTAAAGCCATTTGCTCTTCCATAGTTAAATTTTTTCTTTCTCTAACTATTTCGCCATTTTTCATTTTAGGCTTTCCTTGAGAATCAAATACCGGAACATCTATTTCTGCTCTGCCAACAAACATATCTTTTTGTTTAGCATCTATATATTGAGCGTATTGAGCTTTATTGCTGACAGCATTTTTCATTTCGCTAGAAGTTAATATACTTCTTTGGTACTCTCCTAAATCAGTTACACCACCGGAAGCCATGTATTTCTTTAAGTCTCCGTTAAATTTAGTAATCCCTTTTATAATGCTTAATCTAGATTGTTGCTCTTTTTGTTCTATTGCTTTTTGATCTTCAGGCAATACGTCAAACGTAGACATCTTATCTAACATTTCCTGCATACCTGCTTCGGCTTGCATTTGTGCTGCCATTTGTTTTTCAGAACGTTGTTCCATACGTTCCAACATCATTAAGTTAGACATTTTATCTTGACGTTTTTGAGCCCAATTATCTGTTCCCGACAACGCTGCGTATAATCCAAAATCACCCATTTTTTTTCTTTTTAACTACTTTTTTCTTTTTTTTCTTAACTGTTTTTTTAGCTTTGTTAAAAGCTTCATTAGTAGGTGCGCCTTTACTTCCCGGTCTACGCATAGTTTCTCCTGATCCTCCTGCAATTCTTTCTCTCTTTGCGTGTATGTTTGCATACAATCCTTTTTTTGCAGCCATCTTTATTTATTTTTTGGTAAAGTATGAGTGTACCCCTTCTTTTTTAAAGCTTGATGTTCTTTCATTGTTTTAGCAACTTTTTTAATTCCTGTCTTGCTATACATATTGTGTACCTTAAATTTTTTCATAATTTGTTTTTATTGATTATTAGCTTTTTCTATATCAGATTCTACTTTTTTCTTTTGGTCTTTTAAAGTTTTTTGAGCTTTTTCTTTTTGATATTGTTGAGCCATTTTTAAAGCGTTATTGTTGTATTGTTTTCCTTTTAACATTTCTTTAGACAGTTCATTATAAATACTTCCTTCACCATATTGCTTTTCAAACATTTGCCTTTCTTGCATGTTTTTCATTTTGTCACGAACAAGTTGAGCGCCAGTTTCTTTATTTAACATAGCAACTTTAAAACTATCGTCAAACTTTCTTCTATTATAAATTTCATCAGCCCCCGCTGCTCTGTCAAACCTTTGTTGATTCATTCTACGTACTGCAGAGTCTTCTGCTCCTATTTGAGCGTATCTGTTTTGTAAAGTTCCTGCCGCTCTACCTAAATTGCCTAAAGCAACACCAGAAGAGCCACCGGCAAATCTTCTAATGTTTTTGACATCATAACCAAATCCACGTTCTGCAAGTTGTTTACGCAAGCCCATTTCTTCATTTGACAAGCCCATGTTTCTTTGCCTATACGCTTCGTCTGTATAAGCGTTAAACATTGCACCTTTTTCGTAAGTAGGAACTTCTGACATTGCACCTTTTAATCCCATTAAACCAACACCTATATCACTAGCCATTGATATTAAATTACCATACTTGTCAATGTTTCTATTTTCTAACATAGATAAATCAGGAGTAAACTCTTCTACTGTTTCAGAATCTTCTAATTGTTTGTTTATTTCAGCTAAAGTTTCTTCAAGTGCTTCTTTATCATAATATTGTTCTTTGCCTAAATTAACGTCTGTTGTTTCGTCTTCTAAATTATCAACTTCTGGAGAAACACCAACATCAAAAGTTACCTGACTTGTATCTAAAGAAGTTGTAGTATTGCTACCTATTTTTCCTTCTGTTTTTTGTTTTTTTAATTCTTCAGCTATGTAATTTTGAAAAGGTTCTGTTTTACTTATTTCATTATACTTTTTATCAAGAGCCTTAAAATCTTCATATCTTTGTACTTGAGAATCACTTTTATAATCAAATTCTTTACTTCTTTGACCACCTGACCCTCCTCCTGGCAATTTACCGTAAGTGTAATTTGTTACATTTTTACGTATAGCATCTACTTCTTTATTAAAATCTTCTTGAGAACTTTTTATTTCTGTTAAATTAGATTTTGCTTTTTCTATATCGCTTTTAATTTGTTTTCTTTCTTCAGGAGTAGCGGTAATTATTTTTCCTTGTAAAGATTTTAATTGATTTTCTGTAAAAACTTTAGAGTCTTGTATGTTTTTTTGTATCAAAGGTATTCTAGCTGTATTTTCATATACTTCGCCTATTACAGAATAATCTAAATCTGAATCCTCAAATTCTATTTCTGACTGTTCAAATATTTGTCTTGTTTTTTCTACAGACTCTCTTGTTACACCATCTTCAGAAATTACATTATTAATTTCGTTTATAAATAATTTTGCTTTGTCATTCTGTTTTGTAGTCTGAACAGAGCCGTCTTCGTTGATTTTTATTTTATTATAAATGTTATCAGTTTCACCATCTTCAGTAGTTTTACTAGCAACAGAATATTTAGAATTTCCTATAGTAACAAGATTTATTGAAGGAACTCCGTCAATAGAATTAACACTAGATTTAGTGTACGTATTTAATAGTCTTTCTCTTTGATCTCCATCTTTATCTGTTGTTTTTAAATAAGCTACCCATTTTTTATCATCAGTAGAACTTCTTACATCAAGTTCAGGTTCAGCATCTAAATTAGTTTTATTGCTACCCGAAATGTAAGTAGAAGGGTCTATATGAGTTTCTAATTGTGTACCTACCTCTCCGTTAAATACTCTATATTTAATGTGAGGACCTGTACCTGAACCAGAGCCTACTCCGTACCCACCTAAATCGTCTCCTCTTTTTACTCTTTTCCCAATTATGTTTTTTTGTTCTTCAGGAGTCATAGCATCTAAGTGCATGTATTGCGACCTCGTACCATCATCGTTTTTAATTATAAGATAATAGCCACCCGATTTTTCTTTACCTGTATCTACTAATGTTGGAGAACCGTCTAAAGAAGCTACTTCTACAACACCGTCTGTTAAAGATACAACTCTCTCATTGTCGGTAGTCATATCTATTCCTTTAGAATGCTGCCCTTCTCTATTTTTAAAATCTTTACCTCTTACACCGTAACCATCTGTAATATTTATAGTCCTATCTCCTATAGTAACTTTTTGTTGTTTTTTTAAAGTTTCTTCTTTAGGCATATCTTAATATTTTATAATAAATTAAATCTTGACTGTGCAAGTTTTTGATTTTCTAGTTTTTCAACTTCATCTTCAGCAGCTTGTGTATAATTTTTTTGAGCAGCGACCAACTCTAAACCACTACTGGCAACACCGCCCGCTAAAGGTATTTTGTCTAATAAATTAGATGCTTGACCTAATCTTTTTTGACGTTTTGCTTTTTTCATTAATTTTTTGTCTTCATTATCAAGCTCATTAAAACTAAACCCTCTTTCTTCATATTTATCCATGTTAAGAGTTCCGTCATCATTTTCATCATTACCAATAGAATTTATTAATTCTGAATTGCTTTTATTTCCTAGTATATTATCAGCTCCTAAATCTAAAGTTTGCTTGGCTAAATCTGTACCTTCTGAATCTAGCATTTTTGTTAAATTACTACCTGCTGTACTTGTAGCTATATCTCTACCTCCACCTATTCCACCACCTTCAATCATGCTAGACCCTGCTTTTTTTGCAGCACCTATTCCACCGCCAACTCCTAATGTTAATCCAAGTTTAGCGACTTCGTATAAAAATTTACCTTTTGACAATCCTGCACTCATCCATTCGTCATCCGTTTCTTTCATAACGGTGTTAGCGTCAGTACCTTTTGTTAATTTTTTAGCTACATTTCTGCCAATTAAATTAGACGCTACTCCTATGTTCGGTAAAAAACTTTTTGCTTTTCCCCAAGCGTTTCTTTCTCCCGTATCTTTATAGCCCATTACAGCTAAAGCATTTTTTTTCCAACCCTTAACCTTTGTCATGCCTGGCGCAGGTTCTAAATGTCTAGGTAATTCTCTTGTGTCTTGAAATATAGCCATGATTATTTTCTGTTAGAAAGTCTGTAATGATTTATTAAGTTATCAATTTTAATTGAATAGCTTGTGTTGTTTTGAAATTCAAAAATCATAGATAGCCACCTACCTCTCATACGGTCTAATTGATTTTGAGTTCTAATCGGCATTCTAAAGTTGTCTTCTAAAAACCTTACTCTTGTGTCTGATTGAACATCATAAAAATGTTTTTGTTGTTCTGTAGAGAAAATAAATTTACTCATCTTATCAACGCCTTGCTTATTAACTGCTACCCTTACGTTATCAAACAATTTAGAAAATTCACCTTGATCACTAACTGTAACTTTTAAACTTGTTTTCCAATTTTGACCATAATAATTAGCGTGTAATTCATTTTTGCCATGAACATAATATTTTTTAGGTTCAAGACTAGCCTGCTCACTAATTAAAAATTTATTATGAGAAATGTAAAAGTTAGGTTTAAAAGAATGAAATTGACTAAATGACTCTATGTATTCAGAATAAACTACTGTTGCCCTAAAAGGCGTTATTTTGCTTTTATCAGTCAATAATGTGTATGACCAAACATCTGTGCTTGAATCTCTGTAAAACATATAGTTTTCACCCGGTTGTATTAAAACTAATCCGCTACTACCAGAACCTATATACTGTTTAACACCCATTGCATTAGATGTACTTTTTAAAGAAATATATTGTATAATATTAGTATTGTTTCCAAATTGACTATTACCCGCTGGCAAAGCTATTCCTTGTAAAACACCTGAAACGCCTTGCCAATTAATAAATACTGTTTCGTTATTACCGTAATAAAACTCATTGTCAATTAAATCAGAGTTAATAGTAATTCCGTAATTAATACTAAAATATTCGTCTCTATTAAAAGTCCACAAGACTTCTCTATCTTTAGAATTCCAAACTCCTAGTATTCCATTGTTATTAATTGGGTTGTCTTTATTTAAAAAGAAAGAAGATTCTTTTGCAAAGAAATAATGCATGCCTCTTAAATCAGAAAGATAACTTAATCCATCTTGAGCAAAACGCATTGCTTTTCCATTATAAACATCTATCCAATAAAATGCTTTTCCTGTGTTTACTAAAGACCATTGGTTTTGATTACCAACAGAAGTTGATACATAATCAACACCATCTAATGCCGGACCTATACCAGTTGTTAAAGATTGAGTTGTTTCACTTTCTAAAGCTGCTCTATCAAACGCTCTAAGCCTACCAAATCCGGTTTCTTGAAAAGAATAAATTTGATTAAACAAAAAACTTGAGCTTGTAATTGGACCGTATACACCTTTTAAATCTTGAAATTTATTTACTTCAAACTGTCGCCAAGTATCAATAGGGTCGCCATAATATTTAGTTTTTGTATGCCTCCATCTAATAGGAAATTCATTAATACTATCAAAATCTATAGGTTTTCCAGTAAAGAAAGTTGTTAATTCGCTAAAATTTATAACGTCATTATAATTAAAAATTTCTAAACGATTATTAGTTGAAGACGTATAAAACAAACCATTTGTCCAAATACTAGGAGTACCTCCAGGTCTAATACTAACATCAGTATACATTCTTTCTGGGTTTGTATTTGATTGTCTTAAGCTGTAATTATTTTCACTTTCTAAAGGAAAAACAATTCCATATCCAACTCCCGAATTACCGCTTGCCCCACTTCGTATTCTAGGATAAATTCTAGCAAATCCAAAATAATTTAAATAACAATCTCCGCCAAAAATTTCAATTTGATTATAAATATTACTAGAAGGAGTTGTAAAAGCGGTATTATTTATTGGTTGAAAATGACCTGTTGAATAAAAAATAGTTTCAGACAAACTACTAGCTGTTAAACCTCCATAAGCAGTTTCTGCTATGTTATCTCCATTTCTAGTGTAATTGCATATTAAAGCTCCTGATTGAGTTCCAGTAGTTAGAGTAGAGCCGCTATTATAGTTAAAAGCGCAAGAATGAGAATCAGACGTTAAACCTCCGGTAAAATCTAAATGCCTATATAAAATACTATTTGGTTTTCCACCGCCTGCAAATTCTGTGCTATTCCCATAGCCTTCGGTATTAGGCGCACTGTCAGTTTCAAATTGTGTTGCATTATCAAAGTCAGTAGAGCCTCTATAATTTGGTAAAGATTGATTAATATTTAAATTATATTGATGTGTTATTTTAGCTGTCATTCCGTATGAAGGACGAATTTCTGCAAAAGTACCAGATACATTATTGTGATAATTATTAAAAGTTCTATACCATTTAGTAATCATTACGGCATTATCATCACCATTAGGGTTTTGGTCTAAAAATGTATAATTTGGACGATTAAATGAGTTGTCACCGGCATTGCACTGTTTATAGCAAGAGCCAACAATTTTTAATCTGTCACTATTAGTAACAACTGGCAAATTATTTGCAACATCAAAATCTACATCAGGAGCGTGTAAAATACAATCATTAGGTTTTATCCTAAATTTTTGACCGTTACTTCCTTTTATGCCAAACAGTTCAAATTCACCCGGATAACTTCCTGCCGCCCCTATTCTCATATGGCTTACCGGCCAAGGTCTTGTTCTTCCATCATCAGGATCAAATGTGTTTGGCAATATCAAGCCTTGATGTAGTATTGATTTATTTCTATCTGTTCTAACAATAGAAAATCCGCTAATTCTATCTGCAATACCTGACAAATCTAAACCTCCAACTTCAATACCCATTATTCTAAGGTCTGAATAACCTGTATTATAATAACTTGTATTATTAATTAAATAGTCGGACAATAAATTTGTGTTATGAAAATCATTAGTAGGTACAGCAGGCTGTGTTAAAATTGCACTTCTTTGTCTTATAGTGCCATCTTGTTTTAATCTACGCCACTCATAAGATGTACTATATTGATCTGGAAATAAAAAATCAGCTAAATGAAAAGCAAAATACGGATTTCCAACTTTATCGTAAAAAACAATACCAAATCTATAAACTTCACCACGAAAATAACCGGTAAATAAATGCTCTACTTGTGTTCCGTTATAATTAGCGTAATCATTTTTTATACTATAAGTTTCTAAACTTGATTGATTTAATCTTTTGTTTGTAGTTACGTCTGTCCAGTCTTGGTCACGAACAAGAGGTGGTTGAGCTCCGACTGAGTCATAATTTTGATTGTTAGGTTTATGCTTATCGGAAGGCATATCTCTAAACTTAGGGCTAATTGTTAAGTCTACTAAAACCGCTTCTATTTCTTCGTCTGTAATAGACAATCTATTTTCGTTAATGTTTCCATAATACAAAACATTGTCTTTAATATCTAATGTCTTTGCCGAGCTAACTGCTTGAAACTTTTCAGCTATAGTTGCTGCTACAACAGGTACACCATCATTAGAAGTGTGTTCAAAAGTCATTGTAGAGCCAGTTATTTCTGTTCTTAAAAAAATATTTGAAGAGTCTACAACTGTGGTTGTTTTAGAGTATAAATAAACAATTTCTATTCTTTTGTAATTTACATCTATACCTTTAATTTCTATTTTGATACCTTTTGATGAAGACTCACCAGAGCCTTCCATTTCATAACGAGGGGAATTGTCTCCATCAACAACATCAGAAGTAACAAATATTTTTTTAGTAGGAATTGTCCAAGGAGTTACATATCCGTCAATTGTTAGCAATCTATAAGCATATTGATAAACACCCGTTAATAAACTACCAGCAATATTTTCTACAAATTTTACTATACCAATATTAAAATCAGGTTGACTATTTATATTGTGTACAGATGTAGTTACTGTAGAGTATGCGTTTACATTATTTTTTGACAATCCAGTTGTTACATCATATTTAAAAGTATAAACACGTGGAGGATTAGATTTTGGAGTTGTTTTTTTTATCCCATCAACCCAATAAACTCTAATTTTTTCATTATTTTCATATAAAAATCTAGCGCATATTTCATTTTCTGGATTAAAACTTAATTTATTTGTATCAAGAGTATCATTAAATAAAGTTTTATAAGTTCCTTGACCATCTTTATCAGTTCCAAGTATTCCGATTTCAGAAGCAGACAAATCTTCTTTAACAGAAAATATAATTTTTATATTACCATCACCACAATAACCTATAGGAGCGTACCTTTCAGTATCATTACCGCTGTTTCCATTTAAAGTAAATGTAAGTTTATTACCATTGTCTTCTACCCAATCAAGTGTTCCCCTTTTGTTAAACATTAACCGACCATTAATGTTGTCAACCATAGATGACGAGTTAACATTAGTTGGGTCGTAATCTCTATTTAAACCTTTGCTAAATGTGTTTTTACTAATCTGCCCCATTAAAAATATTTTTTGTTAGGTAAAGGTAATAGTTGATTAAACATGTTTGCAAGATATTCTAATTTAGCAGGACTAGGCATTTCGTCATTACCTCTTGCTTGAGCGCATAGGTAATACCACCTTGATTCTAACTCTTTATAAACATGATGAGGTATTTTACCGTTGTAGTACTCTACAGATTTACATCTCCACATTAAATATTGAGAAACAGCCAACTCATGACTTTTAGAAATTAAAGGAAATCCTTCTTTGTCTATAGCAACACCTTGATAGCTAATCCCAATTTCACTAATGTCTTTACTGTTTACGTATATGTATCTGTTTTTTAAACTAAAAACTAAATTATACGTGCTACCTGAATTTGCTTGCCTTGTGTTAGCGTTATTTAGTTTTGCGGACGATATGCTTGCTAAGTGCACAGAACCTCCGTTAGACTCGCTCTTATTAAACATAGAGAAGTTTTTATCACTAAACTCTATTTCTGTATCGTAATGTTTTAAACTAACTAATGATACGCAGTCATCGGGCAAGCAAGCTTTCATGTTTTTGACCGGTATTAAACATTCTTTATGTATATATGAATTTTCAGTTCCAATTAAATTCTCAGCTTCAACAGACCACCTTGCAAAATCATCTATATACTGATTAACACTTTTTAAACCTAAATTACCGGCTACATCACCAATAATTCTTCTTATAGAAATTTTGTCGCTATTCATGTTTTTTTCTATTCTGTAAAATCAGCATACTCATAACCTCTATTGACTTGCTTCATCATTTTTTTAGTTTGAGTAGGGCTTAACTTTACGTTTATATTTTTCCACTTATCAGGTCTAAACCAATACAATTCATGCCAATATCCTTTTGTGTAAAACTCATCAACATTATCTGGTTTATAATATCTTTGTTTTTTGTTATTTCTTTTTTTTATAATTCTTAGACCTCCAAACTTATTAGGTAGTTTATACTCAAAACCTATTATTGTGTAATCTAATATAAATTTTAAATAAGGTTTTACTATATTTCTAAACTCTCTAAATGTAATTGTGCGTTTATTTAAGTATGGTCTTTTAGCAAGTTCTCTTTCTATTTCTTTAATAGCTTCTTCATAAACACCAATTAGCGTTACACGATTATTTTTATCCAATCTTTTGATTGTCTTTTCTTGCATTGTTTAATTCATCATTTACAGCCGATTCAGTAAACTGTAATTCTTTTTGTAAAATATTTGTTAATACATAAACGTATAAATTAAGAGGAAGAGGATATTCACTTGTAGCGTCATTAAAACACGTAGGCTTACAACCTGCAACTGCATATTGATCTACTTTTGTTGGATTTTCAAAAACACCTCTTATATTTACATACTCTAATCCTATGTCAGTATTATTTAATTCAAAATACATATTATTGCCAATCATTGTTACTCTTGACATCATTTTTCCAAATTGAGTAGCAGATTTAAAATAATCTGTATCTGCATTACCTAAAATAAAAGGCTCTCTTTTGTCAATTTTACCAACAAAAACTACGGCTCTGTCTTTAGGGAAATCTACAAATTTAGGTACTGTTACTTTTTTTATTTTGCAACCCCAAGAAACAGTAGGACAGTTAGAGTCAGTAGCATCTACTTCTACTAATGGAACAATACCTAAGTCTTGCACCATTTGCGGGTGTATGTCTTTTCCGTAATTAGTAGTTTGTAGTATTCCTTCTGCACGATAATATTCTATCCAAAACTTAATTTGAGATATAGTTAACAAGTCATCGTCAGAATTACCTTGACCATTACGTGCTATATTTTTAATATTGTATGCTAATTCATTCAATGTTGCCATGCTTTCAAATTTAATAAAAAAAAGCTCGCTATAAACTGCGAGCTTTTTTTAAATTATTATTGATTTGCTCTTTAAAAATTAATTTTAAATTGCAGCAATTAAAGTTGCTAATTGAGCTTTATAACCTGAATGCTTAGCATAAATCTTTAAGTTATAAGCAACTTCTCCTTTTGAATCTATAAAAGGTTGTGCAACTTGAGAATTGTAAGGTAAACACACAGTATTGTAGCTCGCTTCTGTTATTTTGTCTGCAGGAATACCAGCATCAACTAAATCTGAAGGTTGACCTTCTGAAATAACAGTGTCAGTAATAACGCTTGCTATTGTTCCGTTTGTAGAAGCTGTGTAAACAAATACTTCTAAACCATGAGAATCATCACCAACTTGAGTAACAGTTACAACACCAGCAGAGTTAGAAACTGAAGCAAATGGATAATCAATAAGCCCTGCATCTATTTCTCTTTGAATTTTTGAAACCAAAGAAACAGCTATTGCAGTAGTACCAGTTGCTCCCGTTACAACATCTATAGTGTAAGTTTTTCTAAACTTTTGACTTGCTGTAAGGTTAGAAGAAAATGTCACTTTAGCTTGATCACCCGCTACGTAAGTTCCTGCAAAAGTTATTGCTACAGAACCTGCTGTTCCTGCTTGCGCACTAATATCAATTGCGGACACACCAAGTAATGAAGCTTCTGGAACTACAAAGTCAGGAGCTAGTGTAACCATTCCGTTTGTGTTTACCGGTGCAACAGATAATGCTGCATTTGATACGATTGAAATTTTTTGTCTTGCCATCTTAATAAATTTTAATTATTGTTTTTTAAATAAAAATGAATTGAATTTTAATGGTCTACCTCTATGGAAGACTACTTTTTTTATAACCTTTTTCTTTTCAGCAATAGGTTTTTTACTATGTTTTTTTATTGCGCTATGGTATATGTTCGTTAAAGAATCTAAAGAACCTTTGATTTTTCCCTTATTAGCTCCGCTAATAAACTTTGGGTATTCAATGTTATTTTGTTCAAACGCCTTTTGAGCTTCTTTTTTTGATTTAAACTTTTCCATATTTTTATTTTTTATTTTCGTTTTCACTTGCAATTTCATTAGCTTGAAATTGATATTGAATTTGGCTTTCAACAGTACCTAACATTTTTCTTACAGCTAAATTAACAACTTCTTCATGAACGCTTTCTGGAAGCTCACAATTTACATTACTAGCCGGAGTTGTAAGATTATTACTTACATCAACCGGAGTTTTTAAATAAACCAAGCTAACATTTGTTGGAGTAGTGTCGCTTAGTATTCTTAATACGTCACCTGTTCCAACAATGTTTTCTTGCACATATCCTAAGTTGGCATCACTGTTCTTGTTAAACGGGTCGTTTTGATTTCCAGCTTCATCATCCCATTGTACGGGAGATATTTTTCTAGTAATCAAATTACCGCAACTGTCTGGTGTAGTACCTTTTAGGGCTAACGTGTATCTAAAATCAGTTATTGTTGTTAAGTTAACTTGTGCAACCGTACCTTCAGATTTAGTGCGGACTAAAGTATTTAACTTTGCACGAGCCTCTTCATTTTTTTCAAACTCTCGATAATTAACATCGACAATTTGCTTCATGGCAAGGTTTATAAACATATCCTTTTCCTCAGAAGTAAACCAAGGAGCATCTGCTTTATCAATAAGCAAATCGGCTAGTTTGTGCATTTGTATAATATCCATTTAGTCTACTGCTTTTTCTAATTCGTTTGCAATGTCTTTGTTGTTTTTTAAAAACGTAACAGCACCATCAAATGTAGTACCCATGTTTACAGAACCAAACATCATTCGATTCAATGAGTCAATTACAGTTTTTTGTGCTATTGCATTTCTTACAAGGACTTTCATTGGATAATCAGGCGAATTGTACTCTTCTAACAACAGTTCTGCGTTACTCTTACGCTTTGTACTATCATAGTTGTCAATGTACTCATACAACTCTCTTTTAACAACATTAAAGCTGCTATTTGGTTTTATGTTTACGCCTAACACCCTTACCAAAGAAATTAACTCTTTGTCAGAAGATTTAGAAATAATTGTTTCTGCTTTATTTTTAAACTCACGTTTATTAATAAAATCAACAGCACCTTCTTCTAAATTAACCAACTTAATAATAGAACTAGGACTATTAACATAATGAGGGTGATGTATTAACTGACCATACAATAGTCTGTCGTTTTCACTCTCTAGCCTTAGTGTTCTTTTTCTAGTAATCTTTTCTATTCTCTCTGCTCCGTTTGAATCCACAAACGGTCTCCAAGTGTGATTACCAAAATCATCTATCATGTTACAACTTCTTACAGTAATAGTACCGGTACGCTTAGGGTCAACTAAACGTACCTCGACTATTCCTGATATAGGTAATCCTTTTGTCAAATTCTTTATCTCTGCTTTTGCTAACTTTTCCATTTTCCTTTTCTTTTATATTTTAATTTTTAAGCAAAAATTAATTGTCCACATGATAGTGGATTTCTAACTATCATTCCTGATTCTGAAAGTATTTCCATTGAAAAACTATCTCTAGAAGATACAGCCATCATTTGCGCTTGATTGAACGGGTCAACCATTCCAGGCAAATACTTAATAATCATTGAACGATTAATACCTCCTGCACCTTTAACTTTTCTTTCAATGTTAGAAACACCGTCAGTTTGTCCAAAGTTTAAGAATACCATTCTAAACGATTCTTTCAAGTAACCAGATTTAGGGTCAATGTCAGTATGTAAGTTTGGATCATCAAAGATAGGACAGTGAGCAAGAGTAAGTCTACTTCCAAGAGCATTGTAAGTTGTAAAGTTAACTCCAATTTCAGTTTCTGAACCAACTTTAGCATCATACACCAAGTTACCTGATGGGTAAACTAAATCTTTCATTGCTTTGTGGAAAGCTACTTTACCGGCAGTACCAGTATAAACTATCCAATGAGAATTCATTTCTCCTGTGTTAAGAGATAGCTGAGCTAAAAAGTCAGTAATTCTTTCTTCAGTTAGAACACCATTGTAAGTGTCAACGTTTGCAGAATCAATTTGCTTAAGTATTCCGTCACCACTAATAATAGGCTTACCGTTGTTATCAAAAACTTTAGCGTTTCCATTAACATCCATAGTTGACTGAGAATACCAATCAGAAACTTCTCTTTCATACAAGAAATCTTCTTCCATGATTTTTTGTTCTGTAAAGAACCAAAGTCTTTCTCCGTTGTTTTCTATCCAAGTAATATCAGTTAAAGCTGAACCCGTAATAGATTTTGCTTTTCTACTAATCTTAGTATAGTTAACATACCAATCAGGGTAAACAGAGTTTTCGTAACCTCTTTCAGAACCTTCTGTAAATGCAGAACCTGCAGCGTTAACAGTTTTACCTGCAGTAAAGTTTGCCGCAGCTATTGTTTTAGTTGCATCGTTAGTTTGTATTTTTGCAGAAAAAGTATAACCCCCTACACTAACAACCGGCTCTCCAATAAGAATTGCAGAAGTTCCATCTTGGAATCTTACAATATCATTTGGATTTAAAAAGTTTTCTTCTGTTTCAAAAGTAAATGTACCATTTGCTGCACCGTTACCCCCATAAGTACCTGTAAGGGTAGAAGGTCTGTTTGTACGACCTAGTACTGCCCACTTAAATGAGTTATCTCCAATAACCTCTTCTTTTGCAAAACGAGACGTACCATCTACAAAGTAATTCAAAGAATACTGTGGGTATTGTCTAATTAATGTTGTTGCAATTTCTGGATACTTTAGCAAGTTAGTTACTAAAGCATTCGACTGTACGGTTTCTTTACCGTATGAACCTTTGTTAAATTTCATTTGACTATTTTTTAAATTTTAAATTTCTGTTTTATTTAAGACATAAACTTGTTAGCATTAAACTCTCCGTCACCTTTAGGGTCTGCAAACGTTCTAGAATTAGCATCAACGTCAGGGTTTCCAATCTGATTTAACACATCTTTTCTACCACTGTTAAAGCCTTTTGTTTGCATCGCTTTTAAAATGACATCTTTGTTAGCCCAAAGCCAAGCGCAATCTGCAAGTGATTTTTCTGTTTGAGTAATATCTTGTAAAAATTTTCCGCTAACAATATACTCTTGATGGCTTTTACGAATTTCGTTTGCCTTCTCAGTAGTACTAGCTATTTTAAACCCAAACATTTTTTCTGTTGAATTTAAATAGTCATTAAGGCTTTTAATAGAATCTTCACGATCTTTTTCTTGCTTTGCAGTTTCAGTTCGTTTGTCATCTATAATAGTTTCCTTTTCAGAAGCTATAGCCTTATTAAGTGTGTTGCGGACTTTCTTTGCTTCAATGTCAACCATGTCGTTATCCAACATTCTTTCCATTGCGTTTTCTAATTCTACTCCTTCAAATCCATCAGCGATTAAACTTCGCTCTACAAGTTCTTTATCTTCTAATTTAATAAGATTTTGTAAGTTATCAATCTTTTCGTTCTTTTCTGGATAGCTTTTTTTCAAAAGCTCGTTTTCCTCTTGTAAAGATTTATATACTTCTTTAAATTCTTCTTTTGTTTTTACTTCTAGTCCAACCTCTTTAAAAAACTCTTCATAACTAGGCTGTATGTTTTTTTCTGTAACAGCTATATCGTTATTGTTATCAGTATTTTCTTCAGTTTTAGAACTTTCTTCTTCTTGTTTATTTTCTTTTAAATACTCTAGACCTTTATCCCAACTAAAATCTTCTTCTGATTTGTTGTCTTCATCCTTACTGTTTTCTACGTTAGGCTCGTCAATATTGTTATTGACTTCATTTTTCTTTTCTTCTTTTGGCTCTTCTGTAAAAAAAGCATTTGGATTAAAAGATAAATCTAACTCTTCTGTTTCTTGCTCTTTAACTTCAGCATTTCTTTCTTCAGTTGCAGTTTCTTGCACTGATTCCGTTTCATTTACGTTTTCTTCTTCGTTCATTGCTTATAAATTTATAAAAAAAAATTATTATTGTACTGGTTTATCTTTTTGCTGCATTAGTTCTTCTTCTTTGTTTGAATTTTGTAACATCATTTTATCTAGCTCATTTTGTTGTTGAACGTCTTGACCATCTGAATCAAACTCTTGCGTTTGGTCTAATTTTCCTTGGTCAGCATTAATTTTCATTTCAGCAACTTTAATGTCTGTTTCTGAATTAATCTTAGCAACTTCAATAGGTACTTGAATTTTCTGTGCGTCAATTTCGTTTTTCTGAGACTCAATCTGTTGCATAGTTTGCTGATTTGCTTGCTCTCTTTCTTGCATAACCTTAATACCCTCTGTTAAAATTTTCTCTACTTCAACAGCACTTTCAGCATTTAAAGCTTTCATTGTAGATAAAGGATCAAGACTTCCGGTTGAAGCCATTCTGTCCATCATGCTATACATGGATTGTTTTTTAGACAACTCTTTAGCTGAATTTTCAACAAATAACCCAATCTCATCTAACGCAGAAGTCTTCTTCCATTTAAAGACCTCTATGCCCATATCTCCAAATATGTTTATCATTCTATCTTCGTCAGCCCAACAGTACCTAAAAAGGTTTGATAAAGCGTTTAGGGTGTCTCCAACTAACTCATAGTGTATGTCAAACAAAGGCGCAGTAATTAATGTTGACTGCATTACACTTCTTTCATTAACACCAACAGCGTCACTTGATTTAGTTATACCTGCTCTACTTGCCGTAATACCAGTAAGTTGGTCAGCAGTCTGTTCAAGCATAACTTTTAAATTAATTAACTGACCTACCGATTGAGATAAAGTTAAATCTACTTGCTGAAACTGATTAAAAGAACGTGTTTGCATTCCTTCTTCATTAGTGTTAATTACGGCTAACCCACTGTTTTTTAAATGATAAAGAACATCATTTAATTGCATTCCTTTTGGTTTTTGAGCTACATCATATACTAATGCCTTACCTCCTGAACGTGCTAATGCTAGTTCTATGTGATAATTTACTATATTGTAAAGCAACTGTATATTTTTTAAACTATCTACAATAGATAATGTAGATTGATTAAAAGCATTTCTTATAACACCAAAAAAACTTAGTTTACAGTTTGCATAATTGTCTTCGTGCCGAATAATATTTGGTCTTCTACCGTATTTTAATATAATGTTATGTCCAACTTGTATGCAATATCTTACATCACTAATAACTCTTTTAACAATTTTTTCACCTTCTTTTGGTATATAGTCGTCTTTGACCATCTTGTAATAGTCTATCTCGTCATCATACTTATTAGGTGAAACTTTATATTTAATAGTTTTTAAAGACTTCCATTCTATTTCAACTACTCTAACTTTTAACGCTCTACTTTCAGAAGTCATGTAAGCATCATAAGCAGAATTAAATTGAGTAATTTGGTCTGCATCCATTTTTTCTAACTCTTCTAGTTTATCAACCATTGAGCCTTCTAACTGAAACCTATCTACAATTTCGTTTACCGTATACCAGTTGTCTAAACCTGCATACTTACAATCTTGTAAAGTTTCTTTGTCACTGTCTACATCGTAAATAACTGACCTTGGGTCTATTCTTTCTACATAAGGGTCTCTATTTTTAACCATTACTCTATAAAATTCTTTACCAGTAATTGCTAAATCATAAAAACCTCTTTTAAATAAAGATTTTAATTTTTGTTTTTGAGCTATATATTGCAGTCCAACATTTACTTGCTCTTCAACAGCATCACGAAACTTCATGTTTTGAAAAGACTCTATGTCTTCCGGTATCTCAGCTCCAACTTCTTGGTCAGATATTTCAGAACCTAAAACCTTTTCTATTTCTCTTCTGTGTGGTCTAAGTAAAACCTCAGCAGCCATTTGTACTTTTTGCTCGTTTTTTCTACGTATAGCGTTTTTATTTATAACATTAACACTCCATCTTAACGGTTGAGAAACAACTTCACCTACTAGTAAATCTATTTTAGGCATGATGATAGGATAATTAACTAGTCTTGCTGGTGCAGTAATACCATACATGTCAGTAACGTATTTAAACTGTTTGGTATCAAACTGACCATGAACAAGCAAATAGTTTTCGTAATCCTTAATTTTTTCTTGGGTAAATTTATTAGAACCCTTGTTGTTTTGAAGTACAGCGTCTAGGCATTCTTTGTGCCACTCTTCCGTTTTCTTATCTTCTGGAATGTTTTGTTTTGGAAATCTCATCTATCTATTAATCAAATTTATAATTGTAGGTTGGTGCTTTGCTTGAACCTTCAATACCATTAACTGATACAATATTACCATTTACATTTTTAAAATGAGGTATAAACAGTTTATTATCCTCATCGTCTTTTTCTCTTGCTTTTACTGTTCTTAAATTATCAGCATCGTGCATTAAAGCCATACCAAAAGCCATTGCTCTATCTGTATTGGCTGTTCCGTAAACACATAATTCATTTAGCAAAGGTAAGAAGTAAATATCTTCCCAATGCTCTTTAACGTATTCATCTAAAAATTCTGTTATCATTTTCTTCTGATGTGTTTTCATATGTATCCCGTATTTATTAGTAACAGTACTATATGGACTATCAGCACTTCTAGGTCTTTCTTTTAAAAACCTAAAAACTTTATTATTTATAAAATACTTAAAAAAGTTATCATCGTTATACTCTACTAATATCTTACTGTCGTAAAAGATAGCTAATTTCAAACAGTTTTCATAAAAGGCTTGTTTGCTTTCAGGTCTGTCTGTATAAAAAGCTACTGGATATTCACCGGGAGTTTCTACCCCTACAAATCTTCTATAAACACACATACAACCTTTAGACCGTCTGCTATTTGCTTTTCCGTTCTTTTTTATCTCTTCTAAATCATCATCAATATGATAAGGATCTACTGCGGCAATGTCAACATTTTTTAAATCTGTTAAAGGCATGTCTACAATTTCAAAAGGAAATGGATTATCGTCGTTATCGTAATCTTTTTTATTTCCAAAATCTTCCACCCATACCGGATAGCTTCCAAATATTTCTTTGCCGTTTTCATTTTTTTTCCATTCTAACCTACCTCTTCTTACTATATCAAACTTGTTATTTGTTTTTATGTTCGCTATTTGTTTGTTTAATAAGTCAAGTCTAAATGGAGAACCACCCGTTCTAAGAAAGGCGTGTTCAATTTGCAAAGGCATTTCTTGTCTAAAAGCGTATAAATCTGAAATATCTCCTGACTGTCTTTTTTTCTCTGCTCTGCTTTCAATATCTTTTGTAGCTCCGTCTACATCAGATTTACCATATTTTATATCAAAATAACCTGGATACACTTTAGCTGCGGGTATAAATAAAGGCTTTAGATTATACTTGTCTGCATTTAAAAACATTTCCATATAATCGTCAGACTCTATTTCCATTTGGTTAGATGTACCACCAATTATAGGTGTACCAAACTGAATAGCTCCATCTCTAAAACACTCTTCATTTGCTTGATAACCTTTTTTAAGTTTTAAAAACTCTCCTGCCTCTTCAAAAACCATGTAGTTTAAAGATGTACCACGAAACGCACCGGGATTGTCCATAACTCTAAAATGAACCATAGACTTCATACCTTTGTCTACCCACACACCATCTTCTTTTACTTTATAGCCAGACATTAATATATCTTCATTATCCCTAAGAACTTTAGGTCTAAGCTGTTTAGGTAGCTCGTTGTACGAAAGCATCATTTTCTTTTTAAAGTCAAGCACGTAGTCTTCTTTTTGTGAGCCTATACCGTTTTCACTATGACTATAACAAACCCATTCGTGTAACAATAAATTTGCATTCATAAAAGAAAATCCTTTTCGTCTTGCTTTTAAAACTATAAGCCCGTAACCGTTTTCTTTAGCATCATGTACTGATTGAAAATATTCATGGTCTTGGTCACGATATACCGGAGAAATCATTCCTTTACGTCTAGCGTTAGGAGCAAGTCCATGTATTTTAGAAAAGTTTAAATAAAAATAATAGTTACCGGGTATCCATGTACCGCCAGTAGGTTTATAACCCTTAAGAATTCTTTTTCTTTGCTCTTTCCAAAAATGAGCGTACTCTAAAGTTCCGGGCGTAAACTTTTTGTAGTTTTTTAAATTTTTGTCGAATATAACAGGCTTATACTTGTTCCCTTCAATCATTACTTAAACATTTCTTCTTGTTCAAAAATAGATAAATCATCATCACCATTTACTCCTGCCATTTTGTTTCCGCTTTCTATTTCTGTAATGATAGCGTTTTTAAGTTCTCTTCTGGACTTAGCAGCTTTACCCATTTCTACTTGAAGATCATTTATAGTGCTAATGTTTTCTGCGTTAACTTTTAGTTCTTTAAACACTCTTATAACTTCTGATGACTTATCAACCATAGAACGATACTCTTCGTAATCAGGGTCATAGCTAATTGCTTTGTATTCTTTTACAGCATCAATTATTAAAGGTTTGTCTTTAAAAGTGCATTTGTCTTTTTCTAGCAGCATATTGTTAATCATTGTTTCTCTTTGCTGTTTAGGTAAAGACCTATAAGGGGAGCGATAGTCGTGCATAGCTACAATCCACTTAACCGCTTTAGAACCTAGGTATTTGTTTTTATAAACTTTAAAAAGGCTAGGCAATAAAGCTACACCCTTGTCTTTTATTAAAATATTACCTTCTGTGTCTATATCTACTAAAGTTCCAAACATATACCTAATGAGCCTATTATTTTTGCGTCTTTCAACACTTTATTTATTTGAGTTACGTATTGACCCTCATTGGTTGCTACTTCTGCCATTAGTAATTTAAGCAACCCGTTAACAATACCAGGCATTCGTCTTTGCTCTTCCGTACCGTATAGTCCGTCACTACGCAAAAACAACAACTCTTCGTTTACGCATACAGAGGTTTCTGTTATTCTTTTTACTACTGTCATTCCGGGAAAAAATTAAAGTTATAATAGTACTCTCCAACTATTTTTGACCTTTTTAGTATATCAGCGTCAATCATTGAGCTAATACCGTTGTATATAGTTTTTCTTGTAACTTTCAAATAAAACACTAACTCAATTGGATTAATATATACAGTTCCGTCGTGAGCTAAGTACTTGTTGTTGTTCTCTAACAAAAATAAATATAAACTCCTACCACTATCTTTCATTAAAATTATAGCGTTAATCTCTCTAAAACTTAATCCTACTTTAGACTTTTTATACGGTGAAATAATTTTATTTGTTTTTTCAATAGTTCTTTCCATGTCTATGACCTCTGGTTTTGTTGTACTTTAACTTTAAATCAATGTGCCTTTGAATATCAATATGTAGGTATCCACACATGTCAAGAAGCCTAATTATAGCATCAGCTATTTCATCTTCTACAGTATCTTTAATTGCTTCTTTAAATGCAATTTGAAAATCATGTCGAGCGTTTAATATATTTTCATAATAGTTTAAATCAGCTTTTAAAGAGTGTCTGTCAGCTTCTAACGCTTCTCCTAGTTCAGAAACAACCAACATAAGCATTGTTCCTAATTGCTTTTTATCACCATTATAAAAACCTTTTAGCTTACTGCTTTCGTGTATTTTTTCTGAAAACACTGTTAAATCCATTGTTTTTGTTTGATTTGTTTTGTAATAGTTTGCAATACTTTAATTAAAGATACAAAAAAAATAACAACGTAAAAAATAATTACATTATTGATAATTATACTTGTGTAATCAATATACAATATGTAACTTTGACGGGGGGATTATAGGGGGGTAATGTTCGTCATTAACAACAAGCTTAAACAAAACTGATTTTCTTTGAAAATCCTACTAGTTGAAAGCTAAGACTACAATGTAAGCAATGAGTAACAATGTTAAACAATACGCAAACGATTATAGACCAAACGTTTGTATTGCAGATTACACAATTAAATATTTTCCAGCTAAGTACAAACAGAAAATGTTAGGCACTAAAAAAGAAAAAGATTTTGCATCTAAATTTGTTAGATCAATTCATGTGTTTAAAGAGTCGATACTTCTTAACGATGAAGGTCAATTTGTAAATGAAGATTTAAAAAGAAGCCACGTAAGGCGTGTTTTAAAAAGAAGAGGTGTTAGCTATAGCGAAGACTTTATATACTTGCTTAGAAATCTTAATATACACTCTCAGAGCAAGGCGACCTACACTTTAAATGGGGCAATAAGACCTTTACTATAAGTATGTAGTTATTGTCTCATTTTTAATTTTAGAATTAATTTATATTTGTAATCAATTTTTAACCAATAAATAATCACTATGAAAAAAGTAGAGTGTATCATCAGGAAGTCTTCCTTCGCTGATGTAGAAGCCGCACTTTTGGACATTAAGGTAACTTTCTTTAGTTACTGGGATGCAACCGGAGTAGGCAATGAAAAACATGGTAGTAGCTATCGTGGGGTAACTTACAATACTAATAAGATACCTCGTGTGTATCTAAGTATTGTTGTTTCTAATGAGTTCTTAGATAGAACTGTAAAAGCCATATTAGATTCCGGTAATACGGGTCAAGTTGGTGACGGTAAGATATTTGTCTCTAATATTGAAGAGGCTTATAGAATACGTACAAGTGAACGTGGTAATCAAACTTTAAATTAAAAAAAATGGAAAGTTTATTTACTGCAAATAACGTGTGGAT
>Ga0209535_1000480_pt1 | contig 28479 bp, 32 predicted proteins | sample LinPmetageLP28_FD_184041 | JGI IMG/M metagenome (GOLD analysis project Ga0209535, IMG submission 184041) | Marine viral communities from the Pacific Ocean - LP-28 (SPAdes) (version 2) | ecosystem: Environmental > Aquatic > Marine > Oceanic | place: Pacific Ocean | collected 2009-08-22
AAGATTTGGCAAGATGAGGGATACGAGAAGAAGCTTGTATTTTACGAATTACCAGTGGAGTAATATAAATGTTTTTAAAGATGATACCTAAAAGAATTAAAGTGTGGCTTATTAAGCACCTATATACCGATATTGCAGCTATGGGTGACGGAGGCGATACGGCCCTTGCACACGTCAACGAAAAAGAAGTCGCTTTATTAAAAGCTCACGGTGGCGCAGGGACTATAAACCCACGTACTGGACTTATAGAGTTTAAAGGCAAAGGTGGTGGTGGATCGCCAGCTCCATCAGTACAAGAATCTGTTTCTTATTCATCTAACTTGCCAGAATACGCAGAGCCATACTATAAAGAACAAATGAAGCAGGTAGCTAAGGAAGTATATACTACCGACTCATCAGGTAATGTGACAGGCGTTAAACCTACAGCTGTATATAAAGGACCTAGAGTCGCTGGGTTTAGAGATGACCAAACAACTGCTCAAGACCAAACAAGAGGTTTAACAGACCCTACTCAAATAGCTAGTGGAACTAGTGCATTAAACAGAGGTTTAACAGGAGCTAATACTGCAATGGGCGGTATAGACGAAGCAATGAAATACACTCCTGCATTTACTGTAGGTGAAACTGTAACTACTGAAAGATTTACTGATCCTGGCGTTGCAGCAAATTATATGAACCCATATCAGCAACAAGTGGTTGATGTACAAACTGCTGAAGCTAGAAGACAAGCTGATATTGCAAAAGCAGCTAGAGGTTTAGGCTCTATAAATCGAGGTACTTTTGGTGGTGGTAGACAAGCGCTAATGGAAGGTGAAGCAGACAGAGCACTAGCAACACAACTAGGAGCAATACAAGCGACAGGTAGTCAACAAGCTTACGAACAAGGACAAAAAGCGTTTACTCAAGATTTAGCACGTGACTTTGATATGCAAAAAGCTAATCAAGGAGCTGACTTACAAGCTCAACAAATGAATATTGCAGGACGACAGTTTGATGCGGATTTAAATAAACAGTTAGGATTGTCTGGACTACAAGCTCAAAGTACACTAGGTGGTCAACTAGGACAGATAGGTGCGCTCGATCAACAAACAGACCTACAAAGAATTCAGGCTCTAGCAGCTTCTGGTGGAGAGCAACAAAGAATGGACCAAGAGTATTTAAATGCAAACAAACAAAGATACTTAGAAGACGAAAATGCAAGAAAAGCAGCGTTAGAGTATCAATCAAATATACTACGTGGTACTGCAGGTGCATTAGGTTCAACAAATACACAGTATGCGCCGGCTCCAAGCATGGCATCTCAAATCGGTGGATTAGGTCTAGCAGGTCTAGGTCTCTACAATAAATTAGGCTAAGGTAAAATATGAATATTATTCAGGTACAGGATAGGTTAAAAGGCGTAACAGATGACGCATTAGTTCAATATGTAGAGAACCCTACAGGGGAAGTACCTACTTATTTAGCGTTAGGAGAGATTGGCCGTAGAAAAAGTGTGCGAGACGAGTATCAAGCAGCTCAAGCTGAACAACCTAATCAAACTGTTGCTGAAGAAATGATAGCTCAATTATCAACACCTACAGGGATAGGTGCACTGACTAGTAACATGGGGGCTCAACTGCCACCAGAAGAAGTTATGTCTAGTTCAGAAACTATAAGTGAGACTGGCGTAGCTAACCTACCCACACCAAATATGACACAGGAGTTTAAAAGAGGTGGTATCGTTGGAGATGATGGTACTATTTATGGAGCTGCAGGATTTCTTGTCCCTGCTGTTAGAGCAGGATTAGGTTATGCTGGGCGAGGATTAGGTTTTTTAAAAGATAAATTAATTGGTACCAAAGGAGCGCCTGCAAAACCAGGATATAATCCAAAGTTAGCTCCAGGTATGACTAGTGTAGGAGGAAGTGCGGGTACTCCTGGAACTAGAGGATTATTATTACAACCAGGCTCATACGTAGTTGGCGGAGTAACCTACATGTTAACACCTAACGGACCTGTAGATGAAGACGGAAATCCTCCACCACCAGAAGTTACAGATACAATAACAGAACAACTTACTGAAACAGTAACAGAGTCAGTACCTGAACCTACTATGGAAGAGAACGCTCAAAAAAGAATGGATCTGTACAAAAAGTTTGCAGGTGAAGATGAAGGCGCAGCACGTATAGCAGAACGTATGGCTAAAATGGAAGAGCGAACTGCAGGTGTAGAAGAAGATGCAGAAAATATGATGCTAATAGAAGCGGGTTTAGCTATGGCTGGGGGAAAATCTCAAAACTTTTTAGAGAATGTAGTAACAGGGGGTAAAAAAGCAGTAGAGTCTTACAGTGATTCAATGGATAAAGTAAGAGAACTTGAGAAAGAAACTTTTGCTATAGACGTAGAACTTAATAAAGCTAAACGAGCAGAGCAACTTGCAATTGCAAGTAAAGGCATAGACAGTATAGAAGCTCAAGAAGCTGCCGAAAGAGCATCAGCACTACAAGCACAAAAAGATAAAGCATTTAAGGATAGACTTAAAATTCAACTTGCAGAAACAGGAAGGATTAATGAAAAAGATATAATTGAAGCCTATACAAAAGCTGGAGGATATGACATAGCTACAGAACAAACATTACCTTATCAACAATGGAAATCACAATTTTTAGATTCTTTTGGTGTAGAAGATCCAGAGGCAGATAGATTAGTAGATAAGTACGCTAGTTAATAATGGCTACAAGAGAACAATTAATTGATGCTTTGAAAAAAGCTGATGCTGCTGGTAACACAGAAGACGCTAAAAAGTTAGCTAACTACATCAAGTCATCTTCTGGAGCCTTTGGAGTACCTAACCAACAAAGAGAAGGCACGGCTGGATTCTTTGAAGGTGTAGTAGGTGGTGCTAAAAATATTCTATCTGGCTCACAGACTGCAGTAGAAGCACCATTTATATCAGGCGAAGAAGCAGCACTTAGAGGAATAGAAAGACAGAAAGGTCGAACAGAAAGACCTGGATTCAGCCTCGACGAAATAATTAAAACCTACGATCAAGACGGTTTGTTTTCTGCAGCCGGCGAAACTCTATCACAAATCCCAGGTGCCATTGGTGAACAACTTCCGTTCTTAGCTTCTATGAAAGCAGGGTTTGCCGCAGGGTCTGCGTTACCTCTTCCCCCTCAAGCTAAACTACTTGCAGGTGTTGCAGGGTCACTCTTAACTCCATTCTTAGTTTCTTCTGGTAGTGCCATGGAGAGAAAAGCTTCTGAACAATTAAAAAGAGGCGACAAAGTAGACATCAATGAACTAGGTGCCTATGGTACAGGTTTAGCTTCTGCAGGATTAGAAAGAGCAGCGCTTGGTTTATCAGGATTAAGTAAGGTCATGGGCATTGACTTCCTTAAAGGTGCCGGTACAGAAACAGCTGAACAAATTGCTAGACGTAGCCTTGCTGCTACATTAGCTAGAGGTGGCGGAAAGTTAGTGGCTGCGGAAGTCCCTACTGAAATGGGACAACAAGCTTTAGAAAGATACTATGCAGGACTGTCTCTTACAGATGAAGAAGCGATGAGAGAATATGCTGAAGCTGGCGCAGGTGCAGCTATGTTAGCACCTCTCGGTATGGCAGGTAGTGCATACCAAAGAAGCCAAGTTAGAAAAGATATTAAGAAAAAAGAAGAAGGTATACAAAAAGAAAACGAAAGGATAAAAAGAGAACAAGAAGCTGAACTAAAAAGAAAAGAAGAAGAAAAAGAAATAACTGAAACAGCAGCAAAATTAGAAAGACAAAGAATAGAACAAGAAGCCCAAGAAAGAAAAGATGCAATTGAAGCGGAGCTACAAAGAGCTCGTGAAACAGGCGAGCCAGTCAAGTCTATACAACAGATTATTAACGAGATGACAGGGGTTGTACAAGACCCTTTAGATGAAAAGCAACTTGCAGATATTGCAAAAATAGATACTGAAAGAGATAGAGTATTCTCTCAACTTAGAGCGAATAGAGACTTAGGTGCTATAACAGAAGACGAGTATAAAGGAAAACTATTATTTCTTGATGAGCAAGTGAGCAAGGCTAAAAAAGAGTTAAGCCAAAAGCAAGTTAAAGAAAGAAAACCTTTGACAGGTAAAAAATTAACAGCAAGACAAAAGCAATTTCAAGAAGGACTAGATGAACCTTCAGGTCAATTTGTAGCAGGGGTTGATGGTATTGAAAGAGAGCGAACAGAAGCAGAAGCTCAAGGCATTCCTGTACAAGAATACGACCCGACAAAACAAAAATTAACTAAAGAGTTTATAACTTCTAAAAAAGGTCTAGGCATAGTGGGTACGGCAAAAGCATTTGGTTTAGATCATGGAGATGGGCCAGTACCTAGACTAAAAGATTTTTTAGAAGCGAAAGACCCTACTAATGTAGAAGACAATGGAATGATACGCCTTACTTTAAATGAGAATTTAAAAACTAGAAGAAAAGGTCTAGACGACGCGCCTTCTTTAGAAGCACAACAGAAAAGACAAGAAGTAATTACTAAGATTGAAACCTACTTGACCGCTTTACCAACAACACAGGAGTTAGAGAATGGTGAATATCAAAAAGCCCTTGACGCCGAAGCAGCTAGAAGAGGCGATGAAGTGGATGATGGAACCGCAGCAGTTGATGCCTTTATTTCTAGCGTCAATGACACAGGAGGAGTTGATCAGTCTGGAGCTATTAGTAACGAACTTGCTAGACGAGCGGGACCAGAGCCAGATTCATTAGTAGACCCAGAGACTGAACAAGAAGTAGATCTTACAGGAGCGCTTCCTAAAGAAGAGTTTGACGCTAAACAGCTAGAAGCAGATAATAAAGAAATAGAACAAAAAGAAAAAGAAATTAAAACGAAAGAAAACCAAGCTAAGATAGGAAAAAATAGAACACTTCGATCGTTTCTGTATGAAACCAAACTCCCTAGAAGCGATATGAACGATATTATGGGTGAGACTTCAGGTAAATCAAAATACTTGTCTGTTTTTGATGGAAAAAAGAAGTTGACCCCCTCTCCATCACTTATGTCACTTATTGAAGGGGGACGAGTAGATAAATTTTTACCTCCTGATTTAAGACTAGAAGCAGATCGTGCAGTAGATACTGCGTTTGATGCAGAGCCTGCGTATAACTACCTAGCAGAAAGAATGAGAAATCAGCAAGAGGTAATTGAGTTTGATGTAGCAAATGATATAGAGCAAGAACAACTTATTCTAAATAATATGGAAGAGTCTGTAGCAAAGTCAACGGGAGCAGTCGTAGAAATCAATGGTCAGTCTATACCTAAAACACTTATTGACGCGTACAAATCAAGAAAACCAGATCGCGATAGCACACTTCCAAATCTTAACACGTCTGATTATTATAGAGAACTACAAAAATATATAGGGGATTATTATACAGATAAAACTCTAAGTGATTTAGAAAACCTTATAGAAGAATACGTTAAGAGTCAGCCGCAAGACCTTCGATATGTAGTGTTCGGAAAGATTAAGGGAACAGACATAGAGACTGTGTGGCAAGAAAAAGTAGGCGGTAAACAAAGAGCCGAAGAAATTGCAAAAACTTTAGAGCAGGAGGGAAAAGCAACTGACACTAGAGTACAGGAGTACGATTTAAACCAAGGATCTATGGGCGCAGAATCAGATTCATATAAACGCGAAGGTCTTATAAACTCTCTCAAAGAACTTGAAAGCACAATAGCTAAAGCATATTCTAAAACTCCTCTACCAAGGTCTCGTCCAGACCAATTAACAGTTAATAACGAGGTTAAAAAATTAAACGCTAAATTTGAAAATGAAATAAAAGAAGCTTATGGACCAGACGCTAATCGAGATGAAATTGAAATGTCATTGGAAACTCAGATAAAAAGAAACGAAACTGGCGGTCAATATGATCCGCAAAAAGTTCCAGCTCAATTTACATCTGGCGAGTCACTTGTACAGACTTATATTAAAAGACAAGCACAACCAGCAGCAACACCTACACAAGAACAAACTCAAACCACTGCACCTGCAGCAACGCCTAAAACGTACACCTTTGAAGGTAAAAAGATACCTCAAAAACTTATTGACCAGTATAGAAAAATGCAGGAAAGCGACGCCGTATCTGCTAGAGCAATGAGCACTCGGTCTGGAACTATTATAAGTAAGAATTTCTTAAAACAAGCACAAGAGTTTTTAGGGGGAAAAGAAAATGCTATTACTTTGACAAGAGGTCGCGAATTTACCAGTCTTTTAAGTAGAATTATTCGCCCAGGACAGTCGGCAACCGTACCAGTTTCTGTAGATGGGACGATCCGAACTAATGACCAAGGTAAACAAGACCCGCGCGACGCTGCTAATTTTGAGGACGTACAAGAAGCACAACCAGCAGCAAGACCTACACAAGACAACATACAAGAATCTACAACAGAAACAGAAGCTATAGTACCTATGATTAATGGCATAGAAATACCTCAAAATCTTATAGACACCTATCAAGACCTTGATCGCGCTAGAAGAAACGCTTTTAATGAGGACGATAATCCTCAGTATAAACAACTTAGGAAAGCGGCTCAAAAGGAAGACAATAGATTTGATAAGGAACTAGAAAAAATATTTGGTAAGGACTTAGAAGGGCTAAATTTTTCTGAAATGCTTATTGAACAAGGTGTTTCTGTAGAAGCATACGACAACAAAAAGTTTCGTCAACAAGCAGTAGAGGACGCTATAACGAATGTATTAAAAGGTGAACCTATTGGAACTAAGTCTGAGGATTACTACTTTGCGCCCAACAACTATATCGAGCCTGTTAAATACAAAATAGACCCTATACAAAAAGAAACTGAAGAACAGACAGGGGATAGCACCTTTTACAAGAAAGTAGACGATATACAAGAGTCACGAACTGAAACAGAACAAGACAAACTAGCGTTTGAACTTAGGGAAGCTGAGTATCAAGCAGGCAGTTACATAAAAGCAAGTGAAAGAGTTCCTAAACGGTTAAGAGATCGAATCAAAAAACTAAAAGAACAACTATCAGTACAAGAGTCTAGGTCTGATACACTAGGTCCTATAGAGACTGTAGATTCTATTATCGAATCATTAAGAAAAGAATTTGGTTCAGACATTGACAAAGCAATCGACTCAGGACAATTAGTTATTGTTAATAATTTATCTGAGCTCCCTAATAATTTTAACTTTGCCCCTACAGCTAATGGTGCATACGACCCTAGATCAAATAAGGTTTATATCGTTGCATCTAAAGTAATGCCAGGACAAGGTAGAAAAGTATTACTGCATGAACTTGGAGAACATTACGGACTAGAGCGTATGCTAGGTGATAGCTATGGCGCTACTCTAGGTAGACTAAACAGCCTTAAAAATACTGACCCTAAAGTTAAAGCGATATGGGATCAAGTAGGAAGACAATATCCAGACATTGAAGTAGGCGGTAAGTTATATCTACAAGAAGTCATGGCTAAAATAGGTGAGCAAAGTCCACAAAATACATTGTTCAAACGAGTAGTTGCAGCGGTCAAAAACTTCTTGCGTAAGCTTGGGTTCTTCAACCCTAATACATTAACTACAGCAGACATGCAAGACTTGATTATGTATTCTACTAGATCAGCTCTAGCTAAAAGCGATAAGGTTACTGCAAGCCAATTAGCAGCAGGTCAATCCCCTGACATCATGTTCTCTAAAACAGATGTACCTGCAGGACTAGAGCAGACTAGCGTATACCTTTCTGGAGTTAAAGACGATAGTAAAACATTCTATAATAACTTTGTAGACGTAATTGGCAAAGTTTTTAACAATCCAGCAGAATCTTTACCTTCATTATGGAATCAAATAAGAATAAAAATGGTTTCCTCAGGTGCAGGTATAGAAAGAAAACTTTTAAACGAATATGAAGGTGCCGTTACTGATAGCTTAAAAAGGGTAAGACCCGACATAATACAGTCCCAAGCAATAGATGATAGCGTAATGGCCTCACAATCTGCAGCAGAAGGAAAAGTTGTATTCGGTGAAGACCGTGTTGCTAGAGTTGTGGTTGATGAAAACAACATAAATAATTTAGTAAAACTAAGACAACAACTAGCAGATCAAACATCTATTGAATTTGCTGAAGGACTTATACAGTCTTACACTTCTGCTAGACGATATAGGCTAGAACTAGATAGAGTGGAAAGAAGAGAAGCTAATATTGCGAGACTAAACAAAAGCTTAAGTGAAACAAGGCAAGAACTTAAAACTGCTAAAGGAAAAGATAGAAGAGCCAAAGAAGCCCTTATGGATAAATACAAAAAAGAAATTAGCAGAGATACAAAGAAAAATGAAAGTATTAATATTACTCCGGAACAAGAAGCAGCTATTGAACCAGGACTAGCATACGCCCAACAATACCCCTTGCTTGTCGAAGTGGGTGCAATGATTGATGCAATTAACAAAAACAGAATTGATCTGCTAGAGGATTCTGGAATTTATACAAAAGACATGGCTGATGATTACAGAGATAGAGAAGGGTATGTCCCACTATTCCGAGAAATGATAGAGGACATAAGTAAGGGGGACGAAGTTATGACACAATACATTACTGGGTTTGCTGACATCGGAAGAGAGTATGCGTTTACAGGGTCTGATAAAAACTCTAAGCATATCTTAGGTAACATACTTCAACAACACTTCTGGGCGGTTAGTGCGTCTCTGCGAAACAACGCTAACCTTGAAGTTGCTAAACAAGTAGGACTAACTGACGAAAAAGGTGAGCTTAAAATATATGAGAAGAATCCTGAAACTGGTACGGCGGCGCCTGTTATGATTGAGGGAAAAAGAAAGTTTATAGAATATTCTGATCCCGCATTAGCAATAGGTATTCAAGGGGCACTTCCTGTATACAAAGGCATACTAAAATACTTTGGTATAGCAGCTAAATGGTTTAGATTAGGTATTACTGCTAACCCTGTCTTTCAAACTTACCAAGTAATTAACGATGCTCTTGGCGCAGCAATGTATTCAGGAGTTAAAAGCCCATTAAAACTAGGAAAAGAAATTATTGGTGGATATGTTAGAGACCAATACTTTAGAGATACTAAAGCAATAGATGATCAAATGGCTAGACTAGGTATTGCAGGTGGATTCGGTAGAACACCTGGAGATATATTCTTACGAGCTCAAAGACAACTAGGTGTTGAGAACATGACTAAATGGCAGAAACTAGTTGATTTTACTGATGCCTTTGCATCTCGATCTGACTTGGCTCAACGACGAGGTATATTTGTGCAGACACTTTTAGAGTCTGGCGGAGTGAGACAAGCCGATGGATCTGTTGCTGGCGGTAATGAAATAGAAGCTATGAACCGAGCACTTAATATTATTAACTGGCAGAAAAGAGGCGCAAGTAGCTCAGTAAGAACTATGACTCATATTATTCCATTTGCTAATGCGTATCTTCAGGGTATGGACGTATTGCTAAATGCTATGGCAGGTAAAGGTCTATCAGGAACAGATGCCCAAACAGCAAGAATACTATTCTTAAAAACAGCATTGTCACTTACAATGTTTAACATGCTTTATTCAATGGTAGTTGCTGGAGAAGAAGAGTACGACGAGCTAGATGATCGAATTAAATTTAGAAACTACATAGTGCCTGGAACAGGATTTAAGTTGCCTGTCCGTGCGGAGATTTCATTACTCACTAAATATATTCCAGAACAAGCATATCAATATGTAACTAAACTAGGTACAACTAATGAAGTTGATGCCACTAAATTATTTAACGGCATGAGCCTTGCAGTTAGAGATGCAGCGATGGGCCCTAACTTATTCCCTCAGTTAATAAGGGGTTCTGTTGAAGTGGCGACTAACTATAACTTCTATACAGGCAGACCACTCGTCGGACTAGGACTTAGCAGACTAGATACGGCTGAACAATACAACGAAGCTACTTCCGAACTTGCTAAACTTTTAGGCAGCACCGGCATGGTCGCGCCAATTAATGCTGACCACATAATTCGTTCTTACTTTGGTACTGTAGGTTCTACTGCATTGTTTGTTATAGACCAAGCGGCGAATACAATGATTGGTAATGAGAAACCTGCGATGAGGCTAAAAGACTTTCCGCTTATATCTCCGCTTCTTTATTCCGCTCAAGGTCGAGATAAACTAAACGACTTCTACGAACTAAAACAAGCTTCAGATGAAGCCACTGCAACAGCAAATAGACTAATGAAATACAATCCAAGAAAAGCAGCGGAGTACCGTAAAGATAACGCTAAAATGCTTAGAACTAGAACTCAAGTAAATACGCTATCAAACACTCTCAAAGATTTGAGAGCTCGTAGAAAACTTATAATAGAATCTGGAATGGACGGGGATAAAAAACGAGCCGCCCTAACCAATGTAGAAAAACAAATGAATAATGTAGCTAGCAATATTGCCCGACTACGAATTGCATCGGGCTTATAACAACCTCCAACATCTAACTCCCATACACCCATCTTTCAATGTAACAAAGGCGCGTGCTTTTACTTTGGCTCTTTTTGCCCCAGACTCAATAGCATAAATAGTCTCGGCAGTTTTAAGTGTAGGTATAAAAAAACTATCCCCGACTTCCATAGCCTCAAAGGGAAACACCCATTCAGCCTCTCTATGCGTTATCACTTATTGTCTCTAGAATTTTATCAAAGCTATCAAGAGGGAACCGATACGCCATAACAGGAGTACTTGCAGCTGCGTCTTTCCACCCTGCACCCATACGCTTTTTAACTTCAGTCACTTGAATACCTATCTTATTCAACTCGTACACAATCTCACGAGAACTCACCATGTTTTCAGACAAGAACTTTCGGAAGTCAGGTTTAGATATAAACATTAAATTACTATCTAATTCTGCTCGTATCATCAATGCCGTCCTCGGCTCCATCTCTAATGTTCCTTTGTTAAACGCAAGCATACCTGTTTGATTCTTCATAATAAACTCACCTACAAGTCCTGCATAATCTACTTGGTTAACCTTGACAACGCCATCTCTTATAGCGATTAACTCACTAACAATTTTTTCAAAAATACGGTCGAGGTCATAGTCAATTATATGAGCTTGTAGAGCAATCTCTCCTGCTGTCATAGTAGCTGCGATAAGATTTTCATAAAACCTGTAAGCCGTATCTTCCCCAAACTGTTCCCTAAACTTTGTCACCCATACTTCCATCATGTGCTGAACTTCAGCGTCAGAATGTTTATACAGGTTAAATATAAAGTCTCTACCTGCATGACCATAGTTAAATCTAAACTTATCAAATATCTCTCTACCCATAGTCGCGTCATCTTTAAATAGTTGTGGCTTCTTAATTGAAAACTCAATTAGTCTAGCTACCTCTCCATTTGGGTCTTTCTTCAAAGTGCTTAACTTGTCATACAACGAATGATTAGAAGTAAAGATTGCTACCAAACTTGCTGACATCTCATGGTCTCTTTCTGCATTAACAGAAGCCTGCATTCTAATTTTAGATTTACCTTGAGATACTTTGTGGATCAACTGAGATAAGTCTTTAGGTAATATGTTACCTACTTCATCAAGCCCAAACGGTATATTGTGCAGTCCTAAATATCTACCTGTCATACCATTACCTGTTGCTTCTAGAACAGACAAGTCTTTAGGGTTGCCCCACACAGATAAGCTTCCATATAATGCACCTGTTTTAGCAGCACCTGACTCCCCTGTTAAACACAAAGTCACACCCGAAGTAGAAGTATAGTTCATTAATACAGAACCAAATCCTGTAAGAAGTGTGAACGCGTGAAGTTCAAGAGTGCGTTGATTGAGTCTATTGGCTGCTCTTTTCCACTCCAAATAATCTCCACTTACATTCAAGTGTTTAGCAATACCTCGACATAGAGGTGATGTAGGTGAAGATACTTGGTCACCCTTACGAGTAAGCTCGTGTTCCCCCACTACAAATGATTCTCGATCGGGAGTCCACCCCATCTGCATTCTCATTATTTCAGCGGACTTTTGAGCGGTCAGATAGTGACCCCATTTTATTATATAGTTCATTAGATTTTTTGCTCCTTTAGCATCAGGGTTAAACAATACTCCGTTACCTGCGAGTATCTCTTTAAGTCTTTCAATTGCATAAACATACCGCATGGGTAACAAGAACTCTCGCTCAGGGTCATGAGGTAATATAGCTTTCATTAATAGGCAGTCGCCGTCATGAGGACTGTTGATTCTTTTAATCGGAAATACATCATACAGTGTTACCAATTCAGGTTCTTGAGGTATAGCCACACCATCGTCATCATATTTAACCATAGGCATATAGTAGATACCCCCTTGCTTACCATACACGAACGGATAAAGTTCTTCAGGCAATTTCATTAGGCCTGTTCCTTTAGCAGTCTTGTCTGCGATAGCATCAACAGTTGCAGGGGGAACATCTTCCCCAACAGCTACACCATTATGTTTGAGGGCGTTCTCATCTTCAGATGTTGCTACTTGCAATACTTTTCCTAATGATAAAGGGTTAGTAATTTTACCTCGATGCGAACAACCATTACAAACTTCAGGATTGATAGAGTTAAATGTCTCACACGAATGAGGTTTATCTTGAGACTGAAGAGCTTTCTTTTCTGTCTCTTCAGGGCTATAAGACGGATAGTCTTTGGATATTTCATGTATAGCCGTGTCTCTATCTTCACAATGTTGAGCAATAGATAATGCTGAATACCATAAAGGTTCAGGTAAAGTCTTAGCGTTATCAAGAACATATTGAATTTGAGCACACCCTTTTTGTTTTATCTTTGCAAAACTAGACTTAAAATTATCTAGCTTCATAAGTTGCATTTGATTTTTAGATACCTTTGGGAATGGCTGAATGTCTATAATCTTTCCTAGATATTCTTTAAACTCCTCAAAGTCATATACGGGTAGCGCCTCATCAATAATTTTAGTGGGACTTGGTGGATCAGTCTTAAGATTAAATGTTTCAGGACACCGAAGTATTCTTGCTAAATCAGCAGTCACTACAGGGTCAATTCTTAATCCTCTCTTGATACATAAGTCCTTAAACTTTTCAGCATACGGCTTCCATTCATCTGCGGGTATGTCTTTATTAAACAACCAATAAGCATGAATGCCTCCTCCTGAATCAATTTTTATAGGCGGGGGAAGGTCAGCGTGATCGACAAATTTATCTACTGCTTGTGATGCTTCGTCTTTAGTGCTATACCCTTTACCCTCTCCTACATCTAAATCTACAAAGAAAGACCTTACATAAACTGCGTCATCTGCCTTACGGCTATAGCCTGAAAAAGAACTAAGTGCAACAAAAATATTTTGTTTTTCTCGGTTAAATTGGTTGACAGCAGCTTCAATGTCATCAATAGATTCCACAAATTTATGACTAGGTATCTTCTTAATTGGATCAATTGCCGCCACACAATATACTCCACTGCTTGGTAACGCTTTTTTATAGAACTCATTAATCATAATTTTCCTAGCATATAGTCTTTAATAAATAGTTTAGCTTCTTTATAGGTTTGAACAGGAAGCTTTTTATCTTGAATGCTATCCTCAACCAACCGCATAAACACTTCTATGCGGTCTACATTTTTACTTCGTACGGCACCGCCCCTAAACCAATTGTAAACAGTCATGCGAGATACATTTAAAACTTTAGCTATCTCGCTAGGTGGCAGGTTTGCCGAAGCACATAGTCTTCCAAGCTGAACTCCCAACCTCTTCTCGTTAAAAGAATAAAGGTCTCTTAAATATCTTTCGGTATACATAAGACCTCCTAGTTTTTAACAGACCATTTTTTAACAATGTCATTTACATCTGTAGGTTCTGCTACAGGTGCTTTGCCACTATCTTTTAATACAGGTTGTTCAACTGCCAAGTCAGACTGAGGTAGTGCGTCAGCTGATAGCGGAGCAGGTTTACTAGGTGCTACTTGTTCAAATGTTTCTTCTGCGGGTTGTGTAAAGCCCTCAACAGGATTAAACCCAAAGTTATCTGCGTTTGAGTTAGTGCCACCCTCAACATACTTAATCACTTGCACTGCTGATAATCTAAGACTAACGCCACAACCGATCAATGCGGTAAAGTAAGGAACTACTTGAGCGTTAACTCTAATCTCCGAGCCACCCCAAATATTACTTTCAGTCATTAGTTTACCTGACGCATCAAAAATCTTTGGCTTAAACTTTGACTTAAATCTTATAATCATATTACCTGTAGGTTTGCCGTCATCACCAAACTCTTGAGCGAACGGCGGCGTTGCAGTTTTAGGTGCTTTGCCTGTTTCTTCAGTTGTTGTTTTTACATTTTCTGCAAATACATCACTGATAGTTTTGATAAGTGGTTCAGCGTCTGCTTCAGAAAGAATTAGATTAGTTTTGAACTCACCCTCTTCGTTCCATTTAGTGTCCGCTTTAGATAACCACGGGTACTGTGCTACTCCTGTTGGAGTAGTTATTGCTATAGGCTGTTGAGCCATATTTATTTCTCCTTTAAGTGTGACCACTTTTTAACAATAGCATTAGCTTCTGTCTTGCGGTCGGTTTGCATAGTGTCTTCACTGCTAAAGCCAAAACTTTCAGCGTTAGGTAGTTTAGGCACTACGTTTAATTGCACTGCGTTGAGTGCTTCTTTACTCTCCCCTAAATTCTTTAGTATCTCAACATATTCCGAGTCTACTGCTGAACTAGGAGAAAATAATACTTTGGGGTATGCGACCATAGGGTCTAAATGAAGTTTGGTTATTAACCTACTTGCATTAACATTGTTGGTGGCGAGCATACTAACATATGCTTTCAATCCCCATTTACCAAATGATTCTTTTTGCCAACATGAGTTAGAGGGTACAACAAATTGAAATACCCCTGCCTCTACATCGTCTTTTATTACTACGGCTATTAGCCATGAAATCTTACATGAAGTCCCGTTACTAATAACACTGTTACGAACACTGTAAGGACACTGATTACAAGAACTAGATAAAGGTTTAGCTACCTCTGGATCAGGAACTCTAGAATCACTAGACCAACAAGTCGGTTTAGTGTATTGAGTAGAATCAAAAGACGCAGGGTAATACATTCGACTAGGCGATTGTGCCATACGAACAATAACAACTTTAGCTTCATGTCCTTTCAAAGTTTTAATAGAGTTATCCATATGTTTATGAAACAACCCATCTTTAATCTTTAGTCTTTGATGCGTCGCATATCTCGCACCTGCAACAGATAAGGTATCTAAATCTAAAGAGTCAGTCGCTACTTCAGGATTACTATCTAAAATTTTATCTAATTCGTTTACCATGATCTATGCTTTATTAGATGGCTTTTTAACTACAATACTATACTCACGCATAGAGTTAATTCCTGGGGGCAACCCGTCTTCGCCATGACTAACTAAATATTCTTTTAAGTTGCCGTTATGTAATCTTTGTTGTAACAGTTCCACCAAATTGTTTTCCATGATAAAGCTTTTTAGTCCGTCCCAATCACTACAAACAAAGTTCTCTCTTAATGTTTTAATGACAGTTCCTGAACTTGTCTTAATACTTTCGGCGTTCATGTTATTACACTCCTGCAACATAACTGCTTCTAGTTTTTTAAGTTCTTCTTTCAAGCCAACATCTTCAGCTTCAAACTTTCTTTTTAATGTATCTCTTTGATTACGAATGGCAATATAAGCACCAACATAATCTCCTAACTGAATCTTATCTTCTACTTCACTCATTTTTTATTTCCTCTCATAAATGGTTTTAAAAGTTTTTCTACATCTTTCATTGACGCCATAGCATTCCTATGAACGCCTACTAAGTTACTCGCAAAAACAGAAGGGCTGATTTCTCTTTGCTGCAAAATGCACACTACTATCGCAGTCAAGATTAAAAACGCTTGGTCTTCTACATCAACGAGGTCCTCAATTCTTTCATTAACTAATTCAATTAATTCTTTTATTTCGTCTTCCGGAAAATCTTTCATGATATAACGTCCCTATATAAATCAACTAAACTTGTATGAGCATCTACTTTTCCTTGTAGCATGGCATACATTTTTCTCTCTACTTCTGATCCCTGTAAATGAACTACAGTCATCTTATTCTTTTGTCCCACTCTATCAATACGAGCAATACATTGTAGGTAAGCCTCAACTGAACTAACAGGCGACCAAAAAACAACTGTGTCTGCTTTAGTCAAAGTCACGCCGTGCGAAGCTGACTGAGGTTGAATAATAAGAACCCTAGGGTCATCAAAGTTTTGAAACCTATTAAATATATTACGGCGTTCGTTTGCACTTACATCACCATTAATAATCTCACACCCATAACCTTGCTTTACTAAATGTCTATTAACCAATTCTATTGTATGTCTGAATGGGACAAATATTAGTATCTTTTCATTTGTTTCATCTATTACTTCATTAAGTGCGGCGAGTCTTGGTTTAATATCAAACTCAATAACATCTTTTTTGTCGGTGTAAACGGCTCCACCTGAAATCTGTAGTAGCTTGGTCAAGCCACTTGCAGCGTTAACTGCACTAATCATTTCACCCGCAGCTTCGATAAGCATTTGATCTTTTAAGGTTTTATAATACTTAACTACTTGAGGAGTTAGTGGCACATCTCTAGTCTGATACATGACATCAGGTAAATCTAAACAATCATTTTTAGCAAATCGTATCGCAGGTTGTAATGCTTTAAATACTAAATCTTTTGCAGCCGATCTTGGCACCCACTTAAATCTTGTTACTTGGGTCATAACTTTATCTCGCCACGCCCCACTAAATTTTGGGACTCTCTCTGGCGAGACTAGCTTGGCTAGTCCATATGCGTCTACAGGCGATTGAGCTGCGGGAGTTCCTGTCATAAGCCATAACCTAGTTTCAGGTTTAATTATCTTTGCTAACGTCTTCCACCTCGCCGTGCTTGGTGATTTGTATGCGTTAGCTTCGTCTATAATAATCAGATCAAAATTATTTTTTGCTATAGTCTCTCTAACAATACCTACGCCATCATAATTAATACATATAAAATCAAAGGGCTCTTCAATAATTAATTCTCTTTTCTTTTGTGTTCCATGAGCAACCCCTACTGTTCGGTGCATAACCGTATTCTGAACATCAGCTTCCCATGCAGAATACATAATAGACAACGGGCAAATAATTAACACTCGTTTAATTAAACCGAGCTTCATAAGATAATCCGCCGCCCATAAAGCAGAAGAAGTTTTACCTGTCCCCGCTTCGTTGAAACAGAATCCTCTTTTATTTATAGATAAAAATTCAGATGTAGTTTTCTGATGATCGAACGGCTCAAAGACCCCGGGCCAATCATAGTCTCTAGTAATGGGAGACGGTAAAGGTTTACGAAAAGAAACTAATTGGTTTAACCTTGTCATCTCTTGCACCCCCCAATATATCACTACTTCGGATAGGTTGCCTTTTTGTCCGACAACTTCAAACTTCTCAATCTCTTTCTCAATATGTGGAACCATATAATCAGGCACCGTCATTTTTACTGCTGTGTTATCTATAACTTGCATACACCGTTCTCTCTATTGTGGAATATTAGTGTAACATATCCCAAACATGAGTCAAGTGCTGGTTGACATTAAGTTCTTTGAAATTCGCAGGTTTTTACAGAACACCATCCGCAAAGGGGTGTAGGGTTAGGGCGCCAATTACCGTACTCGTAAGCTAGGTCTAGGCGTGTGAGGATTTTCTCAAAAGTTTTCCAATGCTTTTCTTTGTCTTCTCTTTTGTATTGAGCAGTTATAAAACTATTTTTAGCAACAAACATTAGCCCACCTTTAACTGTATTTACTTCAGGGAAGTGTTCAAAAATCATGAGAGCCATAAGTTTTAACTGTTTAGTATCAGGGTATTTATTACTGCCTGTTTTATAATCAACTACAAACGCATAGTCCCCGTCAATAATAACAAGATCGGCTATGCCGCGGCAGTATCTATCTTCACTATCAAAGGCACAAGGTTTTCTATCGTGTGTCAAAGCCATCTCTAATTCACAATGTTTAGTTCCCGGAATAGCTATTAGCTCATCTACCATACTTTTAAACTGTTGGTAGTTCTTTGCTAACTCAACACCGTCTCTTACATAATTCTCTAATGCAGTATGAACCTCTTTACCATAAATCATGGCTTCGTTTTCTTTAACTGTATAATTTTTAAGCACCCGTATTTCATGATATTGCTTTGGGCAATTTTGATATTGTTTAAGTGAAGAAAAACTCCATGTGTAATTGTCTTTAGTTTGTTCTTCCACTATCTTCCTTGCCCACGATATTTTTTGAAGTCTTTCTTAAAGTATTTGTTCATAGTAGAAGTCTTGGCTACCCTACCACCTTGACTTGTTCGTTTATGTATGGGTTCTCTTTCTTGTTCCGTTTGTTTTATTTTAGCCATTCCATCTTTCCTCATTAAAATTTTGTTTTGCTCTATTCCATGTTGCGGGAACAATCTGTAAGTTATCTAGTGAGTGTGTACCCCCTTTAGATAAAGGCCTAATGTGGTCTACTTCCCACTTAATATCTGTTATTTCTGAAAGCTTTGAGGACATAGTATATACCCATCTCGCCATCTGTTTATCTTCGCTAGAAATAATACAATTGTTTTTTTGTTTATTTGCTTGATATGTCTTTGCATATGCATTTAGTTTACCTCTATTAGCTTCAATATAAGATTTCATATACGTCTTTCTTTTTTCTTTGTTGACTTTTCTATAAGCCATCTTTTTTGCTAATATCTTTTCTCTATTAGCTTTATAGTGCATTTTACTATACGCAATCGTCCTTTCTTTATTAGCTTCACGATAAGCTTCTATTTTTTCTATATTAGCTCGGTAATAAGCTTTATACTTTTCTTTGTTTCCCTCGTACCAAGCTTTTCTATCTTCAGGATTCTTATGCGGCATCAATTGTCCTTAGTAAAAGTTTTAGGGTCTACTCCGACGAAGCCACAGGATTGTGGTTCGGTTATTTCAAATCCAAATACATCAGGGTGGTCGCCAGGAAGATTGCTATACTCCGTTAATAAACAACTTGCCGCCATATATTCACTACAGTTCTCATGATAGTATTCTATTGCCGTCTGGCAGTCATTAAAATATCCAACGAATTCTAGATCGTCGTAGTCGCCACTCAGACTTACTGTCAAAATGAATGCACCTTCTGTTAAAGTCATTTCTTTTTCTCCTAAAAAAATGCTTCTAGTAACCCATCTCGTCTGACTATATGTCCTTGCAATGTAATTCTGTATTCATTAGGGATATATTTTTTCATACCTGCTATCCTATGAATTATTTGTCCATTATGTATCACTAGGTCTTTCTCATTATACGCTAAGTGTTGCTGTTGATGAAACTCGTCTATGTAGTCCATGCCACCGCCAGATTTAGGTAGCTTAACCGCCAGAGTAAAAGCATAGCTATCTATATCATCTAGCCCTAGTGTAGTATGAGGATAGTCTTGATGCCAATTGCCTGTTATCTTTAAAAACTTTTTGTCACTTGGAAAGATATGAAATCCCGGAACTCTTAATTGGGTCGTTAGATAAACATCTTCTGCAAATACACTATTCAATACTACCCCTATTTGTGTATATAAATCAGCAAATGTGTGAACCATTATCTCATTTTCAACAGATAGATTTTTATAATATTCTTTTGTTTTTCCGTCAAGATACGCCCCTCTACCTAAAGTATAAAACGGGTAGTCTTTTGACCTACTAATCCATTTGTCTTTCGCAGACAAAACTTTATTAGTTATCGCTTCTCTATCAATATCCATAGGTATAACAGTAAAAGGTGATGTTTTTCTTACCACTTCTTCTTCCCACTCAATATCTAAATCCATTAACAATCTCCGTAGTTATCAGCCACGCCTGATTCACAAGCAATAGGCAATCCGTCTGCCCATTCAGGTGCAATAGACATGATGTTCTCAATATACTTTGTTCCAGACTCTACTTCTTCATCAGGTAGCACACAAACAACTGCGTCATGAACTGTCAATGCGGGTCTATACTTCTCATTAATCTGTATCATCTGTTCCCCAATCACAATCCTAGCTAATGCTTGAACTACATTCTCGGTTACACTCCCACCCCAAATAGTGACTTGCATGTTATATCTTTTTTTATATAGATAGCGTTTATTAGATTCAGAAGTGTCTACATGAAGATCGGGATAGCGTATATAAAGTCCGTTCGGAAACTTGATTCCCTCTTTGTCTACGAGTAAAGTGTTGTGCTTGTCTAAATAGTATGGTTCTTTCCCCTCGGGCCAATAAACTAAATCTTGCAATGCGTTCTCACAAGTTCGCCAGAAGTCCGTAACCTTATTGTTCATCTCTCTATACACCTGAACTAATCTTTTACATTCGGCTTCATCGAACTCTACACCCGCACCTAGCTTCAAAACATTCTGAAGTTTAGCAGCACCCGTTCCATATCCTAATCCTAGAATACAAGTCTTACCGACTGCTCGTTCTACCTTGTTTCGCTTGTCTATCTTCCTGTTATAAACCTTACTTGCAAACTCACAATAAACATCTCTACCCTCGGCATACCATTGTGTGACATCTTCTTGTCCTGATAGCCATACTAAAATCCTAGCTTCAATCTGAGATGAGTCGCAGTTAATTACCTTATGACCATATGGTGCGACCACCGCTTGTTTCAATGTTTTCTTCCGTGCGTCTCTCGACGGTAAGTTCTGAAAGTTAACTTTGTCTGACCCTGACCAACGCCCCGTATGCGCCCCGTAGTATTTCAACGGGATAGGTAGCCTACCTTTGTTTCTAGCACCCACGCCTATGAATCGTTCTATCCTAGTTTTTTCTATCGTAGACTTCGTGCCTAACCGAACGGCACACAACTCTTGTATAAAAGAGTCCTCATGCCCCTGCAAGTCTATAAATCCTTGGTCAGTCTTTGCTAATGCAAAGGTTTCTTTTTCGGTCGTAGGGGATATCTTCATAGGAACAACTGCACCCAACTCGGTTATCAATTCAGCAAACTGTTTGTTACTTGCTAACTTCTTCCTAACAGATTCTACATCTTCACACTCAAGTCTAGCCATGAGTCCTTGTAACAACTCCTGGGTTTCTATCTTAAGTTCTTCAAGTCTTGTAATAAGTAGCCCGTCGTTAACTTCTAGTAGGGGTTCTGTAAACATTCTAATAGTTATATCTATTAGTTTTAATTCGTCGTGGGGAAAGTCTTTGGATAAAATCTGAAATAGTTTATAGGTTAACTCGGTGTCATTGATACAGTATTGCCCATATCTATGTAGTTCGTGAGGTTGAAAGTCCTCTAACCTTTTACCTTTAGCGTCAAGGACTTCTGTTCCTTTTTCACCTAGATTGTAATGCTTGGATAAGTATGCTAACGATCCCCCCGCGTTTGTTCCATGTATTGCACGAGCCATACACAAAGTGTCAAGGTATATCTTTGGGGTTATGTTATATATAAAACTTAAGATAGCCCCGTCAAAAAGCATATTGTGGCAGACAAGTAATGAATTATCCCAATCTATTTTATCAAGTGCTGCCTTGAGTTCTTCATGTGAACCTGAATACCATTTAGTCTTGCCGTCATCTATCTTGACCGCAAACCCAACTACTTGAAACTTTGGGTCTCTAATGTATTCTTCTGTTGTTAAATTTGATAAGCTGAAACCTACATCATAAAATGTTTCAAAGTCAATCGTTATTAGATTCAAGTTTTCCCTTTCTCTCTTTTATACAAAATCCTTTTAAGTTCATCACACCCATGTCTGATTCAATAGAGCAATACCACTTGCCCCCGTGATTAATCTTTGCGTCTTTACCACACTCGCAACAAACTGCGGGACCAACTCGGTTATCTTCTTTTATAATAGTCATAATTTATTCGCATATTTTGTATGTTCATCACGACATTCTATACTACACCACCTACGATTGTCTTTTACTTTTGCTTCACACCATATACAACGCCCTGTATTATTATCAGGCACTTCAGTATCTACATTAGATAATGTTGCTTCGAGCATAAGCCGAGTTTCTTTATCGGCATTATCTAAATCATCACTCATACCATATGTCCCTTTGTCCATGGACTTTTTCTTATTCTTTGTTTAGCAGTTATAGGTTTAGGTAGGACAACTCCCCACCTTTCTAATACTGAAATAGCTACTCCCGAGTAAACTGCTACTTTGTTTCTTGTAGTTTCAGGTTTTCTATTCATATAATCTTCTGCTCTTTCTATAATCTTTTTCTTTTCTTCTTCAGTGTAAGCCACTTTTGGCATTCCTTTTCCTTTCGTTTAAAATAAACATTCTTCACAATTATCAAACGCTAATTCGTATTGTGAGATTTGTTGTGTTGGTTTCGGTTGTTTTAATCTTACTATCCTACCTTGAAAATGATTTTCAGTAAACCACTTTGCTTCACTTTTACTCCACCTATACTTCCTAATAATCTCGCCCTCATCATCTAGTAGGGCGTGAGTAAAGTCACTCAACGCCTTTATCCTCATATGATTTTATCTGCCTTTGGGCATACCATATCATTTTCTTTAGGTCTTGAATTGGGTTTCCCTTATGTTTACATCTCATCAGGTATTTGCCACATTGCCACAACAAAGGGTCTTGCGGAAAAAACTCTTCCAATACATCTATGACTTCAAACTTTGTCGTAGTGTAGTGTTTGGGTCTGTCGACGGGATCGTCTTTTAAATTTGCTCTCATGTATTTACCCTCTTAATAAATTTATGTCTTGCGTTTTAAAAAATAATTCTAATGCGTCTAGGTCGGTTTCGTCAATGACCATTGAATATCCCCCCGCCTTTCTTATCTCGGATAGGTTTCTATTTTGAAGTGCCGTTGGTTTATTACCATTAGCTTTACACTCAATACCTAAAAACATTCCTTTATAACAGGCGATAATATCAGGCACACCCGATGAACCATATCCCCCTGTTGACGCGTAAAAGTGGTAGCAGTCGTTCGCTTTTAATATCTTCACCACTTTGTTTTTAACTTTCTTTTCAGGTGTCATAAATACCCCCTCGATATAACAGGGATAATACTTAACTTATTTCCCTCGGAAGTCCACAACGCACCCGCGTCATTACCCTCGTCGTCCATCATAGGAACAATCCAATGCCCGTCAGTGAATTCTATAACGATATTAGCTTTAGTCCACCCTAGGTCGTCTACTTCTTGGGCAGTCATATATCTAATATGTTTAACAGTTTTACCCACTAAAAAGTTACTTACTTTGCCCGTCCAATTTTCTACTAATCCCTCAGTCTTCACAATTACCTCCTATACAAAATTTACTATTAGATATAATCTCGTCTTCGAGTTCTTTAAACGCGTCGTCTTTCATAATCTTTTTTCGTTCTTCACTTAACCTTTCAACAAGCGGATTACTGCTCTCGGTTACCTCTATCTGAATCAATAGACCTCGATCTCGAGCATGGTCTGCTATGACTGATTTTACAAAGTCTACAGGTTCAATGCCCTCCCAATTTGATACCTTTTCATACTTCTCGTCATCAAGTTTTACATCAATGATAACGCTAAACCTTTTATACCCCATTTTCACTCTCCTCTAATTCTTTAAGTTTCCTATCAAGTTCCACGTCAGTATAATCTTTCAACCCTGTGAACCCATTTAACAATACCCACTCGCACCACCCGTCTTGAACCTCTGTTGACATACTTAGTTCTTCAAATTCAAGCTCTGCAATCTTTTGTATCTTTTCTTCTCTACTCATCTAAGCTCTCCCCTTTTTATTATGGTCTCGATAGATATAATCATCACGAGTTATATCAGGGTCTGATTCTAATTCAGAAATCCACTCGTCGACTGTATCTGCTACATTATTAGGACATTCGGATAGATTAACTACTTGGCCGTCATTGGTATACCCAACAATTTCCCACGCTATAATTTTTTCTGTCACCATTATATTAATACCTCCCTTGTTAAAAATCCAAGTGCGAACCCAAGCAACAACCCTAGTAAATACCAATTCCGTTTTTTGAGTCTTACTTCAATAGTTTCATAACTTCTGTTTCTATAACTCATGTTGTTTCCTCTCTAGTTAAAAAATAAAACGAATCTAAAACACTACACCCTGTTTTCAATTGTGTCAAATATTGTATTACAAGTCGATCGACGGATTGGTTTCCCTTTAGGTTTCCATTTAGGTTTCCATTTAGGTTTCCATTTATCTTGGTTTCCATTTAGGTTTCCACTTTAGATTATATTTTTTTAGGTTAAATTTTGAGTTTTAAGTTTCGGCTGCGGATTTCATATCACTGGCGAGTGGTAGGAAAAATTGAGTGAATTGGTCAAATAAGGTCAAACAAGGTCATATCAAGGTCAACGGCGAAAAATAAACGCCCATAATCGACCGCTATGCAATTTAAATAGCACAACCTAACCATAGGTATTACCCTATGGTCGACTTATCGCTCGTCTATGGTCGCGTGGTGTTGTGGCTTATGTATTTATTTTGTGGACTGTATCAATACCCATGCAACATACACAAGTATTGCACCGCCCAAGGCGTAGAACAACACGCCCGTGAACAGTAGAATTAAAACGAATATGAATACTATAAAGGCAATCAATAGTCATACCCCCCTGTATCTCGTATGGCGATAACATCTTCTGCCATGAACTTCACAAGGTCAGCTATCTCGGTCGGCGTATAGTCTTTGATAGCTTTCTCGACTTCTGCGGTCGACATATAGGCGAACTCTTCATAGTCGTATATGGCGGTATTACCCCCCCGATAATCTTCATAATCCCAATCATCAGCTAACCCCCAACCACTTACGCCACTGCGATAAGAGTGTTTAGGTTCAGGTTTACGCGTGGCGGATATAGGTGCGGTCGCCCAATTAACACTCACAAGTTTATCCCGTAGCTTAACTAGGAAGTTAAGGTCTTGAGTTTCGCGGTGCGAATGTTGTGCCATATATCCCACGCCAAGATTGGTGCATTCGGGTATGAGATGAGTAAATTCAGCAGAATCCGTATAGACACCTTTAGGGGATATTTTGAATCCCATGCCGAGTATCTTTGCAAACTCATTGCCAAACTCATTCGAGCAACATTGTGATGAGTGTTGAGTAGTAATAACTTCATCACAACCCATGCGGTCTAAACTTATCATGTGAGTAAAGGTCTTGAAATAATCTTCCTGTTCCTCTGCCAAACATGATGAGCCAATACAACCTTGCTCTTCACCTCGGAAAAATATATAAGTGCCAAATACATTAGCTCTTATCATCTCCAACATAAGCCATACGCCCGACCCGTCATCTGCACCGAGACAATCCTGTTGTGTATCAACGAACGCCGTGCCGATTGAATCAATATAAACATCTTGAAGTATTCGTTCAGGTTCGGTTCTATGAACTGTATCGATATGACTTGCCCAACATATATTATTGTCAGACTTTTGGTTCGCGTTGTCATACTTGTATGCCATTATCTCACCGCGTTCAGACTTGATAGGCGTAAAGTCTTTCATGTATCTATCGATAAACGCTTGTTCGCCTTTGCTCTCATGTTCTCGGCGGTATGAATAGATAGTGCATATATCTATAAATTCAGGATTGGTATTGTCATCACTAACAATATCCCCTTTATTCTCAATCTTTACATCTGTTACCTTTGTATCAAAAATATCGTAACTCATTAAAAATCTCCTATGGTAAGTAAATAAAATCAGGGTTATCAATCTGGCAAGTAGTGCCGTCAGGTAAAGTCTTAACCCTTGTTTTGTGAACATGGGTAATTTTTCTAAATTCACCCCTAAATATATATTGGCTTTCATCTGTTGGTAATGTAACGAGAATATCGTCAGGTGTAACATAAGTATTAAATGTAACCTTAACAAAGTCAGTAGGTAGAATTTCTTTAACACCCAACATCTTGCAAACCTTGTTATATTCTTTTCCAACAAAAATCTTTGGTCGTTTAATTGAACATTCTAAATCCAAAAATACTTTGTAAGTTTTTTCAGTCATCACCCAACCAAGTTCAGTCGACATTAAATCATGCGACTTACTCCAATATTTCAATCCGTTAAATCTTGTTGAATACTTATTCGAGGTGTAATTGTAGTCATCATCATAATCAAGATAATTAGTGAATGGATCTTGTAACGAATCGAATCTTGGGTTCATAAATAAAGGTCTAACATATCCCGCTACATTCATATATAAATCGAATCGTTTATCATCTAATCCTGAATCTATTGCTACATAGTTTTTATCTTTATACGAATCAACAATCTTAAATACATCAGACGAATTTCTATGGCGGTCTTCAGGAAAACTTCTGCCCTCGCATATAGGCAATCCATTTTCGTCACGCGAAAATTCATTATGATAGTTTATTGTATTAATTTGGGGAGTTATAACCTCTCTAGCTACATCTTCAAAACATGACAAGCATAGTCTTTCTTGGTCAAGAGTGTGAGCATCATCTTCGTGTATTGATTCGTCACAATTTTCGCAATAAGTATAATTGTCATCTTCTTCATCTTCATCACTGTCTGAATATGACCGCCCGTTAGTATTTTCAAGATAAAAGTCAGTTTCATAATCGGATTCAATGTGTAAATAGTCTCGGTCGTTTATGGTTTTCTCAACCGCATAAACCCACTTATCGCCCAATTCATCATGGCTCTGCCCGTCAATATATGGCACTGAATAACTGTCATATTCTGATAACCATTTGCCGTCAAGATAAACGCCGTTTAGATTCACGCGGTCGGTATATCCGTCTGCTGACAATTTTTGTTTCAGAAAATTACCTAGCTTGGATTCACTCGCGTGGGGATATAACCTGATGTAACCTTTATGTTCATCATCACGAACAATGCTACGCCCGTGAATATATCCTTGCTCATCTTTTAAGACTGCGAGTTTCAAAACAGATTTTGGATTCGCGTAAACTTTGACGGCCCGTTTATTAGTCATACATGAGTGAGAACGCTCGTATCGTTCGCTCTGATTATCCTCATGATAAGCACTAAACCATTTGTCCTGTTGGTTATCTACTGATTCCTGATTGTTCTCGCACTTGCCGTCAATATAATCTAGCGATAAGTCATTAAATCCAGCGTGTAAAGTCAAAAAATTATCCGCGAGTTGTTTAATCTGTTTCTCGTTCAGTCCTAAAAAATCTCTGAACCTCGCGAGGTATTTTCCAAAGGTGGTCACAATCTCACGCCCTCGTTTCATGTCTGCTAAATCACGATAATATGCCACGCTACCCTCTTTGGTCAGACTTTGGTGTAAGAAAGTTAAATTATCCAAACGATTGATTTGAATTTGGTGAGTGTCATAATCATAATCAGTCCCTTGGCATAACTCTTGCCAACCCAACATACGCCAATCTTGTTTTCTTCTTAAATCGATAACCTCGTTGTAGTCCGATATAGTCGGATATCCTATTTTTGCAAAGTTATTATATTTCCGTCTCATCTCAAGATTTTTAGTCTTTAAAACTGACAATCCATATATACCCGTAAATATCAATTTAGAGTAGGCGTTCGCAATATCAATCTGATAACTTAACATCATTGCAAATTTTGTTCCTGAATCCAAATTGCTCGACCTTGCATTTGCCTTAATAAAACTCAAGGCGTAGCTTAATTCTTTCCCTTGGTCGTGCCATACTTTATGTTCACTTCGATATATAACTCGGTTCTTATTGCCATATCTCTTTATATCCCCGTTCCAATTCTCACGAATATAATTAAGCATGGTGCTTTTATAATACGATTGAGCCGTATAACTACCCGTCTCATAATGACTTAAAACGCCATGAGCCGTATTCGATAGTTTCATCAATCGGGTTTCCCCTTTGGATTCCTGTTGGTTTCCTATTTGGGTAATATTTTCTGATACTTCTGGTGCTATTGTTTCATATTCAGTCATATTAGTTCCTTATGTTGATTTTTCAAAAAATTTCTTATTTGGGTCTGTTGGTGGTTCGTTTGTTCGTGGTTCTTTTTCTTGTGGATCTCGTGCAATTTTTAAACTCCCCAAAAAACAAGAACAGACAACGCCAATAAAACAAGCATAATATTGAACGCGACTAAATACCCCGCGTTTTTCCTTAGTTTATTTTCTCGGCGTATCTGTTCGCGTATCTCTTCCGCTCTGATAGTCTCTAATAAAAACTCTTTGCGGGTTCTTTCGTTTAAGTCGTGCATATTGTCAAAACTCCTTTAAAAGTCAAAAAGTGTAAAATTAGGGGTTCATTTAAAGCCCGTCACGCGTTTTTTAAATGTTCCCCCTTGTAATGCCCTTGCTTATTTAATGCTTTTCTTCTGTGTTTCGCCGTGTGTATCTTATCGGCTCATCAGTGGCGGACTTACCGCCAGACACAAAAAACGCCAAGCGTTTGACTTGGCGTTCTTGTTGTTTTAGTTGGTCGCGTAATTGTATGATGTAAGCTC
>Ga0209535_1000481_pt1 | contig 28463 bp, 26 predicted proteins | sample LinPmetageLP28_FD_184041 | JGI IMG/M metagenome (GOLD analysis project Ga0209535, IMG submission 184041) | Marine viral communities from the Pacific Ocean - LP-28 (SPAdes) (version 2) | ecosystem: Environmental > Aquatic > Marine > Oceanic | place: Pacific Ocean | collected 2009-08-22
AAATTAAACCAGAAGCATGGTTAGAGAACTATTTTGTTCAGGAAACTTTCTATGCTGCTGCTTACTATGAACTGACTGGTATTCCTGTCAAAAAACTTATCACTATCATGGTTACTCCTGGCGGTGAGGTTAAGGTATTTGACAAAAGAAACAAAGGGGACTATATTAAATTATTAGTTCGTTATATTAAAGAATTTGTATCTCACAATATTGGGCACCATGGAGAATGAACTAGAAAAAGCATTTGAAAATAAGTTTTTTTGTCCTGCTCGTTTCGCACAAGAAATTGAAAATCTTGTAAAGGATAATCAAAATTTGAGTTACATTGATGCCATCGTGCATTTTTGTGAATCCAATTCAATCGATCTTGAATCTGTACCAAAACTAATTTCCAAACCGTTAAAGGATAAAATTAAGTGTGAGGCTATGGAACTCAACTTCTTGAAGAAAACTTCCCGCGCTAAATTAATTTTTTGAATGATGCCTGTTGATGCTTATCGCCAATACATTGCGTTGAAGAACCACTTCACTAAAGAAAAGTATGACTACCACAGATATAATGGAAAAAGTCGTGCTACTGTCCAATCATTCTATAAACGTAAAGACAGATTTTGGTTTGAAAAGTTGGCAAGAAATAAAGATGATAAAGAAGTAGTAGAGTTTTTTATTTCTAACTTTATTACATGCACTGATCCAAATAAACTTTGGATTGGAGAAATGATTAAAGAAGGTGAAGATAGATATACCTCATGGAAAAAGAGAACTCAATCTCTTTCATATCTTTTTAAACAAGAAGTAGAAAAAATCTTTGATGATAGTGATTTTAATTCTATGTTTGCTTTGAATGGATCCCGCCACCCACAAATACTTAAGGAACACTTACGTGGAAGTGTTTCTATTGAGACTATGATAATCCTAGATGGTATTTTAAATTACACGAAAGAGTGGGATAAAAATCTAACTGATCCTGTATGGGAAATTGTTAGTATGAAAATGAAAAAATATTCTCCTTTTCTAAATATTGATGTACAACGTTACAAAACTATTTTGAAAAAAGTAGTAATCCAAAACAAATGAGTTTTTTTGATTCAGAAATAGTAAGGGCAGAAATGGTAGGCATTTCTGAATTGCAAGAAGAGGTTTACTCTAGTGCAATGAACTTTGCCTTTATGAATAACCGTGATAAATTGCACCATGTAGAACTTCTTGAAAAGTTACTTAACAAACAAAAAGTTCTTTATGCAAGACTTTCTTTATCTGATGATCCAGAAGCAAAATTGATGAAGCAAAATATTGCTGATTCTGCTTTGATGATGGGCCTCCCTCGCGATGTTGACATCACAACAGTGTTTGATCAAATGAATCAGATGATTGGAATTATGAAAATGCAGATTGACAAAGACCAATCTGCCCAGTAGAATAACGAAGTACACACAAACCAAATCCGTATAAAATCCGAATGTCATTCGCAAATCTTAAAAAGCAATCCTCTCTTGGTTCCCTGACCTCTAAGTTGGTCAAGGAAGTTGAGAAAATGAATAATACTAGTGGTGGTGGAGACGATCGTCTCTGGAAACCTGAAATGGATAAGACTGGTAATGGATATGCAGTCATCCGTTTCTTGCCTGCACCTGAGGCAGAAGACCTGCCTTGGGCAAAGATGTACTCCCATGCCTTCCAAGGTCCTGGTGGATGGTACATTGAGAACTCATTGACCACTAATGGAGGTAAAGATCCTGTATCAGAGCACAATCGTGAGCTTTGGAACAGTGGTATTGATGCAGATAAAGAAACTGTTCGTAAGCAGAAACGCAAACTCTCTTACTATGCCAACATTTATGTTGTGCAGGACAAAGCAAACCCCCAGAATGAGGGTCGTGTCTTCCTGTATAAGTTTGGTAAGAAGATCTTTGATAAGGTCATGGAAGCAATGCAACCTGAGTTTGAGGATGAGACTCCAATCAATCCCTTTGACTTCTGGCAGGGTGCAAACTTTAAACTGAAACTGAAGAAAGTTGCAGGTTATTGGAACTATGATTCATCTGAGTTTGGTTCTATTGAACCTCTCCTTGATGATGATGATGCACTGGAGGCTCTCTGGAAGAAAGAATATTCTCTTACAGCACTGACTGCATCTGATCAGTTCAAGTCTTATGAGCAACTACAGAATCGTCTACAGATGGTTCTGGGTCAGAAGTCTTCTTCTCGTGCTCGTTACGATGAAGACACTGCCAATGAGGACAATGATCGTGGATCATTTACTCCAGAGTTTTCTTCTCGTCAACAGAAGTCTGAACTTCCAGAGCAACTGAGTGCTCAACTTAGTAGCATTTCTTCTGCCAGTGAAGATGAAGACGATGCTCTCAGTTACTTTCAACGTCTTGCTGAGGAGTGATTAAATATAATCAGTTAAAATAGTCTGATATTATCAGCACGCTTAAGGGTTTCATTCACATATTGAGTGGAACCCTTTTTATATTCCATCATTTCTTCTAGATCATCAAATACTAAGTTTAGATATTTTGGTTTTAATATAAAAATTTCTCTTTTTTTATCATTACGTTTTTCCTCATACTCATAGACCGTAACTTCAGTAACCATATCTTCAATTTCAACGTAGGATTCTGTTCCTCTATCATAGTATGTTACAGATTGATCTTCATCAACTTCCAGGCCTTTGGGGAATATTAAATTTCCATCAGGATCTTTTATTTCAATTGATTCATAGTGATGAGTATTTTGTGTACGATCAAAATTTAAATATGTTTCCAACATATATGTTGTAAAACTTTCTTGAGTTAGAGGCCACTCATTTTGAACATTTAATATATTATTTGATAGTAAGATTACCCAATCTAATGTTGGATCATCATAAATTTCATTTGCCACATTGTCTGGGCGATCATCACCTTTGATAAAATATTTGTCAAAAAAAGTAAGGTCTTGAAATATATCTTCTCTTAACTTTCCTTTTTTAAAAAGATTTTTAACAGTTGTATAATCGGAGATATTTTTACCATCATTTGTACGATTTACATATTCAAAATTTGGTAAGTTGCGAAAATATGAATTTGACATTTTAGAAACCTATTGAAGTGTCTAGAGCATTCTGTTTATTGCCATAATCATCATTATATAGTGGTTCAAGTTCACTGAATTGGAATTGTAATTCATATGATGTCATTGATGAGTTTTCAAAAGTAGAATATGTTCCATCAGGTGTATAGTTTACATTAAATGATGTTAATGCACACTCTTTAATTTTAGGTAAAAAATCATGCTTTTCAGATTTAGCCTTTCTAAAAACTAATTGATATGTATTCGGCGCTTTTAAGAATAGATTAGAAACTGATCTTTGAACTGCCATAGATTGCTTAAACATCCTAATTATTCTCATAACCATCAGAGTCTCGTCTTTACTTCTTGGACTCATTCTATATGTGAATGCAAATGTTCTAAGTTTAGGTCCGTTGAATAATAACTCAAAGTTGGGGTTAACGATTGCGCCTGCAGTTCTGGCTAAGAGACCAGTAGTACCTGTTGCAGCTTGAGTGAAGAAAACAGATGCTGATTTCTTTAATCCGCCTATCTCATTTCCAAGACTATCTATCGTGGACTTTGCCCTATCAGCGAATGCATCAGCTCCACCTTCTATAGCAGCCATTGCTGCTCCTGCAAATGCCACATCAAAGGCATTCATAGATTCTCCACCCCATCCAACAGAATTCTTATCTGCAACTTTACTAACAGGGAGAATTACAGATCCGATTGAAGTTCTTGTTCCCCCATCTTTAAATTTGCTCCTTTTAAATGAAAGACCATCCACTTTGCTAGGAGAAAATTTAAAAACATCTATTTTTAAAGTATCTTGGATATCTGTATCAATAGTTTCTGGGTATTTTAAATTTAAGTTATAATTTTGTCTAGTTTCTGGACTGTCACCTATTTCACCAAATTCAAAATCACTAGTGGAGACTGGATCATCATCGGAGTTCTCTGTGTTGCTATCGGTATTCGCTTTATCGATCGCCGCCTGAGACTGCTTTTCTAATGATGTTTTTGCTAATGCTTTTATTGAAGTATCTGTTTTTACTTGCTCTTTTATTGCATTGTAAAGTAATCCATCCGGTTTTTCTAGTCCCTTTGTTATAAGGGATCTCTGGAAAGATCCTCCAAAATTTATTGAATTTTCTGCCGTTGCAGCAATCGCAGATTTTTCAGAATCATCACCTCCAAGGATAAAATTTCCATCCTCACCCCTCTTATCATTTAAATATGTATTACCCTTTGCTATGACAGCTTCCGCTCCTTTACCAGTACCGTCTTTAAATTCTATAATTTCAAACTGAAACCGAGGCTCTCCATTCACGTCGTTTACTTTTTTAATTCTAGTTTTAATATAAATTTTCTTGGAAGGACCTTTTTTCGCACGGCGTTGCTGCGAGTTTCCTGTGAATATTGTAACGGGGGAAATTTTGCTAGTAGCGGTATTGTCAGCCATCTACGTCTTTTTTATCTATTTAGCACAAACTTTCCATATTGTAATGAGAGTAAGTCATCAAGTTCATTTTGCTGTACAATATAAACCTGACCGCCCAATTCCCCCCAGGTATATTGCCTATAATCTCTGTGGTGAAAATTGAATCCACGGAAACCCCACTGGAATAATTCAGTCACTGCAACTAGTGGGTGTTGGTCGTACTCAATATTCGGAGTCTTGGCATAATAATAAAAGGTACATATGTTTCCAACTTCAGGTATAGGTGCTACAGTATCATTCAATGCATATGTAATTAAAGTCATCCTATCTCTAACATCACCTTCAGTTTTTATATCTGAGATGACTGGTTCTATACGATTCATTTGATTCCCAGTTCGTCTTCTGTGATAATTTTGAATTGAATGCGTCTATCATCACAAAACTCTTGAGCAGCTTTCCACTTTGCTTTATTGACTTCCCAAGTTGTGCATTCATAAATGTATGATTTGGTTTGTCTCTTGGGTTGTTTTGGTGGTTTTGTTTGCTTCTTTGGTTTAACTTCAATCACATAAGTTTTAACTTGTCCTGAACTTTCTTTTACCTTAATAATAAAATCAGGATAGTATTTGTGAACTCTTCTGTCTATGGGAGAGATATATGGGATATGAAATTCTTCACTACCCCATTGAAGAATTTTTTCGTTTGCATCACACCATTTACAAAACTTGCGTTCCCAACTACTTCTACATATAATATTGTTGGGATTTCCTTTGTATTTTTCCGGATAGGATGGTTTATATCTACTCTTAATACTTTCTGCCATTAACTTGACTACATAATATACAAGTCAAAAAGTATTTATAAATGACTTCTGTTGCTCCGCGTCCACAAAAAATATCAGATGTAAAGAGTAAGTTATTAAACCCTGCTCTCACTTCACATTTTATGATTTATATTGGGTTGCCCAGAAAAGAGCAACAATTTAGACAGTTCATGGCACAAAATTCCTTGGTGTTAGATCAAGATAGGTTGCAACTATTATGTTGCGAAACATCACTACCAGGATCTTCTCTTGCAACAACGGAATTGAAGAATGATTTTTCTGGAGTAACAGAAAGACATGCATATCGTCGCATCTATCAAGATCGTATTGATCTGACTTTTTATTGTGATGCAGAACAATATATGCCAATCAGATTTTTTGAATCCTGGTTAAAGTTTATTATGAATGAAGGCACTGGTATTGAAAATCAAAATTATTCATATAAAGTTAAGTATCCTGAAGATTATAAAGGTAATTTGGAAATTACAAAATTTGAAAAAAATATTCAACAGGGCCTGTTCAAACAGAATGGATCAGTAGTTCCATTGACATATAAATTTGTAAATATATTCCCGGTAGCAATAACATCAATACCAGTTTCCTATGAAGCATCTTCTCTATTGAAGTGTTCTGTGTCTATGAACTACACAAGATATTACACTAGTCCTGGTAGTGGAAACCCAAATTCATTTGCTGATGGTATTAATTTAGATTTGAATTTAGATATTCCACGATACGATAGTAGTTCTGACCTTAATCCATTTGGCCCCGAGGGTCAAGCAGCATTCAATGACACCTTCAATTTTGGATTCCCAGGGTCATAATATCCTCAATAAATAATCACACTGAAGAACTTATAAGACATTATGCCTTTACCAAAAATTGTAGCTCCAACATATGAACTTGAGTTGCCATCCACTGGAGAAACGATTAAATTTAGACCGTTTCTTGTAAAAGAAGAAAAACTTCTTGTCATTGCTTTAGAGAGTGAGGATACAAAACAAATTACGACTGCTATCAAAGCAGTTATTAAGAGTTGTGTCTTAACAAAACAAGTTAAGGTTGAGCATTTGCCAACCTTTGATATTGAATATCTTTTTCTAAACATCCGTGGCAAGTCTGTTGGTGAGCAATTGGATGTTAATATTGTTTGTCCTGACGATGGATCTACAGAAGTTTCTATTCAAATTGATTTGGAAGATATCAAAGTCAGTAAAAATGACGAACATACAAACCAAATCAAACTTAATAATGACCTTATGTTAGAAATGAATTATCCTTCACTGGATCAGTTCATTAAAAATAACTTTAACTTTAGTGAAAAAAATGCTATGGATCAATCATTTGATCTTGTCGCATCTTGTATGGGTAAAATTTACAATCAAGAAGAGGTTTGGGCAGCTGATGATTGTAGTAAAAAAGAACTGACTGATTTTTTGGATCAAATGAATTCTGCTCAATTTAAAGAAATTGAAAAGTTTTTTGAAACGATGCCAAAACTTTCTCATAATGTTGCAGTTAAGAATCCATCTACAGGAGTTGAAAGTGAAGTTGTATTGGAGGGCTTAGCAAGTTTTTTCGCCTAGCCCTGATCCACATGGATTTGGGTAGTTATTATAAAATCAATTTTGCCTTGATGCAATTTCATAAATATAGTTTAACTGAGATTGAAAATCTAATTCCATGGGAAAGAGATATCTACGTTGGATTATTGCAGCAACATCTTGAAGAAGAAGAATTAAAACGAAAACAACAAGCATCTAATGGATGATACTGTAACTACACCAATAAAATCTACTACAATATCAACATCTAAAATGATGGGTAGGGATGTTGGTGATACAAATTCTTCCTCACCTGGAAAAGAAAGCAAGATTGCTAAACTTTCAAGAATTTTAAGGACGACTCGTGTAAAGGTAAATGAGACAGAGAATCAAATAAAAGATATTGACAAGATAGTAAAAATAAATGCTGAAAAAATAACTAGATTAAAAAATATTATTAAGATTCAAAAGAGTACTCTTGCAGAAAATCTTAGTAGTCTCGATCAAAAAGCAGAATTTGCTTCGGTAGAAAAAAGTCTTAATGCTATAATTGAAACTTTAAGAAAAGAAAAAAAAGCAGAAGATAAAGCTGCAGAAGATGCTAGGAAAAAAGGAGAAAGGAATCGCGCCAAGAATAGAGAAAAGAAGTTAGAGTCTAGTCTTGGAAAGGGAATTAAACAATTCACTGGAAAAATAATAAAACCTTTCAAAAGTATTTTTGATAAAATATTTGATTTTTTACTCAATGTTTTATTGGGAAGAACTGTCATAAAACTAATTGATTGGTTTAGTGATGATGAAAATAAAGAAAAAATAGATAACTTAATTAACTTTGTGAAGGACTGGTGGCCTGCACTGACTGCTGCTGTTCTTTTATTTGGAACTGGTTTTGGTTCTTTAGCAGCAGGTATCGTAAGTATAGTAGCAGGATTTATTCCTAAAATGATAGGAGTGATTGCCAAATTGACGATGGTGATTGCAAAAAGTCCTATTGCTCTTCCAGTACTTGCTGCTGCAGCTGCAGGTATTGGGATTTATGGTATAGGGAAAATGTTAGGTAATGATAAGGTTGCTGAAAATGAAGGAAAGCGGCAGGAGATTACTCGAAAGGGATTGGAAGAGGCACCTAGCACTAAGGATATGAGTGCTGGAGACAGAGAGGCACTAGTTCAGGGATCAAGGCAAAGAGATGCAGGTGGTAGCGGATCTCTTAACAATATGCCAAACCAATTTATCGATCCTTTAGGCATCAGAAATGATCCTACTGGCATGGGTGGAATGCGTGGAATGGGTGGTATGAATAGATTTAATGGTGGAGGAAAAGTACCTGGTAAAGGGCCAAATAAAGATACTGTTCCTGCGATGTTATCTCCTGGTGAATTTGTGATGAGTAGAGGTGCAGTTGATAAATTTGGTACTGGTATTTTGGCTTCTATGAACTCTATTGGTGGTGGAAATAATAAACCTAAAATTTCTGATGGAGTAACATATGCATCTGGTGGTGGGATGGTTGGTAATAATAATTATGGTTCGAATTTAAAATTTAAAAGCCCAATTATGGGATATCCAAATTATGAGAAACCTACTGACGAGGCAGGACAATTCTTCTCAAGAATTTACAAGGCAGCAAAAGAAGCAGGAGATCCATTCCCAGAAATAGTTGCAGCACAAGCTGTAGAAGAAAGTAATTTTGGAAGATCTCCATTAGCAATGGAAGCAAATAATTTATTTGGCCAAGACGCTCCATCAGATTATCCACCATCTCAAACATATAAGTATATTGATCCTATTGAAGGAGAACATACAGCAATTAAATTTAAATCTATTGAAGACTCTGTAAAATATAGAGTTAGGATATGGAAAGAGTATTATGGAGATGCTAAAACTCCATCTGAGGCAATCACTAATCTTGCAACTGCTGGATATAATCCACATGCCATATATCCAGGAAAAATTAATGGTGTTTTACGTGATTATGGTATCGTACCAAATCAACCAAGACCTAATATGAATGATGTTAGGCCTACAAACCAACCAACTTTTGCTAATAGAGTTGAAGATACTCCAGTTGGTCCAAAAGGTCTCATTCAATCGTTGACTGATTCAGAAGGATTGTCTGGCATTTATATGAATCCGATTAACAAAATATTTGGCAATCAATCTAAAACCCAACCAAATTTACAAACTCCTGCACAAATATCAAGTTCTCAAACAAAAAAAACTTCTAACATAAAACCTTTGGAAAGAAGTGCTCCAAAGGTTTCGTTCTTACCATTACCAACATCAAATGACGATACACCTATCGCAGATGCATCTGGTAGAACAACTATTCCTCCGTTCAGTGCAGCGACTCAGGGATCTCGTTTTAAGAAACAAGTTCTTGGTATGGTGACATAAAATGGCAGTTAACGCAGAAAAACTACTATCCAGAAAAGTGGAGACTCCAAATATATCTTCTCCAAAGGGGTCAAAATTTAGATTAAAATCAATTAAGATAAAGGTTGATACTATAAATGATATTTTAAAACAATCTTTAAAATCTAAAACGAAAGCAAGAAGTTCTGATAGATCAAAGGATGAGAAAGAAACTTCAACAAAAACAGAGAATGAATTAGAGAAACAACAAAAGAAGTTTGGTAAGTTTAAGTTGCCAAACCCAATTAAAAAATTGAACCCTCTGAATAAGATAACAAATTTTCTATTTAATATTCTTGCTGGGTATGTTGCAGTAAGATTGTTAGACAATTTGCCAATGTTGAAGGAATTAATTCCTAAAATAGAGAGTGCCTTTGAGTTTATTGAAGAATGGGGAGGTAAAATTTTCAATGGACTTGTCACTCTGGTAGACGAGGGATATAAAATGTATGATGGTTTACGTGATAATGTCAAAGAAATGTTTGGCGAAGATGGCCAGAAAAAATTTGATGAAATATCTAATCACTTAAAGACAGCTCTTAATTTAGCAATCGTTGCTGCTTTGATTGGAGTGAGAGTTGGAGCTTTTCGTGGTGGAGGAGCAAGAACGGGTGCAAATATAAGACCTAGACCAGGCACAGGTGGAAGACCTAGAGTAACCGGTACTGGTGGTGGTAGAGCAGGTAGACCAAATTTACGCAACCCACTCAGACAGAGACCAAGAATAACCTCTGGTGGTGGTGCAAATAGATTCGGTAGTAGACTGCTTGGTAGAGGTGCTTCAAGAGTTACTATTGGTGCTTCAGGTCAACTTGGATCAAGAGCAGGTTTAAGAATTCTCAAAAACTTTGTCAGTCCAATTGTTAAAAGAATACCAATCATTGGTGGTCTAATTGACTTTGCACTAAACTACTTTGTTTTTAAAGAACCTATCGGAAGAGCAGCATTTGCGGCAATTGGTGCTACAATTTTTGGTGCTCTTGGAGCAACAGTCGGATCTATTGTTCCATTTGGAGGAACTTTTATTGGTGGTGTTCTTGGTGGTCTTGGCGGAGATCTTGCCGGTAAATGGTTATATGATGCATTCTTCTCTAAAAAGAAACCAATAAAAGTTCAAGATGATTCTGAATTAAAAGACAAACTACCTAGATCTGAAATAACATCAGCAGATGAAAAAGATCTCTTTAAAAGATTGATTGCTGCTGAGTCAAGTGGGGAAGGTGAACTTGGAATGGCATTGGTTGCTCGTTCTGTATTAAATCGTGTTGGTTTAATACAATCTGGTGAAGCTTCAACTGGAACTTTCCAGGCTAATGATAAGACTTTGACTGGTGTTATTATGGGAAAAAATCAATACCAACCAGTAACTGATGGAAGCATTAATGATAAATTTGAACCCAGGACATTAGAAAAATCTGAGAATGCAATAAAACTTGCTCAAGATATTGATAAGTTGAAGGCAATGTTAAAAACTGAAAAAATAAGTGACTCTGATATTTCCAAACTTATGGCATCAACTGGATTCAGAACAGGGGGTGCCTTTGTTGACCAATCGCAAAATGTCAATGTTGTTCAATACAAAAATCATTATTTTAATACTGCAGGAAATCCAACTCTATCTTATGCTAGAGCAAATAGACCAAGTATACCAAAAAATGATATTGATGATGGTCAGCGAGCACTTAGGTCTTCTAGAATTGATAGTGAAGGAAGTAAAATTGCAGGTGAACTTGGAAGATTTATGAAAAAGAAAGGAGTAGTTCCTGGAAGTATTCACCGACACCCGGAGCATCCTCCATATAGTTTAACGCAAGGTCACTCTCCTGGTTCACTTCACTATCAAGGAAGAGCAATTGATTTAGGAGGGTACTCTGGTGAGCAGAGGCCTATTTTAGATGCTGTTACGGAGTTTAATAAGTTAAAGGGAATATCACCAGTACAACTTCTTCATGCAGCTAATGATCCGAGAGGTGAACATGATGATCATGTTCATGTGGCATATAAAAAAGGTGGACTTACAAAGAGTGGTGCCCATATGGCAACACTGGGTGAGGAAGGGAGAGAATTTGTTATTGATGCAGATTCAACCAATGCACTTGAAGGAAAATTGCCTGGATTCTTAAGTGCAATTAATAAAGCAGATGGAAAGGCTGCTATTGACATATTAAATGAATATACATCCTATGATGATAGGTCAGAACAAACAATTATAATTCCTCCGCCTCCACAACAAGCAGGATATGGTGGTGATTCAACTAAAAAAGCAGTCCCTGTTCTAATTTCTGATTCGGAAATTCTTTCTAGTCATTTTGATATTTTATATCAAGGTGCGTAAATAGATATAAGAGGTAATAAAGAATGGAAAAAACATCCACATCTAAACAAGCAGTTTCTGCTTCAGTATCAAAGGCAATTATAACTTCCAATAAGGATAAAAGCAAAACCACTAATTTGATTAATGGTTTAGTTCGTTTGATGTATTATGAAAGTATCTTACAAGATACCATAAGATCTGAAGTATATTTTATTGACACAGGTAATTCTATTGATGGAAAAAGTGTATTGGAAGGTCTTCCTATAGTAGGCACAGAAGATGCTGAATTGAAATTCACTGATAATAATCAGGTGACTATTAAGATGAAATTAATTGTAAACAAAGTCACCCCTGTAAATGAAGAATCTACAGGATCTATGATAAGATTGGATCTAGTATCTGAAGAATTTATAAGAAATGAATGTGGAGATACAAGACTCAATATTAGATTTGATGGTAAGATATCAAATCATATTCAAAGAATTTTGACAGATTTTTTAAAGACTGAAAAATCTTTAGATATAGAACAGACAAGTAATAATTATAATTTTTTAGGAAATAATAGAAAACCATATTATGCAATGAATTGGTTATCCAAAGCATCTATACCAGCAAGTGTAGGAGAGAAGGGTAAGACTAGTGGATTCTTTTTGTTTGAAACTTCTGAGGGTTTTAAATTCAAATCAATAGATAGTTTATTTAAACAAAAGCAGAAAAAATCTTTGATCTTTAACCTAACTGCAGATTTACCTTCTGGGTATACTACAAAAGTTTTAAATCAGCAAAAAGATATTCGCATTGATGCTCAAGAAAAATTTAAAATGGGAGCATATGGAACAAGACTAGTAGTTTTTGATCCATTCAATTGTTTTTATGAAGTTAGGGAACAAACTGCAACTGAAACAAAAGATGGTACTGAATTAGCTGCAAAAGATTTGCCAAAGTTGAATGATAAATTTGAATCAGATTCAAAATTTACAAGGACAACATATTCAATTGTGGACACTGGAACACTTCCTTCTGGAACAACGGATCAACAAATTCAAAAATCAACAGAACAAAATTTTGAAGTACAGCAGGTATTGAATCAATCTATTCGTAGATATAATCAATTGTTTACGGGAATGCAAACAGTGACGATCCCCGGAGACTTTAGCCTCCATGCTGGAGACCTTGTTTTTCTTGATACTCCAGGATTGCGTGCCAAGAAAGGTGATGATCTTGACAAGGAATCAGGAGGTCTATATATTATAGCTGACTTATGTCATTTCATTTCTACCAATGAAACTTATACTAAGTTAAATCTGGTTAGAGATTCTTTCGGGAGAAAAGGAAACCACACTACTAATATTCCATTATGAGCGAAGAAAAAAGTATTAAACAACACATCATTGATGATAAAAACACACTTGATAATGAATCATTGTCACCTCAAATGCGGCGTCATGTAGCGGATGAACTGGATCATCTTGAACAGTATCAAGCAAACCATCCTGGAGAAGATCATGATCCAACAGCACTTGAAATGTACTGTGATGAAAATCCAGAGACAGATGAGTGTAGAATTTATGAGGATTAATAATTAATGGAAGGAGGAACACTTTTTAATCCAGGTTTTCTTGGGGGCAGTTTTCTTTGGTGGGTTGGTCAAATTAGTGATGACTCTACCTGGAGAGAAAACATAAGTTCTGCAAAGATAGAAAATAAAAATGATACCTCTGGATGGGGATACCGATATAAAGTGAGAATCATTGGTCTTCACGATCAGAGTGAAGCATCAATTTCTTCTGACAAATTACCCTGGGCTCAAGTCATGTACCCTATCACCGCAGGTGGTGGTCAGGGTGGATCTTTTCATACTCCAGCACTTAAGCAAGGTAATTTTGTTTTTGGATTTTTCCTTGATGCACAAGACCAACAAGTCCCGGTAATTATGGGTGTGTTGGGTAATAACTCAAAGACACAACTGAATACAAAAACTAGTTTATCTGGCGGAGAAAATTTTACTCCACAAAGTCATTTCTCTAAGACGCAGAAAAGAGATAGTACAAAAAGAGTTGCAGACAGCAACCTTTCAACTGAAAAACCATCAAAAGGATTTCCCACTAAGGAATCTGCAGATGCTACTCATTTAGAAAGTGCAAAGGATGAAAAAAAAGAAAAAGTTTTAAAAAGAAAACATACTCTGGCTTCCCCATGCCCAGAGAAAAACTCTGCTATGAAGTCAATCCAAACAATCATGGAGACTTTAAGCGAAAAAATACAAGAAATTCAAAAATCTCTACAAAACTATAAAGATGCAGCTGCACTTCCAATAAAGAATGCATTTAAAGAAATTGATAGAGTTATAGAAGAAGCAGCGACTGAGATTTCAAAGTTTATGAAAGAAATCTTTGCCAATGTTCAAAACTTTGTTACGGATCAATTTAATAAAACACTTCAACCATTATTGAATATAGCCCCACCGAGTAGTAGAATTACTTTATTAGAAAACGCATTAAAGGGGTTTGAAGCATTATGTTGCATATTTAATAAAATTGTAAATGGATTATTGGGAGATATTTTAGGTGCTATATTAAATAGTTTCAATAGAAAAAATTCAGCATCTCCTAATTCTGGGCCCACTCCACAAACAAATTTAGATCCTTCACTTTCTCAACCAGGTGGAACACTACCCCTCTCAAGTCTCTCACAGGGGGGACAGGGTGGTTTAGGTGGTGCAGCAGGTCTTGGTGGTGCAGCAGGTCTTGGTGGTGCTGCAGGTCTTGGTGGTGCTGCAGGTCTTGGTGGAGTCGGAGCAGGTCTTGGTGGAGGTAGGGGAACAGGAATTTCATTACCAACAGATCCTCAAATTGGAACACCATCAGAGTTTGGAACTTCATATCAAATTCCATCATTACCACCAGATGGATTTTATACACCAACACCCATATGTGATACTGAAGAACTGATTAGTGAAGTTTTAGGTCTACATCTAAACACTATCATGGAGTCTTTTGATGTTGCAGTTACTCCAGTCGTTTTTGCAAGTAGAGATTTTCTATCCACAGAGGGTTATTCTGGAACTGTATATGCAAAACAGATCTTAGATGCTAAACCAAAAAAAATTATTCGCAGATCTATTTCCCCAAGTGCCGTAAAATCTTCAATTGAATCTGGAGAATTAGTTAGGACGCTTGTTTCAATTCTATCAGGTCAACTTGGTGTAAATTTGACATCAAATCAACTTGATGGTATTGCATCTATTTTTAGACAAAATCCTGTCTCTGGAATTACTTCCCTTCTTGGATCCATTTCAGGAACGGATGGTGACTTTGACTTGAGATCCACTTTACTTTCTCTTACTAATCTTGTTAATAATAATCCTTTGTTTTCAACTGACAAAACAACAGCATCCCTTATCAATGTTACTGTTGACTTATTGACTGGTGGTGATTTAAAAAATGGTCTTGCATCAATTGCCAAACTTGCTGGAGCAGATCCTGCCGTTCTTTCATCTATTGGATCAACTTTCCAAGCTATAAAAGCAGGAAACATACTAGGTGTAGTACAATCATTGAGTCCTCTTGTTGGAGTCAGTCCAGAACTATTAAATTTAGTTACAGATTTTGTTGATGATCCCATAGGTTCTGGGATTGGTCTTATAGATGACTTGGTTGGTGGATTAGGTGCTATTGGTGGATTTAACTTTGATGTTGGAACTGCACTAGGATTTATTTCATCCATAACTGAATTATTCAGTTGTGATCCAAAACCAAAGTGTTCTCCAAACGATACATATACAATGCAAGAGGGTGGTAATGGTAAACCTGGAATTGAAAAACCAAATTTAGCGGCAGTTGCTGAAGGTGCTATTGGCAAAGCGGCATCCGGGGGAAATTCTGGCGGCGTGCAATCACTAGAGGTAATTCCTTTTAGGCCACCAACATCACAACCAACACCAGTAGAAGAATAATGCCATTCACATCAACATCAACAAATACTATTAAAGTAGGATATGTTAGTAAGTTTGAAGGATATATTAGTGGATTAACTATTCAAGAAGCGAATGATTATGAGAGTTTATCTGAAGGAACTACATTTATTTTTGTAGATGGAGATGGTGGAGTTAGATATCTCAGTATTGATCAAGTCAATCAGTTAACCACAGATGATCTAAAAAGAAAAAAAGCATGTGATGTTGGCCCCAAATCATGCGGACCCCCAAACATAAATTTTTTTGGTGGAGGAGGAATTGGAGTAAAGGGAAACCCAATCATAGATCGTGATGGAAATATTTTAGCAGTAGATATTGTTGATGGTGGATATGGTTACACAAGTCCCCCTCAAATTAGAGCAGTTGACTTATGTAATAATGGAAGCGGTGCAGTTTTAGTTCCAGTATTAGATCCCACAGGAGTAATTACAAATGTTATAGTTGAGGATAGTGGTTCAGGATATCTGCCATCAAGTGAAGGAGAACCTTCACCACAGTATCCAGTTTTAATAACACTGACTGATGTTATAGTCAAAAATCCCGGTCTAAATTATGATCCAAATGATACTATAATAATCAGTCCTAATAATGGAACTAATTTATCTTTTTCTCTAGATCCTTTTGGAAAAGTAAATTCAGTTAAAGTTAATAGAGGTGGAAACTTTACATCACTTCCTGATATTTTCATGGATACTGACGCGGGAGTTAATGCACAATTCACTCCTGTGTTTGGAATTGTTCGTGATCCACTGGTTCCTCAGATTGCTGACCCTGGAGAAATTGTTCAAGTTTATGATCTTATTGGACTTCAAATTAATGGTTATGTTGATGGTAAAGCATATTATGGTAATGTATTTTTTGATAACGGAATAAAATATGCAGGGGTTAGAAATACTGGGGTAATAGTTTATGAAACTCTGAAAGAAAGTATTACCAAAGATATTCAACCAAAATCCCCTATTTCAACTGAAACAATAGACATAGATTATACAGAAACTGCTGATCAAACTGATACTAGTGCATCCACAGTAGTAAGATCTACTGGTACACGTCAAACTTCAGAACCAACAACTACACCTATAACCACAACTACAACGACGACATCAACATCAAGTGGATCTTCTTCAAGTAGCGGATCTTCAGGTGGAGGTGGAGGTGGTGGTGGTTACTAATAAATACTAAAAATCTCTTCAATACTATTTTATGGCAGAAAAGAAAAATTATTGGACTCAAGTAATTGGAGCGATGAATGGTGCTATATCTTTTGGTGGTCTTTCAAAAGATAAAGCAGTCACTTCTAGTATTGAACTCCAAGCTCTTGATGGTAGACATTTTATAGATTTAACAGAAGACGGAGTTCGTGAAGGTTGGACTACGATAAATTCTCCTGGAGCAACTTCAATCAATTCTGGGGAAGATTTGAGTAAAGGTCAAAACGGGATCTTTCTAAATGCGGAAAATGGTGATATAATTATTAGAGCCAAGGACGGAAAAATACGTATTGAAGGTACTGATGTAGAAATTTGTGCTACTGGAGGAGATCCAGAGGGTAATTTTTTAGTTAATGCAAATCAATCAGCTAAAATAGATTCAAAAAATATCACAATTGATGCAAAACAGTCATTAAAATTACTCTCAACTGGTTTTATGACCATAAATGGGAAATTAGGAACTCAAATATTATCATCTATAGTTAATGGCGTATCTTGTGCAACAAATCCCGACAAAAAACCAGGACAAATAAGGTAAAAATTAACAATGGCATTTCAATTCGATGAAACACACGTTTATGATGGGCAATCACTTGTATGTAAAGAAAATAAAATTCCAATAGCACTTGGAGTTGGACCAACCAAAATTAAGTGCTCATCATATCATCAAGGACCACTTTTAGTTGGAAGTGAAAATACGTTTCCATTTGTGTATGCAACAGTGATGATTGGTCCTTCAGCACATGGAGCTCCAACTCCAATTGTTCCGGGGGCACTCTGTAGTGGGATTAGTAATCCATATTCTTTGGCAGTGTCTGGACCATCTGCATTTTTGGGGAACGTTGATACCAATTCAAATGTTGCAGTTGGATTAAATCTGCTTGCCCAAGGAGAAGTAATTTCAAATTGTGGTGGTCATCTTCTTTCTGCAAAGAAAAACTTTGATATTCCACACCCGACAAAAGGAGGTTATCGTTTAAGGCATACATGTCCAGAAGGACCATCAAATGATGTATACTTTAGAGGAAAACTTAGAAACAAAAAAGAAATTTTACTTCCAGGATATTGGGAAAAACTTGTTGACCCAACAACGATTACAGTTAATTTGACACCAATTGGTGCTCATCAAAATATAATTGTAAAGAGGATCAGTGATAATAAAATCTATCTCCAAGCAAATGGAGGAATGCCGATCAATTGTTATTATCATGTGTTTGGAACTCGTGCTGATGGAGAAAGATTAATTGCAGAATATGAAGGAGAGTCTCCGACAGACTATCCAGGAAACAATAATGAATATTCAATTTCAGGATATCACTACGACATTAAGGAGAATTAATTATGGCCGGCGAAATGGAATTCAAACCAGGACAAAGCGGAAAAGATTGTTCAGAAAAAGCAGGTGGATGGGGACTTAAGTCAGCGGTATTTGACTATATTTGGAAGGGTGATATTGATCAGTCTAAGTATCCAGAAGATGCATGTCCTCCAAGATACCATGGAAATGCACAAATTGATAACTTGCAAGTCAATGCAAATCTTACATCTCCGGCTGCAGCAATAACAAATATCACAGGGACTATTAATGTTCAATCCTGGAAAGGATTTGATATTAAACATCCAAACAAAGAGAATCATCGACTCAGGCACATTTGTTTAGAAGGTCCAGAAGCCGGTGTTTATATTCGAGGAAGACTTACAAGTACAAATGTAATTGATCTTCCAGATTATTGGAGCGGACTGATTGATCCAGAATCCATTACTGTTTCTCTCTCTCAAATTGGATCTTCGCAAGATTTGATTATTGATAAAATTGAATGGGGTAAAAAAGTATATGTTAGGTCTGGAAATGCATCAACGATTGATTGCTACTACACTATCCATGCATCCAGAATTGATGGAGAGCCTTTGATCGTTGAATATGAGGGTGAGACACCCGCAGAATATCCAGGTGGATCAAAACAGTTTTCAATCTCTGGATATGACTATGATGCTAGAGGTTGACAAGGACTCTTGAGTGCCTTACAATACATATGTAATCAAATGAACCACATGCAGGACGATTTCCTTTCCCGTTGCGTTGTTGACCCTGTAGGACGTAAGTTCTACTTGTATTCTGAGCAAGGTGATGAGCGTGTTGTGGATTGTGAAACAATGGAACAGTTCATGTCCGTGTTAGAACTAGTCCGTGATCGTTGCCCAGAAGATAAACTTGCATATGCTCCTCTCTGAGGGGAAAATGAACTTTTAATTCCAAAAAAGGGGGCAAAAAAATCCCGGCAAAAATTTGCCCTATTACCTTTTTTTAAATGACTTACCTACTATCTCTCTACGAAGAAATCCTAATTTGTTACGATTATGAGACCAGAAACCCGACAGTCTATGGAAATGTTATTCTATGCAAAGTGGAATCTTCCAAAAGCAGCAAAAAACTGCAACCTAACAAATAAAGAGTGCAAGATCGTTTTTAATGAATATTGTGCATTTCATCCCCCAACCTGGAATGTAAGTGATGAAACAACTATTTGTAGTTAGTGTCGGTGACAACTCCTGTGTCACTCATGATGGATATATTCAGATTGGAATCTTCAATCATTCTGTAGAGAAACATCTTGAGATGAATCCTTTGATTGATTGGCAAGTAACCTATTGGATGCCTGATATTTTTATTCACAGATACAAGAGAATCAACTACCAGCATACTATGAGAGCTAACGAAGGTTCTCCTAGAACTGATAATGCTATGGATAGTCGTCCTAGAGACTTCCCCGATCAACCAACTGAAAGGTTAGAAAGAACCCTGTAACTCTTGCGAGTATGGCGGAATCGGTAGACGCACCAGACTTAAAATCTGTTGAGAGCAATCTCGTGGGAGTTCAAGTCTCCCTACTCGCACTTCTAAATAAACGAAAATAGGACGTTTTCCTATGAAATACCGAATTGATACAAAATATGTTTGGTATAATGAAGGAAAATTAATTGTTTTCATGTACTTCATTCAAGGAATCCCATTTACCTTTGATGAATTACCTGATGAAAGTATTTTTGATCTTGAACTTATCAAACTAGCTGACGCAGAAAAAAGATGGGAACCCGACGAGGTTTATCTTGGTTATTCTTATTTAATGGAGGAAGAATGCCATCCTTGTATTTTTGATCTTGAACTAGAAAATCCAGAATGTTTACCTGTAGACTAATATGAAAATACAACTTTGGTACGCAGAAGAAATGAGACAATGGAGATGGATATTGTCTGACGACACTGACCCATATATTCAAGAATCTGGCCAACAACCACAATTAAGAGATGCAATGAATGATGTTGCCACTACTGTAGAGTATATTTTACAAAACGACTAATTATTAAATGATAAATAATCCATAACAGAACTATAGTGCAAATAAGATGGGTCTTTCAAGATTAGAGAATTTTCTTAAGAATGCTCGTGGCAATATTTTGTATGTAAGTCCCAATGATTTGGATTCTACAGATAGTATAGAAAATAAAGGTAACTCTTTAACGAGACCATTCAAAACTATTCAAAGAGCTCTTATTGAAGCAGCAAGATTTTCATATCAGCGTGGATTAAACAACGACAGATTCGGCAATACTACAATATTACTATATCCAGGAGATCACGTTGTTGATAATAGGCCTGGATGGATACCTATCCCTGATGGAGCAAACGCTAAATTTAGGTTAAGGGATGGTACAGAATCATCTGATTTTCCTGCATGGGATCTAACTACAATATATGATCTTAATAGTGCAGATAATGCTCTTTATAAGATGAATAGTATTCATGGAGGAGTAATTGTTCCTCGTGGTACTTCTATCGTTGGTCTAGATTTAAGAAAGACTAAAATTCGCCCAAAATATGTTCCAAATCCATCTAATGACAATATTGAGAGAAGTGCTCTTTTTAGAGTAACAGGTGCCTGCTATTTCTGGCAGTTCTCTATGTTTGATGCAGATCCAAATGGATTATGCTATCAAGACTATACTACAAATAAGTTTGTACCTAATTTTTCCCACAACAAACTCACATGTTTTGAGTATGCTGATGGTGTTAATAATATTGATATCAAAGATTCTTTCCAAACCTTCGGTACTAATAGAACTGATCTTGACGTATATTATGAAAAAATTGGCCTTGTATATGGATCTGCAAGTGGTAGAGAAATTGAACCAGATTATCCATCTACTGCACTTGATATTGAACCAAAAATTGATGAGTTTAGAATTGTTGGATCTACTGGTGCCTCTGCAGGTATCACCAGCATTAAATCTGGAGATGGATCTATCTCATCTTCTCTCATTACAGTCACTACATCAGAAAAAGTCTCTGGGTTAGATGTAGACACTCCATTTAGAGTAGAGGGAATCACTGCAACTGGATATAACGGACAATTTGTTGTTAGTGAAAAATTAAGTGATACTCAATTTAGATATGAAGTTCAAAATGCGCCAATTGATGCTCTTCCGACTGTACTAGGATCGACAGTAACTCTTCAATCCGATACAGTTACTTCTGCATCTCCATACATCTTCAATCTCAGTTTGAGATCTGTTTTTGGTATGTGTGGTATGCACGCTGATGGAAATAGAGCCACAGGCTTTAAATCTATGGTTGTGGCCCAATTCACGGGTATTAGTTTACAGAAAGATGATAATGCATTTATTAAATATAATTCAACAACAGGTGTATATGATGATTCTACCGTTCCTGGAAATGAAAAGTTAAGTACAGATTCGAGCTCAATCTATAAACCATCGTATGTCAACTTTCATATTAAGTGCTCTAATAATTCAGTTATTCAGTCAGTTTCTATCTTTGCGATTGGATATGCAGAGCACTTTGTTGTTGACACTGGTGGTGATATGTCTATCACCAACTCCAACTCTAACTTTGGAGCTAAATCTCTCAATGCAATTGGATTCAGACAAGATGCATTCTCACAAGATGATTTTGGTTTTATTACTCATATTTTACCTCCAAAAGAGATTTCAATTTCAGAAAATGTTATTGAATTTAATTCAGTTGATATTAATACAACCATTGGTGTTGGAACTATTGGACACTTGTATTTGTATCAACAAACAAACCCAGATATCCCACCAGAAAACGTATTAGAAGGATTTAGGGTTGGTGCTAGAGATTTAGATTCTTTAAAAGTTCTTGTTCCATCAGGAGGAACTCCAACAGAATTTAGTTCCCGTATTGTCATGCCGAATGGGACAGGATTTAATACAACATCTCAATACAGTTCAGAAAAAGTTTTTAAAGTCGATAGAAATGTCTCTGGAATCAATAGTATTACAAGTAGTGTAATTACTTTAACAGAACCACACACTTTTCAAGATGCAGAATCCGTTCGTGTCTTAAGTGATAATGGTAGATTGCCTGATGGATTGGATCCTAATATTGTTTATTTTGCAATTACAAATCAAAATGCCTCTTCAGGACTAACAACACATAATACAATTAAACTTGCAAAAACAGAGACTGATGCAAAGAATGCATCTGCTCTTACAATCAATAATCTTGGTGGTTCTCTCAAGATTCTAAGTAGGGTATCTGATAAAAATTCTGGAGATATTGGTCACCCGATTCAATTTGATAATAGCCCAGATCAAAATAGAAAACAGTGGTATATTAATGTATCAACTGCATCAACTGACAATGGAATTTATAGGGATGTTGTTCTTGATGAGAATGGGTTAGGACTTGGATCAACAGCATTAGGAGAAGCCACCCCAAGATCATTTATTAAAAGAAAATCTGATACAAGAAGTTCTATTGACACTCTCTATAGGGTCAGATACGTAATACCTTCTAGTAATGGAGGAGTTATTGCCAGACCGCCTGTTGACGGATTTATTGTTCAAGAATCAAATACATCTATTGGATCTACGAATAGTGAAGTTGCAACTTATTTTGGATCTGGAACATTAAACCACGTCAATGAAAGTAGAAATTTTAGATTCATTGCTCATGCAAACTGGGGTTCAAATATAGGAAATATCCTATCAGAACTTCCTCATGATCTTTCTGTTGGATCTTTAGTCAAATTAGTTGATATCAAGAGTGGTGTTAATACAACTGGTATTGGAAATTCTGGATTTAATGGTACTTTCCCGGTTACCGGGATCACTAGTGCAAGAGAATTTACTGTTGGGATTAACACAGATCCTGGAGCATTTACTAACGATACTCTTACAAGAAACACAAGTCTTCCTAGATTTGAGAGAAAGAAATATAATACAACATACTATGTACAAAATGTACAGGAGATACAATCATATCGTAGAAGTGAGCAAGATGGAATTTATTATCTGACAATTCTCAATTCTTCAGTATCTCCTACTGTAGATCCGTTTACATCTGATAAATTCACACAACCAGTTGTAAGATTATATCCTCAAACTGATAGAGATACTACAAATTCAGATCCACAACCCTCCATCTCATTTGCAGATTCTGCAGATATTGGCAAAGTGGATGTTGATGATGTTAAAAAGAGTATCACTAGAGAAACTATTGATCGTCTAATTAATGATATTGACGTTGGTATTGGATTAACTGATGTTATAACGGCTGTTGGCGGAACATCTCATAGATTTAATACTAATATTGATCATGGACTGAATCGTGTAACAGCAGTCAGTATTGCAAGTAGTGGTGGTGGATATGGAGTTGGAGTTGATGCAAATTATTATAATGCAAAACTGATTAGTATTGGCAGTTCTACAACTGGAAAACATGCCACTGCCAAAGTATCTGTTGATGCTACTGGAGGTATCACTGACGTTCAGATTATGGACGGTGGTGCTGCATATGGTATTGGAAATACTATGCATGTTGTTGGTGTTGCTACAACAGCGGGACATTCAAAAGCCATTGTTACTGTAACTGATGTATATGATAATGTCGGAGATATTATCAGAATTTCTGGTGTAACTTCAGAAACATATAGACCATACAATACTCTTTATAGAATTACTGAGGTTGAAGTTGGTGGTGCAAAGAGCTTTACTGCAATTAGTGATCCAGCAATCACGGGAGTGACGACCACAGGAATTGGAACGATACCACTTGGTAATGCAACCTCATATTTAACTGGGGAAGGAATTAGAATTTCTAATTTAACTTACGATCCAACATCAGGAATTTCTACAGTTACTACGGTCAATGATCATGGATTAAAAATTAATGGCAAAATCAAAATTTCAACAGGTATCCACACATTATCATCATTTGATGGAGATTTTATTGTAAAACAGAATATTGATCTGAAAAACTTTACAATACTTACCGGTATCAGAGCAACTACTGAGGTTGTTGCTATAGGATCTTCAATGTTTGCCATGAGAGGCGGCATTCAATCAAATGATGGAGACGCGACTATTGAAAATGAGAGTCTCAATGGTAGAATGATTCCAACGTATGCTGGAATTACCACTACACTTTCTACTGCAGTTGCGGATGCAATTACAACAGAAGTTAGATTGACAAATGTTGGAGATCTTGGATTAAGAATAGGTGATTTCTTATCAATTGATGATGAGATTGTTAGAATCAAAACTGCACCAACAAATCCAGCAACTAATCCACTAATTGTATTCCGCTCTGTTCTTGGAACAAGAGCAACAGCACATATTACTGGTTCGGTTGTTCGTAGAATTAAACCATATCCAATTGAACTTAGAAGACACTCTATTAACAGAGCATCTGGACATACTTGGGAATATGTTGGATATGGCCCAGGTAATTATTCAACTGCACTTCCGGATAGACAAAATCGTTTAGTTACTGATATACAAGAACTTCTTGCACAGTCTACTAAAAAGGAAGGAGGAGTTAATTACTTCACTGGGATGAATGACCGTGGTATTTCTTATGCTGGTAACAAAAAACTTAGCACAGTTACTGGTAGAGAAGAAATTTTTGACACTCCCATTAGAAGTATTTCTGGAGAAGATATTACTACTGAATCTGGAGTCAATCTAATTAATGCAACTGAAGGAACTTTCTCATCATCCATACGTATAGATGGTGGTAATGAAGGAAAAGTACTTTCTGAATTTAATGGTCCGGTTGTCTTTACAAATAAAGTAACATCAACTGCGGCAAGAGGTATCGAAGCTAATAATCTCTTCTTACAGGGAGATTCTACAGTTTCTAGAAAGTATACTGTTGGTATTGCTACGCCAATTAATGCAGGAACACCTGGAGACATTGTATATTTTGAAAATCCATCACAAGGAGATTACCTTGGTTGGGTATACACCTCAGAAAATGCTTGGAAAAGGTTTGGTAATGTAAGTCTTTCCGATGTTGCAAACATTCATATATTTGACCAAGTTGGTATTGCAACGACAACACCTGGAGCCAATGCATTCCAAGTTGGTGCTGGAGATACTGTATTTGCTGTAAGTAGTGATAGCAGTGGTGTTGGTGTTGGTATTGGAACAACTGCGAATACAAAAAGTCTTCGTATTCATGGAGATACTGAGCAAATTGGTAATGTTAGCATCACAGGCATTCTCACTGCAGGATTCCTGCTTGGTGATGGCAATGGTATATTTAACCTAAATGCATCGGCAACTGGATGGTCTCCTGTAAATGAAGCATATGCTGGCGTTGGAAACACTGGAGTTTGGGCAACAGTTCCACCTAATTTAGACTCACGAGTCGGCATCGGAACGTCAGTTCCACACTTTAATCTATCACTTGGATCTGCTGGATCTGGAAGAACTGATCTTCATGTTCAAAATAAATCAGTTTTCTTAGGTCAAATTGCAACTGATGATGTTCTTGTTGGTGGATCAATTACTGCGACAAGTTATCGATTAGATAGTGCATCAAGTAATATTCGAGTAGGTGTTGTGACATCAACTACACTTGTAGTTGGGACTGCGCTATCAACAAATGGATCAAATGTTGGATTGGGTACTGAGTCTCCGAGAGCAAAACTTGATGTTGATGGATCGGTAAGATTTAGGACAAGTTCTGAAAATATAGAAACTCTATCAATTTCATCTGGAAACGTTGACATTGATCTTTCTAAGGGACAAACATTTAATTTAGTTGTCTCAGAATCTGTTCAACAATTTACAATTCTGAATCCCCCAAACGATTCTACTGCATTCACTATTAAAATTAGTCAGGTAGCTAGTGGACGTTCTGTTGGTATAAATACATTCAAAGATAATGGTGGAACTTCTATTGATGTTTATTGGCCAGGTGGTGTAATACCAATCGTAACTCAAATTGACGAAAAAATAGACATTTATTCGTTCAAGACTTTTGATGGGGCTAGTACATTATTTGGTATTGTTGGTGGCCAAAACTTCACGACCAGTTAATTTTATAAAAAAAGACGCCTAAGCATGACGACTAAAATATGGAATGATGTACCTACAGGTTTAGATCTAAACGGTCCTATACTATCCATTGTTACTGACACATTTACACATGCTGTTGGTGACACTGGAACACTGCAGACCAATGTTTGTGCTTCAGCACCATCTGCAGGGTCTGGTACAAAAACTATAGCATTTACTGGCATTGCAACTGCGACTTTTCCTGCAGGTTCTGATTCAAGTTTTGATGGAACAGTTGAATATCAATGGTATAAATTATCTCTTAATGGTGTAGAAACAAAATTAGGACCTTCAACAAAATATAGTGGAGAAACTAGTTCTACTTTAGAAATAACTTATGTAGAAAGTCCTACTCAAAATGGCGAACAATATTTTGTTGAGGCAGATTATAAACCGAGAGCATATAGTGAAAGTCCAAATTCTGTTGGACTTGGAAGATCAACTCCTAATGCTATTAATGAACCTCTCAGAACAACTTCTATAGCTTTAAATGTTCTCCCTACTTTAGAAATAACAGCAGGGGTATCTCCTGTAATAGTTACTACAGATAATGAAGCAACATTTACTGTTAGAGCTAATATGGATTCTGGGAATAATACTTCCTCAGATTCTAAAATAACATATCAATGGTGCATTGATGGAGATTGTGATATTTCTGATGGTGTAAGAGAGACAAAATCTCTTGCCAATCAAATAGTAAAGGAGTATTTTCACACAGGAACTACTCAGACACTAGTTATTCCAGAAGATGCTACCGAAGTAAGAATTAAAGTTGAAACTGGTGCTGGAGGTGCTGGAGGATCTGATTCAAATGGTATTGGTGGAGATGGTGGTCTTGGTAGATCAGGAATTTTTTCTCTTGCAGATGGAGGTAGAACACTAACTATTGATGTTGGGGCCCGTGGAAGTACCGGAGAATCATCAGTCAAAGGAACTGGTGGAGGTGCCGGAGGAACTGGAGGTCCAAAAGGTGCCCAACGTGGAGGAAACTCTGGATCACAAGGTACTTCTGGTGCAGGAGGAGGCGGATCTGATGGAGTTTATATTCAAGATTCTATCTCAGACACATATATTATTGCATCTGGTGGCGGTGGTGGTGGTGGAGGAGGAAGCCTAAATCGAAACAGTTTGACCTCTTCCACTGCTAACGCAAAAGAATTCCAAAGTATCTCTGGTGGATTGACCGGATTTAATAATGCCACTGCTGGCGCAGATAGAGGAAATGTTAATGGAGGCGGCGGCGGTGGTGGTGCAAATGGATACCGTGCAGGTGTAGGTGGAGCTGCTGGTACAGATAATCCTCCGCCACCACCACCACCGCCACCACCGTATGTGCCACCACCGTATGTGGCACCATACTACCCCCCATACTATCCCCCATACTATCCCCCGTCTGATCCACCCCCACCGCCACGGAGAGGTAGAAGGAGTGGTAGATATATTGCACCACCATATGTGGCACCACCGTATGTGCCACCCCCACCGGACCGGAGAGGTAGAAGGTCTAATAGATATAACCCTCCACCACCAGATAGGCGTCGGAGACGGAGACGGAGAAGAAGAGGTGGAGACTGTTTCACTGGAGAAACAATGGTTCTGATGAGGAATCCATGGGTTCTCAGTGGAGATGGAAAAGGAGCTTTCTATGAAAAACCAATTGCTGAAATCGTTGTTGGCGAGTATGTTTCAAACATAAACAAAACTGAATCAAATGAAGTTGTGTTTATTGAAAAATATGGTAAAAATGTTTCAAGTCAAGACTGGATTTACTCTCCAAATCCTGATATTGAACCATTTGCAACTGTAAATCACATGCTTAAAAGGGGTGATGAGTGGGTATCAGTTAAAACTGACTTATATCCTTGGTTAGATGTTTGCCAAAAACTTGAAAATTCTCTTGTCAAAGAATTGAAAAACAAAGAAGTTTACAATTTGTGGGTATCTGGAGACGGAACCTATCGTGTAAATGGATATGGAACACATTCTATCATGTTTGATGGTGGATTTATGAGAAATGCTTATGATCAAAAAATCATAAAGTATAGTGATGTTTATAAACTTATGCATGAGTTTACAGGACCTAAATTTAAAATCCTTCATGGATCTTTCCTTGTAAATAGAATATTTGGTAAAATCAATTTCCCAATTGCAAACAAATTATTTGCATATATCTTATTAGCTAATGATCAAACACTTCGTAAAAAACTTGTATTGATTCTAATGAAAGTTCTTACAAAAATTGGAGGATTATTAAAATGACTTGGCAATCATGGGAACCTCAATTCAAAAGTGATTTTGAAAACTGTATTTTT
>Ga0209535_1000482_pt1 | contig 28456 bp, 36 predicted proteins | sample LinPmetageLP28_FD_184041 | JGI IMG/M metagenome (GOLD analysis project Ga0209535, IMG submission 184041) | Marine viral communities from the Pacific Ocean - LP-28 (SPAdes) (version 2) | ecosystem: Environmental > Aquatic > Marine > Oceanic | place: Pacific Ocean | collected 2009-08-22
GATTGAATGCATCTATTCTTATGGCAATCTTTACCAAAAGATTAAAGAATAATTACTGCAAGTATAATTTGCGAATGCAGGATGGGTTTGACCATGGGGTTGATTACTTCAATGGATGGGATAACAAGTACCAATTAGCTTTGGCTAAAAGGGGTGGACTATTGGAATTTAGACTGCCTAATAGGGTATCAAGTCACAAATCTTTATTCCGTAGATATGAGATGATGTATGAAATTATTGACTTCTCTATAGAAAAGCCCAATGGAAACTTCAATACACTACTCAACAAGGTTAAACCTATTATGTTAGCTATGTACGATGGTGATGTTGACAAGGTAAGTGACCGATTGAAATGGGCTAAGCATTTTAGAAAGTTTGTCTTGGATGGGACTATTCACCAAAGCATTAGAGACTTCATAAAATAGCGTAATGATAGGGTGGTGCTCTTGCACCATCCTTGTCCACAGATGTGTGTCTGTGCTGATGAGACCAAAAGGTCGAAACAGAAACATTAATTTAATTCAAACAATATGATTAATTCAAAAACAATTATTTCTTTAAAACCACATACCATTATAGAGTTTGATGGTACAGAATGGACAAATGTATCTGTAAAAGGAGTAGATTCAATTACAGAAGAATTGATTTTTACCTTTGGTAAAAGCGGACAATGGAGTTTAGATTTAGACAATATTAAATCTGTTATATCCGAAACTGAAACCATTAACTTCAAGATAAGCGAAGAAACACAAATTGATTTATTTGCTAGAGAGTCTTCAATAGACCATTGGATTTAATATTAACCTTAAAATTATTTATTTATGAAAGTAATTGATTTAACTTCAAGACTCGAGAGGAAAAAGTACTCGGTTTTTACGCACACCAATGTGTACCAACTCGCAACTTATCCTCTTTCTAAGGGATTTATAGCTTTTGCTGATAGTATGGGCATAGGATTCCTTAAACGCACCCGTAAGGGGGTTAGAATGACTTCCAATGGCAGAGTAAGATGGTATCATACCAACGCAACAGATTTGCAGTCAGCATTAACTTCTGTTCGTTCCAACTATGGTATCTCTATCCCAAGCCAAGGGTGGGACAAGGTAAAGGTCAAGCATTACAACTTGACTGATGTAGAACAACTAATTGAATTGCTATGAATTGGACAGATGAATCAGTAGAGATGTTTACTCGGGTTTATAGTGGAAACTTTAACCAGTATACACCGAGCATCTTTGAATCGAAAAACTACCAAAGGTTAAACCTTACTGAGAAGATTCAGAGATTTAAAAAAGATTGGACTAACTATAAAAAACAATAAAATGAAAGACTTAAAAACAAAATGGCAAAACGAAACCCGCAAAAAACTTGTGGGTAAAACAATCAAACATGTAAGGTACATGAGCGATGGCGAGATGGAAGATTTCATGTGGTATAGAAATCCAGTAGTGATAACTTTTACCGATGGGACAATCCTCGTACCACAATCAGATGATGAGGGGAATGATGGGGGGTCAATGATGTACATCAAAAACAATAAAGCGGACATCATACCAACTCTGTAGGTCATAAATGGAGAATGGGCTTGGCACTTGTCAAGCCCAAACTCCTACCTACCAATGTATTAACTTAAAAATAATTTTAATTAAATTGCAAAACTTTATGAGCCAACAACCGAAATGCGATATCATACGCACAGACAAAGGTTACGATGTGACAATGTATTACATTGGACTGCGAACAGAGGTAAGATGTGATACTCTTGCCGAAGCTACAGAAACAGTAGAAGAATACCTTAAAACTTTTGATGTTCAAAATGCCAAGTACAAGGCACAAGATGAATATCTTTCAAATCCCTATGGTGCTTGGGGAAGACAAGGCACTTAATCAAAACCATAATATGGAAACAGATTTTTTAGACCAACAAGTAAAAGACAGAGAACTGCGAGAACTCCTGCGTAAATCGAGAACTCGCAACTCTGTAACTCCAGTACACTACAATGGAAAAACCTATTGGTACTTGGAGCAACTTACCAAGGAAGAATATAAACGAGGTGAGAAAGAAGCGACAACTTTTCTACTCAAATGTTTAGGCATAGGTAGTTTTTTCGCTATTGCATTAATGTATATAGTGGCATCAGCCATAACATCTATGCAATAAATATGTCGTGCACGACACATTGGAATCAGGGGGTGCTTTGCATCCCCTTTTTTTATGCCCTTATCACAATGATTTGAGCCAACGCAAGGGTAGATTCATACTCTTGTGCATAATCAAAGACATCCTTTCCATCTTCACACAAGGGGTCAATTCTCATTGCACCATACTCAGCCAAAAGCAACACCATTTCTGGTTTGTTGTGAATGACTGCATGAATGATTAAAGGTTTGCCATAGACCATCGAGGTCGGGCTTACTTGTTTACTTTTGAGAACAGATTCAACGAACTCATAGTCTTCCGAAGCAATAGCATCTACCATCTTCTCCTCCAGAGAAGCGAATAACATAAATAAAAATAGTATAATCATGGGTTTAAATTTTGTGCAAAGGTACTTCTCATACACGAATTTTCACACCTGAACCAGCCTATTTTTCAGGTCAACTGAACGATTTGTCAACTCCATAAAAATAGAAACTCAGACATGCCATTTTAACAAAAACTCCATACAAAAAATACGAAAAAGAGAAAGGGGGATAGGGGGGATAGATAGGGGTATACCCTATGGTAATAGTATGGTAATAGTATGGTAATACCTATGGCGATAGTATGGCGATAGTATGGCGATAGTAGGGACAAAAAAAAGAATACAATAATCATAACCATCTGACTATCAACACATTACACTACATGAACTCTTGACTATTTAAAAAAGAAAAGTAAAATAGATTTGGCTATGTGCATAAAATGTGCTATCTTTGTGCATTAACCAGAGGTCTGGGCTTTACATGGCACTCCTCACAACATAAAACATATGTGCATTATTATTATCAAACAGAAACGCAACACCATTCCGATGGACATCCTCAAGAACTCAGCGAGGATTAATCCACATGGTCTTGGTATTGTATGGTTAGATACCTACGAGGTTTCCTACCACACATCAAGAGAATACAGACTCTTGAAAACCACTCGCCCATTCATTGCTCACTTTAGATATGCTACAGTAGGTAAGGTTGGTAGAGAAAACACCCACCCCTTTGTATGTGGGGACAACACAGATGAACTTCTGATGATGAACGGAACTATCAAAGGACTCGGAAACTCACAGATGTGCGACAGTAAGGTGCTTGCTAATGCACTCGGCAAAGTATCAAGACCAACTTGGAAGAACGAACTCTCAAAGTATGACTGTAGGTTTGTATCAATCAACAAACGCAATAGGTCATTCCAAATCTACAACAAGCATCTCTACACCAAAAGGGATGGGGTTTGGTATTCCAAGGAGAATGTGCTACAAGACAACTTGGTTGCAGTCTACGGAACTCTCAAGCGAGGGTACTCCAACTACCAACACCATCTAAGGTCATCAAACTTTATTGGTAAGGGTAACACCTGCGACAACTACCCACTCGTTATTAACGGACTGCCATATCTCATCGAGGAGCGAGGCAAAGGGTACAAGGTAGAGGTAGATATCTTTAGCGTATCTGATTCCACCCTGAGGTCTTTAGATAGTCTTGAGGGTCATCCTACGTTCTATCAGAGAAAGCAAATCTATGTGGTTGCCAAGGGAGGTAAGAGATATCTATGTTGGGTATACTTTAATAGGACAACACCGATAGACAAGACCACTCTGTTGCACTCCACCTATGAGCAACGCAAACTCAACACTTGGTTGGATGAAACTTACACCACCCCACCATGCACTCAGTTTTCTTTTGATGACATGAGGATAGAGGATGAATCACCAATCTGCCCCGATTGTTTTAATGATGTTACCTACGATGGGTTTGTTTACCAATGCCAAGGATGTGGAGGTAAGCTAACCAAGGAAGAAACAATAACCTTTAATAATTATTAAAATGAAATATATAGAAAACACAGACTGGAGAGATGAATTAGTAACTGTTGGTTATCATGCAATCACTCAAGTGGATGACAGTAAAGAAGTAGAAGTATCTGTTCATGGAACTTGTGATTCTAATGGATGGTGCGATAGGTTAATAACGGAGGAGGGGTCTGATGAAGAACTTTATCACAATGGAGATAAAACTGCACACATCCCCGAACTGGATAAACTTTTAGATAAATTAGATGATTTAATATGAAATTCAAGAACTTAAGTTTTATCGACCACCCCGCCACAGATGGGGTAATTGCTCAAGTCATTGATGATTCGGGCAAAAAAATATCTGTTGTTGCAGGCAAAGGTCTGTATAGCGATTCCAAACATGGACACCGAGAATCTGTTTCTCACCCTAACGATGCAATCTCTTTTGAGGTACTGGTAGAAGGAGAAGATGATGTAAGACCATATCAAAGCAGAGAAGACATTGATAAAATATTGTCAGAACATTTTAATAATTATTAATATGCCTAATCATGTATACTGTCACATATCGACAGACAAAAAACAAACATTAACGACACTACATAAATTATCCAAAGAACTCAACGGAGGCTTGGCTAATTTAATTATACCACGCCCTGCTGACCAAGAAGACAACTGGTACTCTTGGAACTGTAACAACTGGGGAAATAAATGGGGATTCTATGACCAAACCCTTGAAGAGGGTCAGCTTGATTTTACCACCGCTTGGGCAGAGCCAAGCAACAACTTGTTGGATAAGATTTCTTTGCACTTACCCGACATGCATTTTACTTATGAAGAAGAACAAGGATGGGGAGGAGAGATTCAGTATGATAACGGAGAGGCGATTTCACACGATACTTATGGGATTCCTCCGTTTGATGCTGAGGGATGGGACATAGAGGAAACATACTACCAAAGACTCGCTGAAGACTATACTCGTTGGGGAGTAACCCACAAAAAAGGGTGGTATTATGATGGGGTATTAGATTTGTCTACTCCCGATGTTGCATCATCAAAAATAGTAAGGATGCAAGAATATTAATTTTTTCTTGCTCATATTAAAATCATTTACTATATTGTATTTTCATAAATAAGAATTTGGTTATATTAATTGGGGAAAGGGTAGCAGAAATGTTGCCCTTTTTTGTTGTTTATGTGTAAAACATGTGCTATCTTTGTTACAACATAAAACATAAAACAACATGGAAAATTATCTCGAGGAGGAACTCTTCAATCGTTTTGCAGATGATACCTACCAAGCAAAACAATTTCAAACACAACGCAAGTATGAACGCAAGCCCAACCCAAGGGATGTGTTTTATATTGAATTTCACAACAACTTAAATAAATTATTTGGACTATGAATAATCATATCTTTAGGTCATACGTTGATAATATTACTCAACAATATGGCATAACAGAAAAACAAATGTTTTCTGATGGCAAAAGCCAAAAGGAGGTAGAACCAAGGCATCTATTTTTTTACCTATGCAGTTTAAAAGAGATATCCATTGTAAACATTCAAACGTTTTTGAGGGAGCAGGGGTATTCTTATCATCATGTAACTATTCGCAAGGGCATGGATAAAATAAACAAAAGGGTAGAAGAACATCCAGAGTATGATGTTCTGGTTTCTAAAATGCAGAAGATTACTGCTAAGGCATTACGCAACAATGTATAGCGAACTCAATGAAGTTTTTGAAACTGCATTGGAGGACAGAAAAACTATCAATGCAAACTCCGATGGTTATCAAGCAAGAATTGGTTACGGAGTAAAGATTGTAAATGAAAATGGATTAATAACAATTTACAATACCGCCAATGGTGGTGACTTTTACAGAGAGATAACCGATGATGAGTATGAAGTCTTTCTTCAAGAAGGATGGTACTCGGGAGTATACAAAATGTGTATTGAAAAATACAAAGGCATATTGCAAGAGATAGAAAGAAAAACAAAAAGAGAAATCAACGGCAGAAAAAACCTAAAGTATTTAGACCACCTAAAAAAACACAAAGAAACAATTCTAAAAAAGTATTACAACATAACACAAAAACTAAGTAAACTATGAAACCACTTAAAACTATTAAGGTACAAGGAGGCAAAGAATATGTCGAGGTACACACAAGAGTAAACTATTTCCGTTCAGCAGAAGAATATAAAGGATGGGGAGAGAACTGCGATATCATAGAGAAGACAGACAAGTCTATACTAATGAAAGCAACCATAACAAATCCCGATGGACATGTTGTTGCAACGGGGCATGCATATGAAGATAAAGATGCAAGCAAAATAAACCAACGTAACCATGTGGAGAACTGCGAAACATCAGCAGTAGGTAGAGCATTGGGATTCTTGGGTATTGGTAGCGATGGAAGGATAGCATCTTACGAAGAGGTAGTTAACGCCAAGGCTAACGAGAAAGCAGATGAGATAAAAGAAGTTTTAACTGATGAGCCTAAGGAATATTACCTTGAATTAGAAGGTGATGATTGGGATAGGGTGATGTCATTTATGGCAAACAATAAAGATAAGATGTCTTTGGAAGAAATGATTGAAAAGTTTAAAACCAAATACAATGTAACCAAGGTAAATAAGGAACTCAAAAAGGCATATGAAGGAGAGTAAACTCATAGAACTAAAAAACAAAGTAGACTCTTTTACCCGAGTGATGCAGGAAGTAATAAATAAGATTGCATTGCTTGAGAACCTGCTGATAAATTTAACCACAGTAATCAAGAGATTAAAAGAGTACGAAGAAATAGCTAGCCAACTTAAAAAAGAATCAGATGACCGCAAAAAAGATAATAGAAAAGCTAAGGGATGATAAAGAATATTACGGAGACTTTGGTAAACAATTTTTATCCAACTCCGATATTCAGAACTTAGTATTAGAACCAAGGCAGTTTCACGCACCACAACCAGATAACAAGAACTTTGTGGATGGTAGATACTTTCATCAACTTATATTAGAGCCAGAGAAGGTAAAAGATTTTAAGGTTTGTGATGTCTCCTCCAGAAACTCTAAAGCATATAAAGAATTTTTGATTGACAACAACTTAGAGTATGCTATGTTAGAGAGAGAGACGTATAATCTAAAGAATATGAGGGATTATATGTTAGGTAATCTTCAATTCTCGGACTTTATTAACGACCCATCAGCAGAGTATGAAGTACCTGCAACAAAAGAAATAATGGGTGTAGAATGGAAAGGAAAGGCAGACATTGTTACAGACACACATGTGTTTGATATCAAAACATCTTCAGATGTATTTAAGTTTCCAAGGAACTCTATCAACTATTTTTACCACACACAAGCATACATATACCAAGAACTATTTCAAAAGCCAATGGTCTTTCTTGTGGTAGGTAAAACCAAGAAGAGAGATAGAAACAATAAAGAGTACTATGACCTTGGTGTATTTCCTATGAAGGAAGATACTATGGGATTAGCAGAACAAACAATCGAGAGGGCAATCAATACATATAAGATGTGGTTTGCTCCCGATTCTAAAGAGAATATAGAGAACTATATTATAAACACAAGTATTTAATTTTAAAACTATTTATTATGTCACAAGACACCACAGAAGAAATCCAATTTATTGATGGCTTAATTGCTAAGAGAAGTGAAAACGCTAAAGATTTTCAAATTGTAAAACTATCATTTAAGGTAGAAGAATTTCAAAAGTTTCTAACCAACAATAATAAAAAGGGTTGGATGAACGTAGATGTAAAGAGAAGTAAGGCAGGGAAAATATATGCCAGTCTTGACACTTGGGAACCTAATAGTGATTTTTAATATTACTGTTAGCCTTTATAGAGGGGAGATAGCTACTCCCCTTTTTTTGGCTAAAGTGCTATGACAAAGTTTAATTCTCCTTATATATATATATTTTTTTTTATTTATTATTTATTATTCTTTATATATAAGAAATAAAACGACATTTTCGACAAGCCCCCATAAACACTAAAAATTATCGACATAAAATCGACATGAAACAAGAGATAACTATATTTAAAAACATCAAGGATACAGACACGCCTTTCTATAGGAAGGTATATACTGTATTAGAACGAATAAAAGATGGAAAGTCTAAAGACCTTATAACATCTATCCGTAGGGAAAAAAACAAGGCAGAAAGAAATGAACTTAAAAAACAACTACCATCTATTTGTTTTAGCGGTAAGTTTTCAAAGAGAGAAGACAACAGTCTTATTCACCATAGTGGACTGATATGTCTTGACTTTGATGGGTATTCAAAGCAGAAGGATTTAATTCAGCATAAAGAGAAGTTAATAAAAGACAAGTATACCTTTTGTGTTTTTATATCTCCATCTGGAAATGGGCTAAAGGTATTAGTAAGAATACCTAACGATGCAGAGAACCATGTAAACTACTTTAAATCTTTAGAGAACTATTACAACTCCCCAAACTTTGACAAGACATGTAAAAACATAAGCAGGGTTTGTTATGAGTCGTTTGACCCATTAATTTATATCAACGAGAACTCTGAACTCTGGGAAAAAATTGAAGAGCCTGAGTACAGAGAGGTAACTGTAAACATGGACTCGCCAACTATACCTATTACAGATGAAAACAAGGTTGTAGACATATTAGTTAAGTGGTGGACAAAAAAGTACCCGATGGTTGAAGGTCAAAGAAACCACAACGTATACGTTTTAGCAATGGCATTCAATGACTATGGTATAAACAAAAACTTGGCACAGTACATATGCAATCAGTATGCGACCCGTGATTTTAATGAGCAAGAGATTACAACTACAATTAATTCTGCATATCAAAACACATCAAAGTTTAATACAAAGTATTACGAAGATGAGGAGGCGATTACTGAAATAAAGCAACAACTAAAAAGAGGAGTAAACAAGTCTGAAATAAGGAAACAACTATTACGAGCAGACTTAGAAGAGGAGGTCATTGATTCAGTTTTGCATAGGGCTGATGAAGAAAACAAGCAGATGAAGTTTTGGACTAAGACCGATAAGGGTGTAGTTAAAATAATTCATTTGATATTTAAAGAGTTTTTAGAAGACAATGGATTCTACAAGTATTGTCCAGAGGGAGGTAAGAACTATGTTTTTGTCAGGGTTACTAATAACCTTATAGACCACACAAGCGAGAAAGAAATAAAAGACTTTATTCTTGAGCATCTTAAACCACAAGAGGATTTGTCTGTATACAATTACTTTGCAGACCAGACTCGCTTTTTCAGAGAAGAGTTTCTTACTCTTTTAGGCACTATAGACATTCTATTTATAGAAGACACTAAAGACACAAGCTATCTTTACTACAACAATTGTGCGGTTAGAATTACCAAGGATGAGGTAAAGACAATTGATTACCTTGACCTTGGAGGGTATGTTTGGAAAGACCATGTGATTGACCGAAACTTTAATTATGAAGAATTAAAGGAATGTGACTATAGCAGGTTTATAAAAAACATATGTAACAAAGAAGAGACTCGTGTTGTATCAATGCGTTCTACTATAGGTTTTTTAATGCATGGTCATAAGAATTTGTCCTACTGCCCTGCCGTTATCCTGAATGATGAAGTAATATCAGACAATCCAGAGGGTGGAACTGGAAAAGGTATATTCAAAAACGCATTATCAAAGATGAAGAAGTTGGTTACAATTGATGGAAAGTCTTTTACATTTGAAAAGTCTTTTGCATACCAATTAGTTTCAGCCGACACACAGATACTTTGTTTTGATGATGTAAAAAAATATTTTGATTTTGAGAGATTGTTTAGTGTTGTTACAGAAGGGTTGACCTTGGAAAAGAAAAATAAAGATGCCATACTCATCCCATTCTCTAAATCTCCCAAGATAGTTATAACAACAAACTATGCCCTAAAGGGTGCAGGAAACTCTTTTGCAAGAAGGAAGTGGGAGTTAGAACTATTCCAACATTATAAAAAGAATTGGACACCACAAGATGAATTTGGAAAGCTATTGTTTGATGATTGGGATACAGAGGAGTGGAGTAGCTTTGACAACTATATGATATCTTGCCTACAACTATTCTTAAAAAATGGGTTGGTTGAAAGTACATTCGTAAACCTAAAGATAAGACAGTTGTCTGCGGAAACTTGTCATGACTTTATAGAATGGTGTGGACTTATTAAAGACACACTACCCAATAGACATTTAAACGAAGAGGGTAAGATATATAAACAAGAACTGTATCAAGATTTTGTACATGAGTACCCAGACTATTCTCCAAGGGCACGATACTCTGTATCTCGGACAAGGTTTTACAAGTGGCTAGTTGCATATTGTTTGTTTAAACACAACGTTGCTCCCGAGGAAGGTAGAGATAGTGCAGGAAGGTGGATGGTTATAAAAAAACCAGTTGTACAAGAAGAAATACCATTTTGAAATTAAATGTAAACATGGCTATGGAAAATTCCTATAAGTTAATTATAGATAAACTTTCATTGGATGATTTCAATGATATAAAGGGTTGTTATTTCATTCACAACCCATATAAGGAAGTGCAAGAGTCTACTCTTAATGAAATGCTACTATTTTACAAAGAAAAAAGAAAGTGGAACAAGTGCTTGAAAATTTATACACTTAAATCTAAATTAAAATTGAATCATGAACTACAGAGAATATCAAAAAAGTATTATAAATAAATCTTTAGACGTTTTAAAACAACATGGGTTTGTTTATCTCGCTATGGAGGTGAGGACTGGCAAAACTCTTACTGCTTTAGGCATCGCTAATATGTTCTCAGAAACAAAAAATGTTTTGTTTATTACAAAAAAGAAAGCCATTTCATCTATTGATAGAGACTACGCTTTATTAAAACCATCTTACTACCTGCACACCATAAACTATGAAAGTCTGCATAAGATACCCTCAGAACTTAAGTGGGACTTTATTGTGCTCGATGAGGCTCATTCGTTAGGGGCTTTTCCTAAGCCTAGTAAGAGGGCTAAGGAGGCAAGGATGCTTGTAATTAAAAACAAAGCAAAGGTTATTCTTTTGTCTGGGACACCAACACCTGAGTCATACAGTCAAATGTATCATCAAGTTTATGGCATACCTAACAATCCTTTTAAGGAGTATAAGTCTTTTTATAGGTTTTGTGATAAGTATGTAGATGTTAAAGAACGAATTATAAATTCGCTTCGCATTAGGGACTACTCCAGAGGAAGCAAAGCTATTTTAGAGCAGATGAAACCATACACTATTAGCTACTCTCAAAAGGAAGCGGGGTTTAAAGTGGATACTGTTGAGAAGGTTTTGTATGTAAAGATGTTGAAGCAAACATATAGAATAGCAACAGACCTTAAAAGCAATCTTGTAGTAGAGGGAAAAGATGAAGTCATCCTTGCAGATACTCCAGTAAAGCTTATGAGTAAGCTACACCAAATATATTCTGGCACAGTAAAATTTGAGGGGGGTGGTTCTGCGGTAATTGATTCTTCAAAAGCGGAGTTTATACGCCACCAATTTAAAAATATGAAGGTGGGTATCTTTTATAAGTTTAAAGAGGAACTGAAGGCTTTAAAATCGATTTACGGGGATGACCTAACTACTGAGTTAAGTGTCTTTGACGACACAAATAAAAGTATTGCTCTTCAGATAGTAAGTGGAAGAGAAGGAATAAGTTTAAAAAAAGCGGAGTGCTTGATATATTATAACATAGACTTTAGTGCTACAAGTTACTGGCAAAGCAGAGATAGAATGACAACAAAAGATTCTGTTCAAAACGATGTGTACTGGATATTCTCTAAAGGAGGAATAGAAGACAAGATTTATCAAGCGGTCACCAAAAAAAAAGACTATACCCTGTCTCATTTTAAAAAAGACTTATTAAGCCTATAGATGGGACTGATAAAAAATAGTAATAAAGCCAAGCAAGGGGTAGACTTTACTGGAGTCAAGTGGGGGAAGATTCACCCATCGGATGTTGATTTTGTCTTAGAGTTTAACAATAAAGTGTTAATTTTAGGGGAGGTAAAATATAAGGGTAGCGAACTTACAATTGGCCAGAGGCTTATGTTGGAGAGAATAGCTGACAGTTGGCACACGGGTTTTAGTTTTGTTATCTTTGTACACCATACTCATAACGATGATACCACAGACATCCCGCTTGAAAAATGCGAGGTTTATAAGATATATCACAATAAGGAGTGGCATTCGTTAGGAGGAATGTTGATAGATAAAATTAATCAAATAAGAAAAGTATTTAACCTTGATGACTGAGCAACAACCAAAGGACTACGGGTATTTAGAAAGACATGAGATGGTAAGTGGATACTCAGGTATGTATAGATTTATCTATCCGCTTATGTGTCCAATATATTTAACCAAGCATAACTTATGGGATGACAGAACAACAGATACAGTCTAAAAGAATAAAAGAACTAGAGGCTGAAGGCTATTATGTAATCAAATTAATTAAAACAAACAAGAATGGTATTCCAGATTTAATAGCGATACCGCCTAACTCGAATGTAATATTTAGTGAGATTAAAACAAAAAAAGGAAAAACATCTGCTCTTCAAGATTACAGATTAAAAGAATTAAAAAACTATGGATTTATTACAGAAGTATTCAGCGGCTGAGTTATTTTATGAACTTGATGAAACATTTATATTACAGATAGAGGAATCATTAACTGTTAAGCAGTCGGGGGATTTAATTGTAGACATAGAACTGTTAGTGCCTAAACTAAAAAAAGTAAATCACAAGTCACAATTGTTGGCGGGGGTTTTACAAACTGAAGGCGAACCGATATACTACGCTGTGCGATTTATTAACGAAGAAAGGCATAGCCCATATTTTTTTCAATTTATAATTATAGATATAGACCAATACTTAGATTTTTACAACCAAAAAAAAGCAATAAAAAATGGATATAGAGACGATAAAAAAAACCCTTAAGAAGCACGACAACTATAATATTGATGACCCCGCTAAGAACTTATCTCAAAGGAGGGAGAATGTAGAAAGCAGGTTTATGTATTTTAAAATGTGCCAGGATTTAAAAAAAATGGGGCTCACTGCTATAGGAAACAGTCTATCACCTAAAAAAAACCACGCTACCGTTCTTCATGGTATAAGAACCATGAATGACTTGATAAAAATTGATAAGAGTTATAGGGCACGATATAAAGGACTAAAGGCTAGAGCAAAATATTATGAAGAAATTAGGGAAAGAAATAAGGCTCTTTCTTTCGATGAATGTCTTATAAGAATAGCAGACTTGGAGACTAAGTTAAAAGAAATAGAAAAAGAAAATATCTATTTTATTGATGAAATATCTGACCTTAGAGACCACAATGAAACCGTAAAGGAACACTTGTTGTATCACAAAAGAAAGCTACATGCAAAAGGGTTTGACACTGACCACATGAAAGTATTTAATCTACTAAAGTACAGATAGTTAAAAAAAATTCATAACTTAGTATAAAATATCTTATATGAATTATGAAATAAAAGATATAGATAAGATAGTTGAGTATAAGACTTGGACTACTAAAAAAAAGGTTGACACGCTGTTAGAGATTGATGCCAACATGTACTGTGAGTTAGGGTCTAATACTCCTTTGTCTGAAAAAAAGAATGTAAAAACAAACTCTAGAAAAATCTATTACGCCATTAAAAAAGTAGATTCTGAACTAGGCTCTAAGCTTATTCAGGCTATGGATTAAAATGCGATGAAAAAAATAGACACAAAAAGAGTTCAGAATGTTAATTTCATTATGGATGACATTCACAATTCTTCCAATGACATCTATGAGCACCTTATAGATGAGGACTACCCCTCCCTTAAAATTGAATTAGTTACTCTTATAAAAAAACTGAAAGGTTTAATAGAATCCCTTCATGATGAGTTATAACACCATAAGACCTAGACTACACGGTAATAAGCGAGTAGCTTTTGAACACCTTACGTCTGTTGAAAAAAGAATATTGGTGGTTGGAGACCTACACGAACCTTTTACACATCCAGAATATTTAGATTTTTGTAAAGAAGTATACGCTAAGTACCTACTTAACAAGGTAGTGTTTATAGGTGACATCGTGGACTCCCACGGCTGGAGCTACCATGAGTCCGACCCAGATGGTCTTTCGCCTGGGGATGAGCTTAGCCTGGCAATAAAAAAAGTTGCTAAATGGTATAAAACTTTTCCAAAGGCTGATGTGTGCATTGGAAACCATGACAGACTTGCTTCTAGAAAAATATTTTCAGCTGGAGTCCCTCGTAAATGGCTTCGTTCATATAACGAAACACTACATACCCCTAAGTGGAAGTGGGTAGAGAATGTTACTTACGATGATGTTCTATACGAGCATGGAGAAGGAGGACAGGCGCAGGCAAAAGCAAAGAACAATATGATGTCGAGTGTCTGTGGGCACACACATACTGAGGCTTATGTCAAGTGGTTTGTAGGCAAACGATTCAGATGCTTTGCAATGCAAACGGGTTGCGGGATAGACATCAAGTCTTATGCTGCGGCATATGCTAAAAACTTTAAGCGTCAGGCTCTCGGCTGCGGTGTAGTTTTAGGAGGCCACACGGCTTTTAATTGTATGATGGATTTATAAAAAAAGCCAACAGAATCGGCTTGGAGCTTTCAACTATTGGCAGTATTAGAGAACCATAAATATATAAAAATGTTTGAAGTAGACCAACAACTGTCTAAAAAAAAATGGGCAATAGACCTATACCTTAATATAAGAGGAGGGGACAAGTACCAGAAGCTTGGGCACAACGATGTGGACTTTAGAATAAAAGATGAAAACAATAATGTTATATCTTACGCTCAAGTAAAAGTGATAGAAGCACCACTACCCAAGGCTTACCCGCTAACTGTAGATGCAAGAAAGATAATTAAACTCAGAGACAAAAGGATAAAAGGTGTAATCATCTGGGCGTGTATGGATGGCATTATATATTCAACCATAGAGGAGCTCCAAGGAGAAACGATGTGGGACAAGTCAAGTGGTGAGTTAATCTTGTCTTTTAACAACAAAAAAAAGTTTAAATATGTTAGAGCCTAAACAAGAATTTGGATTAGTCATTTTACTCAACACCATAATTATTTATATGATAATTAAGCTATTGTTTTAGCTTTTTAAACTTCTGCTGAAGCTTATAGTAGTCAGAGTCTTTACCATACATCCGCTCATAAAGCTCTGGTAACAATAATTTCATCTGAGTTTTACTCATTGGCTTGTCAGGCTTAGGCCTATAAGAAGAACTAATTCCAAACAAGTCTAACAAGTCCTCCTCTTCCAGCTCTCCTTTTTCTATTAAGTTATACAAACCTATTGCTGGGTCTATTTTTGTTCCTAATAACATTTCAAGAACTGGTTTGCCAGCTTTTATGCCTTCTCCTTTTTCAAATTCACGAAAAGTTTCTTTTATTATTGACATAAATGGGTTGACTATACTCGTTTCTCTACCTCTTTCTCCTCTACTCTTTGCTAAAGCAAGTTCAAGCGCTGCCCCAGCAAGAGGAACTTGATATAATAGATTTAATCCCACAAGCGCGTCTCGAGACCTTTTATCAACCTCTTCTTTATCTTCCTCGTCACCCATCATATACTTAGCCATGTTAGCTACAAATACAAATGCAAAGTTTGCTATACCTAGGTTTATGGCTACCGCCCTTGCTTCTTTGCTAACAAACGCTTTTGTAAAATTTCCTTCAGCTATTCTTTTCATTGTAGCGCTTAGGCCAGTTGCAACTTTATTTAACTGCAAGAACGCTGTGCTTCCAAACATAGTGACCGCCCTGGTAAACACATCTCTGTTTCGCTGTAGTTTAATTTTATCTGTGCCTCTTCTACTTTGCTGAGTAGCGTTGTAGTTATTAAAAGCCACTAATGCTTCTTCTGGGCTCATCCCATTTTTAATGTTACGCCTATAGTTGGCCATGTACCCCATAACTCCTAATACATCTCCAAATACAGTCGGGGCGCCCTTGGCTTTTCTAAATTGTTTTCTATACTCACTTGCTTTTTTTGCTGATAGTAGTTTTAGGGGGCCTCCAGTTTCTAATCCATGCAAGTCGCCCTCTAAGCCTTTTTCAATTCTGTCTGTAAATGAAGCAGAAATGTCTTTAGCTTTTTTAATTTCTGTTTGTAAGAAGGCCAACGTATATAAAGAGTCGACCATAAACATTATATGGTCTAGTCCAGGAGTTTTTCGGTCAGGAAAATATTGATACTCTTCTAAAGCGTTAACAAAAGATGTAGCCTGCTTGGGTATTTGAATAGCTTTAAAACTTAAAGCGTAGCCCGTAAACGCATTGAACACCTTGTTTAAAAGTCCACCTGTCATTTGGTCTAATCCATAAGTTGGATTTATAACAGAATTTAATGTTTCAAACACAACATTATCTAAACCTGTTTCTTTAAATAGAACATCTACAGCATCGTTTGTAACAATAGCATTTAAATCTTTTACTCCCTGAGCAAAAGCTTTATACTTTTCCATGTTGTCAATGTGCTCGTTCATCACATCAGTAAAGCCATACCTCAAGCTCAAGTCAATATCTTTTGATGTGTCTGTCCTGTCTCTAAACGCGGGAGAAGTTTCAGCATCAAATATTTTAACAAACTGTCCTTCTTTTAACCAAGACTCATTTAGAGATTTACCTTCGCTCCTGGTAGGAAAATAATTATCGACATACCCTAAATTTATATTGTTTACTGAAGAGAAAACATCATTAACACTTTCATAGTATGCGCCACTAAAATACTCTACGACCTTATCTGCAAACTCTATAAGGTCATCATCAAGTATATTTTTAATTTCATCAATAACCTTGCTGTCGAAGCCTTTTTTTCTTAAACGCTCTGCCTGAACATCGTTTAAACTCAAAGCATATATCCTTAGCAGATTGTCGTCAGAATAGAATTGTTTTTTTCCTTTAACAGTTATTTCTATTGAAGGGTTTTTAAACTTTGATAGTATCTCTTTAAATCCATTTGTGACTCCGTCAATGCTGTTGGCTATATCATTTATTATACCTCTTTGAATTTGTTGACCCCTCAAAGAGTTTTCATCCATGATGTTAACTTTGTCATAGAGCTGTTCTTTGAAAAATCCTTTATCCTTATATCGGTCTAGTATTTCTGTAACAGAACCTAAATGCGCAAAGTAATTCCTTATAAATTTTAATGGACTATTAAGAAGGCTTGCTCCATATGTTTTGGCATACAGTTGTACTCCTTTAAATATATTGGCTTTTCTAAACTCTTGAAAAATTTGCTCCCGCTGTTGTTCTACCTCAGACTGACTTTTTATTGTACCATCTTCGTTAAATAAGAAAGGATAGTCCTCTTTCATTTGTAGCATGGCTTTATCAGTAATCTGCTTTTGACGCTGCTTTTGTAGAGCTTTTTCAGCATTAAGACGCTGAACAGAGTCTTTTGCTCCCGCTCTTAAATCATCAAACAAGGCTTGAGTTTCTTCAACACCGAGCTGGTCTATTTGACCAAATAGCTCATAGGCTAGAGCTCTATCTAACAACGAGCTTTCTTTTCTTAATAATTTTTCTCCCCGTGCCTCCTTCTCTTCCGCTCTTGCTATATCTTGCTCTGCTTCTTGAAGAAGTGTGGCTTCTGCCTGTAGCTGCTCGGGACTTGCTTTTAAAATATTTTTTACAGCAGTAAAAAAGTCTTTGCCCTGAGCGTCTAAACCACCTGCCCTAGACCTGTTTGACCTGGTCTTCCTTCCTTTTGCTTTGGTAATAACAAAACTCAACAAATCTTTTACTAATAATTTCTTTTGTTTAGTTCTCAATCTCTCTACTGTACGAAGAACTTTTTCAGATGCCGCAGCTAAGTCTGCCTTTGACTTAATATTTGTAATAGTTGCCAGCGCACTTTTAACATCTGTAGCAGAATATATTGTGGTAGGCAACACACTTCTTACAAAGTTTTTTAATTCAATCTGTGCGGCCCTTAAATCTTTGACTCCTCGCTTGTATCCAGCTATTGAAGCTTTTATTTTACCTATGGTTTTTTGAACCAACTGATTAGCTCTTGTGTCTACAGACCTATCTAATGCTAAGACCATCTCATCTCTGGTAATTTGAGGTGAGTTTTTATATATATCCGTCTCTTGCAATAGCTCTAAAGCCTTTGCTCTTATCTCTGCTTTAGTTCTTTCTGCCTGTTCGGTAAATGTTTTAAGTTTGGATTGGAGGTCTCTAAACAGCCTTAAACCCTCCTGAGCCCCCTGCTCTATGTTTTGAAAAGCAGAAGGCAGCACCTCATCTTTAAGAAGCGCCAGCTCCATAGCTGGGTTTATCTCTGCTGCTTTGAATCCTCTGCCTCTAAGAACTGAACGTATAGCTGGGTCACTAAAGCCCTGGTCTCTACCAGCTCTTATGATTCCTTCTATCGTTAGGTCTTGTCCTTCTATTGTAGATATTCTTCTTCTTGTAGTTGTTTTAAAAGGATTAAACTTTCTGCCGTTACGAGTTAAAAACAATCCCCCACCTCTTCCAAACTGGTCAGTCCTTGCTCTTTGAGCTCCTAAACCAAAGGGCTCTACGGCCCTGCGTAGCTGTGAAAGGTTAGCTGTCTTTGGAATAAAACCATCGTTGCCCATGTTATACTGCTGAGCCACCTGCTCTACTGTTGCTTTTCTTTGTCTGGGTGAAGCATTAATATTAATTTCTTTGTCAAATAAAGCGTAACTAATTACAATATCAGTTTCTACTATACCAGCTGGTCTTTCTGAAAATACAGCTCCTTCAAATCCAGCATTTTCCATAGCCTCAATAAATTGGGAGCCTGAAGCCCAATCGTTTATACCCTCACGCCCTTGAGAATCATTTTTCATAGACCGTATTGCGTTATTATAATCTCTTATAGCATCTGCTTCTGAATCATAAACAATTTCTAAATCTTCATTTTCATTTATAAATCCTTCCCTCAATCTTTCAATATGCTCTGGGTTTCTTAAATCAAAAAGGTTATTTATTTTTTCTTGTGTTAACTCAAGTTCCACTATATTGTCAGTGTCTCTAGCATATTGTTTGGCGTAAGTTAATGAAGGAGTTAAAAATACAGCTCCTGACTGTCCTTTTTTTAAAATACCATCTTTTATTTTGTTTGGTGAACCGTGATATACCTTTATACTTTTTTGCTGTCTTCGTTGTCTGGGGGTAACTTCCCCAACCTTGGGTATACTTCCTGCACTACTGCTTACGTTAGAGCTTCTAAATTTTTTATCTCCAACCTTGGCTTTTTCTGATGTTACTGTTTCTTTCTTATTGTATTTAGTATAGGTATCCGTTGTTTCATTTGATTGATAAAAGTCGGTGGGCTGGTATATGCCATTTATATTAGCTTTAATGGTATAAGCAAAAGAGGGATGATAATCCACATCACCAACTTTTGGCTTGTTAATTTCAAATGTTTTGTTATCAAACTCTATCACACTAACTAAATCGCCAACTTGACTGCCTGTGTTTAAAGGGTCTTCAAATTTACTTACGAAATCTAATTTGTTTTTTACACCTACAGCCGCTTGATATTTTTTATTTGCTGATAACTTATCATTAAGTATCTTTCTTAAATCAGGAGAATAATTATTATTGATATCAAGAAGTTCGATTAAGCTTGTAGGGTTATCAACAAAAGAATTTAGATTTTTGATGTCCTTACCTAATTTTTTCTTAAAAGTATTAAAAGCCTTTATTCCATCTTTACTTTTTAAACCTTCATTAAACGTATTTATTAATTCTTTATTTGTAAGAATGTTGTTGTTTAAAGCTGCATTAGTCAGTTGTTCAAAAAGGTTTTGTTGAAACTGCCATGAACCAGTTTTAGTCCCTACATGTGGAGAAAATAAACTTGAATTTGAGCTTTCTGCGTTTCTTGCAAAAGTTTCTGCATTGTCTAAAGAGTTAAACGCGGCAAGGTTTGATTTATCTCCCAGCTTTAGCCCCTGTCGCTCCATCATCATCGGGACATAACTTTTACCTCCCTCTAATTGTAAAACAATTCCTGGAGCTATCTCTGTTGGGCCAGCATTTGTAAAGTCATACATATTAGTTACAAAGCTCTGTCCTTGAAAGTCTTTTAAATCTCTATCTTGAATCAATGAGGCATAGCTTCTGGCATCTTCGCTAACACTAGGAGCTTTTCTTTGCCTTGTTTTAGGGGTAAAATTAAAAGTTCCAACTTGTCCCCCACCTCCTTGCTCTTGTTCAATGTCTAATGAGGACTCTTCTAATATCTCTACGTCTACTTCTGTTATTTCTTCACCCGTCTTTACTTTCTTGGCTAAAGTCTGAAGTAATTTTACTACATCATTTTCAGTATCAAATGTGCTCTCAATATCTCTTAAGCCAAATGTCCTGGCTAATGTCTTTAAGAATGTTTTAATAAAGTTTTGTGCAGGCTGTTCTAAGTTTGTATAATCTCTTGCCAATATACCCATGAGCTCAGCAAGGCGCTCTTCATTTTGAACTTCAGGAGCTCCTTCATACTTAGCAACAAAAGTTTCTATCTCCTGCTGTACTTTTTGAGGCACATTACCATTTAGTTTTTTAACCAATAAGTCTGCTTGTCGAGTGGCTTTCTTGTCCGTCTTAACTTTGTTCAGAAACACCGCATGGAACACTTCGTGTGGTACAGTTATTTCTGTGGCCTTGGATAAGTCTACATGGATTACGTTTTCAACTGGATTAAACTCTGCTTCAGCTTGAGCGTCACTAACAAAGTTTTGAAAGTCTGTAGCAGAATCGTGTAGCACTATTCTTGTATTAGGCAAAAGCTTAGAAATAGCTTTAGCCGCTGTAGTTGCTATACCAAGGACAGATTGTTCTCTGTTAAGCTGCTCAGTAGTCTTGTCTGTAACCGCTTCTTTTCTGTTAACCACTAAGTTGTCTGATACTTTTTCTGTGGTCTCCTCTATAGTTTCACCAAAGAACCTATCAATTGTTCCAGGGACTTCTTCTGTAACTTGTTCTTCTGTTACCTGCTCCTCTGTGACTTGTTCTGTCTCTGGTATACCTAATGAATACTGAAGGTCTTTGACTTCTTCTACGTCAACTTCTTCCTCAATCTCTGTGTCCTCAACACTGAGTTCTTCTTCTTGGGGTGTAGTCTCTCGGGCAGCTTCGTCGGTGACGATGTCTCCTGCTCCCACATCTTCGCCATCTCTGGCTTGTTCTGGTGCATCCACCTTCTCTGAGCCTTGCTTCTGAACGGCATATTTTTCTGTTATTTCTGTTATACGTTTATTAATTTCTTTTAGCTGCTCTTTTGCTGCGGGACTTGGATTGTTTTCCTTGGCTAGCTTTTCATTTGTCAGTCCCACCATTTCAGTCAAGTCTTGTTCTGATATGTTTGGAATTGCTTTTTTGGTATTTATGGATTCTTGAGCGTCTCTCTTGGCCAGCTCTAATTTTGTTTTAAGCTTGTCATTGTTCTTTATTTCTATCTCCGTATCTACCAGCTCCTGTGGAGTAGCAGTATCAATAACCTTATTTACTTCAACCTCATTTACTCTTGTATCTCCTATGGTGTATTTGGGTATCTTATATAAGGCTGTGCCAACGGTAAGTGGCGCTGTTGCAGTACCCGCAGTAGCTTCAAATAAAATTTCAGCAGTATCCATCTCTTGGTCAGCAAAATATCTAGCAGTAGCCTCTCCAACACCTCCTCCAACAGCCTCTATTGTTCCTCCTACTGTAGCTCCAGCTAACTTAGGCAGCACCCTTGCAGTTTGTGCCACGGTACTGGTAACTCCTTTAGCTACACCTGCTGTAACTGCATCAATGGCTGCTATAGCTATACCTCTTGTTGAGGCTCTTTTTCTTATTCTACTTAAAGCCGCAGGGTTTTCTAAAACCGCCCTGATGTTTTCTTCTGTGAACTCTGCGCCTTTCATTTCTTCTTTTAGAAACTCGGTAAATGCTAGCGCTGTCTCTAATGACCCAGATAAGCCTGCTACAAAACCAGGGAGCGCTCCAAGACCTCCAGTAGCGGCCCCTGCCGCTGCTCCTAATGCCAAACCAGTGCCTAGAGACGCAGGTTGAATCATAGAGGCTACAGAGGATGTAAAAATTTGAGGAAGTACACTTGGATTTTCATATAGACCCGCCATAAATCCCATCAATCCACCGCCCTTCCTTTGGTATATTTCTTGGAAAGAACGCATCTCGTCAGAGGCAGGCATGTTTTCCATGCCCTGAACAGCTTTTATATAGTCTTCAATGTCTTGAGAGTCAGCTTCTTTTCCTGAAGAGAATATTTTTAGAGCATCATCAACTGTAGCCCCCTGGGCAATACCCTGTACACCTGAACGATAGAGGTCTCCAAAGAAATCAGTAAATTCATTTTTACCAAAAACTTCCTCAAGGAAGGTGTCCTTCTCGCCACTTGGCAACACCGATAAACCACTGACCAATTCTGAAACCATATCGGTCTCTTCTTTTTTTTTTAAGCCAGTGTTGGTCGCCCAAGAATCAAAGTCGTTTTGAGTAAGACCTTGCTCGAATAAATAATTATGAATATTTTGTTGTACTTCAGGTCTAGATTGTATGTTTACTGACCAATCCTCAAAAGAAGACTGAGTAAGACCATCTGATGTCAATTGATTCCAAATATTATTTAATATTTCTTCGTTCATTATCCGAAAGGATTATCTGTTGTGACGCTTTGATTTGAAGTTTCCTCTGGTGGAGCTGAGGCCCTTGTCGAGCCAAAAGGCTGTTGGCTCTGTCTCTTTTCGGTTGCTTCTTTTACTATGTCTCCGAAAGATTGAGTAGAATCAGAATATATTTTTATAGGCTCATCTAAATATTGAGAGGTAATTGTAACAAAATTTCTGTTCACAATTCTTTCGACAGGAACGTTTCCTTTTCCAATTCTACTTGTGTATTTTTGCTCTTCTGAATCTTCAACTACTGAAACATCATCAAAACCTTGATTCTCAAATACAGTTTTTAATACCTTAGGCAATTGATTTTTGTCATATACCTTGTTTTCAACATTAGAAATTAAATCATCCATCATAATAGATGTTGGCTGTAATCCAGAAGAAGTTGGGTCTATTAGAACGTTTAACCTATCATCAACGTCTAATATTTTTACTGCTTGAGTTGGTTTGTAAGTGGATTCTAAAGAAGATATTTTTTTACCCTCAAAAGAGTCAAGAGCATTCATTATTTCTTCAACATCAACTTCTGCTCCTAATAATCTTTTTAGTGTTCTTTCTACAGAAGTTTTTACATTATCTTTTGTAAAGTCAACAGGAACATTTTCAAAATCCTTAATGTCACTCCTATATATTTGAAAAGTAAAACCATCTTGTGTTTTTTTAAGAGCAGTAATTCTTCCTTTAGGAAAGTCAAAATCGCTTTGAAGCACTCCTAAATCCGCGTCAAGGTCGCTTTGGTTTTCTGCTGTGATTATTCGTACAATAGTATTGCCTAAATCGGTGTTTACTTTTAGAGAGTTAGCAGATTTTCTCTCAGTAGCTGATGGAGTTTTTGGTAAAGCGGCTTCCTCACTCCTAGGTATCATTGATTCTAGCAATCTATCAAATCTTAATTTGGCTTCTGTTTTTTGTTTTTCGTCATACTCAAACGTACCATCGGGGTTCTCTAAAATTAATTTGTCGTTTTTATCAGCTTCATCTTTATTGGTGGTGGTGTCATAGTCTCCTGAGTCAACCAGGAAAGATGCCATATTGCTGCCCATAAGAGCAACATCAATAGCCTCCTCTCTAGCAGATTTAAGTTGCGCTTTAGCTGCCTCCCCTGCGCTGTCTAAAGCCAGGTATGCACCTTTTGTTGTTTTGCCTAAACCATCTCTTATTAATCGTTGACCAAGGGAGTCTACTATTCCTTTAGCAGTAGTTTGTGCATTAAAGTATTTAACGTCAGCGGTAGATAAAAAATCAACTACTGAAGAGTTTACAATATCGTTAGGGTCAGAGCTTGGGGCTCCGTTTGCATCTCTCTTTACAATGTTTGGTTCGCCTGTAGTTGGATTAACAACAAAAGCATTAGTTCGCATATCAAAAAGCTTTTCAACCTGAGCTTTTCTGTTAAGTGTAATCCTACTTAGAGTCTTGTCTTCTACTCCTTTTACAATCCTATCATAGTCTGCGTTGTAGGTTTTAAAGCTATTAATAAGAGACGCTGTGCCTGTAGTTCTATTATTGTTATTTCTTAAAAAATCTTTTGTAGATAGGATACCATTCTCCCACAGCCTTTTATCCATTAAAGATGTTTCCGTAAGCTGTTCCCTTGCGTCCATTACAAACTCATTAACCTGGGCATCCTTACCCATCTCCACATTACGAAGGACATCTACTTCCTCTCGTGTCTTGGTGTCGACATTTTTTCGAGCTTTTTCCCTTCTTTCCTCAAGAGCATTCAGTCCATCTATCACAGAAGTAGTTACAACCGACCAGTCTACTCCTGGAGTTGCAAGACTTGGGTCAAATCCTATTTTTGTAGCCATATTTATTTATCTAAAGAACCTACCTCCGCCTTTTTTTCTTCCCCGCTTAAACAAAGCTCTAGCGGTTGAGTTGTCCATCCCCGTAAAATAATCTAAAAGATTCCCTTCAAATTCAGACTCCCCAAATTGGTCTATATACTGCTGGAGGCTTTCACCTTCTAATCCAAGTTTACTCTGGTCGGAAGGAATTTCTAAAAATTCAGTTAAGTTAGTTCCAGCAGCAACCTCTCCTCTTTTTATTGCTCTTTCAAGTTGTTCAGTGGCTCTCTCTACATTCTTTGCTGCGTCACTTTTAGGGTTGTCGGGCTGCATGGCTAGAACCTGCCCTCCTATAGAGGTCAAGCCTTTTATTCCTTGCTCTAACGAAGCTGTTCTTTGAGCTTCCGCTACTTGCGCTGCTTGAGTTTGCGCCATCGTTTCTGATAAAGCTAAATTAGCCAAGTTTTTTGCACCTCGAGACTCTTCTTCAGCTGCCAACAAAGCTAAATCTTGCAATTCTTTGCCCATGTCTCCAGCTATCTGGCGTTGTCCAGCTATCTGGCTCTGAGCAACTCTTCCAGTTATACCAGCTAATAGCCTAGGGTCAGCCTCTGCTCCCGCTCCAACAAGCTGAGCGCCCGTGGATGTTAACGCCTCTCTAGCTCTTTCATAGACTTCTTTTTGAATAGGTAGTCCTTTGTAGAATCTTTTTTCAAGCTGTTTTTTAGCTTCTTGACTGGCCTCTTCTGCATCTCTTTCCGCCTTATCTCTTTGCTTAGCTGCTGTCGCTGACTGAATGAAACTTCCTGTTGTGCTGGCTATTGTTAGCCCTAAGCCAATTGCTGTCGCTGCTCCCATACTATAATTTTTTTATCATTTCTTTTGTATACTGGTCTCCTGCTATATACCCCTCCTGCTCGTACACCCCTATTAGACCTTTGTGTTTTAGCAGTGCGTAAGCAAAAGCATTGTCTGCATTTTTAGCTATCTGTGTTAGTGTATGAATCAATAAAGATATGGCCTGTTGCCTGTTAGGTTTTTTCTTATAATCTTTATTAGATATAATCCAGTCTATCCAGGCTACTTTTGAATTTGTCATATATATAAATCCTGCGCATACAGGGGTTTTATCATCATATATTATTAAACCACCCTTGCCGTTGTCTGGAAGAAAATCTTTCAATGGAGGAACCCATTTCCAATCTTTCCACCAACCAACTAAAACCTCATCATAATGAGACTCATCAAGTGGGATTATATTAAAATTCATTTAATTACAAAGATAGTAATTTTAGGGATAGCTTTTCATTACTTCCGACTCAACAGCCAGTAGTTCAGTAGCCGTGGTGTCTGTGTTGGTAAGAGTAAACAAACAATAATGCCCCAACATCCCGTGAGATTCGGCTTGCTGGTTTTTAATATATGCAATATAAGCGTCTTGAGCAGAAATTGTTACCGCGCCTTGAATGTTAGTGTTTATAACTATTGTGTTCAAAGCTTGACTTAAATCAACATTTATAGCTGTTATTTGACCACCAAATTGTATAGTAGTGTAGGGAGATAGTGCAAAGTAAATCATGTCTCCTACACTTACCTCAGTGCCTATAGAAACATATGGAGAAGTGGAGAAACCAATTTGAGTTGTACCTCCAGAGTCTGCAACAAAACTGCTTTTTCCAATGCCATTAACAGACCTCATAGAATACTCTTGAGCGTCAGCTGGATTAGCTCCAGTTGCTCTTACAAAAGCAAACCATGCGCCTTCTTTTTTCTCAAACCAAGTGCTATCTATATTGCCTCCGCTTTGTATATCTGTAGATAGTGATGCGCTCCAAGAGCTATCACTTTCTAAGTTAATTGTTTTAAATATTTTATTCTCTAATGCGCTGTCGTTAAAGACTGAAGATATTTGAGAGTTGTACTGTACATTATAATAATTATTTCTAAGCGGGTTAGTGTTGTGACTATACAGTTGACCTCTTTTAAAAGAATAAAAATAGTTGTTCATCCCAATCATCATATCGGGAAAGTAAGAGTAAAAAGAAGGCCAACCATCGACTCCAGCGCTATAACTTAATGTATATTGCTTTGTGGGGTCTTCTAAAGGAGGTATAATTGGAGGGCCAAGCGGGGGACATGCTTGTGCATTGTAGACCAAATTGTTTTGACCACCCATATATCCATGATAAAAACACTCATAGCTTGTTGTCCCATAATCTCCGCTAACTACAAGGGTTACATCTCCATAAAAATACTCATAAGTGTTTCCGTCTAAAGCTTGTTTTGTTCCTGCGCTAAACTGGCCAGTGTAAGTTAAAAGGGTTGTTTTTCCTGTATTGTAAAAGGCAATAGGGTGTGTGGAAGGAACTGAAAGAAAAATAAATGTTCCTGTTGATGAACCGTAGACACCATAGTTGCCTCCAAAAACGTAAGAGTTTACTCCATTAATAGACTGAAAGGTAACTGTGTTAGATGATGCTAGGCAGTAATCAGGTATGGCTATGGGCGTAGGCGCTGGAACGGGTGCAGGTGAACCAGATGTAATTACATCGTATGTAACTGCGTTAGTTATTGTTAATCCTGTAATTGTAACAGTTCCTTCTGATAATGGCTCATATGAACTACCAAAACCATTGTCATCAAAAAATGGTGTAGATTGTTTAGCGTAAGCCACACTCCATGTCCCTGAAGAACCATCATCTCCAGTGATTGTTCCTGACAAAGTTCCACTCCCAATATTAGTTTGGGATGAAGTTGTCATAAATGCAGCCGTAGTTATTCCTGTTGATGGTGTATAATAGAATCTAGCTAAAGATATGTTTGATTGCGCGCCAGAGCCATTAAGAGCAAAGCCTATAGTTCTTGCTATACCACCGCTCCCTTCTGTATCATTGTAGCATCCAAACCCTGGAAGATTAGTTGTTAGGGTGGTTGGTGTAAACCCTGTTCCCATGCTCGCAGAGCTAGGGCAATCAACAAGAGCTCCTTTATTATATCCTACCGCTGGGACACCCGATATGCTTGCAGTGCCAGCTGTAAACTTCCAGCCATTCATATACTTTTATTTACTGCAAATTTACGAATTATAATTGATGTTAATTTTTTAAACCCCATGTGCTTGTTTGGTGGTGTTTGGTAAAACTTATTTCTGAAGAATTGTTAAACAAGTGTCCTGGAAGCACATTTACTACTACAGGGTTTTTTAAAACAAACTGCGAAAGAGCAATTGGCCCAACAGTTTTTCTAACTATTGTTCCAGGAATTTTTTCGTTAGGGGTATTGGGAAACTTTTTTATATCCTCAATGTGTTTTTTAACCAACTCTTTAGAAAAGTTTAAAAACTGCTCCCATAAATCTTTATCGGAGCCTATCATCAAGCTATTCTGAACATACTCGTCATCACAGCTTGCTCCTATAATATAGGTTTCGTTTTTTTTTAACTGATGCAAAAAAGGAGACTTTAACTCTACATCCATGTCGGAGTACATTCCGCCATACTTATAAAGAATTAAAGCCCTTACATAGTCAAGTTTAAATATTTTATCTACACTGTTTAACAGCTTATAAAACTCATAATCATAGTTTTTTAAAAGATAATCTATTTCATTGTCATTCCATAGAATAATATTACTATAATATTTTTGCCAGCTCTTAAAACACTTATGCCACAATATAGGCCATGAAGCTTTGTTGCTAGGCGCTATAAAATTAATGGTCATGTTAGTTGGTAATGTACAAATAAGTTCCTAAAATAATTGCCTTGAAAAGCTTCGACCCTCCCATGAGGACATACGGCTGATTCATACATAATCATATCCCCAGGCTCCCCATACACTTTATGCCAATAGCCTGCGTGGTCTCGTATATCTAAGGCCCAATCATCACCAAACTCTTTATGTTGACACCCACATCTTAAATCTTTATCCACTATTATAATTGAAGAGACATGGTGCGT